>SXGU01513911.1_pt1 | contig 12557 bp, 16 predicted proteins | sample 3174531 | NCBI WGS metagenome assembly SXGU01 (sample SAMN11356863, study PRJNA531348) | freshwater metagenome | isolation source: freshwater sample F1-140 | place: China: Fuxian Lake, Yuxi | collected 2017-12-25 | reverse complement strand
GATGGCGGGCCGGCCGAGGCCCCGCTGATGCAGGCGGTGCTGGCGCAGGATTTCCAGGTCCGGACGCGCTGGGTCGAAGACCGCTCGGACAACACCCGTGAAAATGCTGCCTACTCTGCCGAAATGCTCAAACAAGACGGCATGACCCGCATCTGGCTGGTCAGCCAGGCCTGGCACCTGCCCCGCGCCATCCCCGAATTCGAACGGCACGGCCTGACCGTCATCGCGGCCGGCACCGGCTATGTCAACACCGCGCCCACAATACCGCTGGATTTTGTCCCAGACGGGAAATATCTACGCTACAGCTATTACGCCACCCACGAGGCCATTGGCCGGGTCTGGTACACACTTCGCAATCTACTCAACTGAAAGAGGACACATGAAAACGCGCGTGAAATGGGTTGAAGATGTCTGCTTCATGGGCGAGGCCGACAGTGGCCATGCCCTCATCATGGATGGTTCGCCCGAGATCGGCGGCCGCAACCTGGGGCCGCGCCCCATGGAGATGCTACTGATGGGCACCGGCGGCTGCACCTCGGTGGATGTCATCATGATCCTCAAGAAGAGCCGTCAGGAGGTCACCGCCTGCGAGGTGGCCATCGAGGCCGATCGCGCCGACGATCACCCCAAGGTATTCACCAAAATACACATGCACTTCACCGTGACGGGCCGCAACCTCAAGCCCGAGATCGTCGATCGCGCCATCAAATTGTCCGCAGAAAAATATTGCTCGGCCAGCATCATCCTCGGCAAGACCGCGGTGATGACGCACGACTTCGAGATCATCGAAGCCGCCTGACCAAACCGCACAACCAAAACCGGGCGATCAGACCCGATAGACCAGCGCCTTCATTACCTTTGCCATCCCTTGCATGGCGAGCTTGACCGGCTCGGGTAGCGGCGCGGCGCCATGGGTCACGGCGGTATCGGCGTGTCTTGCCTCATCCACCTTCATCTGTTGCACCACCGCGCGACTCTTTTGATCCTGCGGCGGAAGCCATTCGAGATGGTCGTTGAGGTGACCCTCTACCTGCCGCTCGGTCTCGGCCAGAAAGCCCAGATTCCACTTGTCGCCCAAGGCCCCGGCACACATGCCCAGACCAAACGAACCGGCATACCAGAGCGGATTCGTGACGCTCTTTCCGCTACCTAACGCCTCCAACCGCCGTTCGCACCAGGCCAAATGTTCAGTCTCCTCCGCCGCCGCTTCAACCAGCGCCTTTTGCACAGCGCCGTTGCGCGCCGTCAACGCCTGACCCGCGTAGAGCGCCTGGGCGCACACCTCACCGGTGTGATTGATGCGCATCAGACCTGCGGCATGACGGCGCTCGGCCTCGGATAATTCGCCCTCCGACAGGGTGGCATCGGGATACGGTCGATGACTGTGTGCGCTGGCGAACACGGTACGCAAGGCATTGTCGAACTGCAGGATGAGTTGATCGGGACTTGGCAACATGGTCATTTTTCCTTCAAATCGCCCCAGCGGGGCATCAGCGTCTGTGCCACGCCAAGCTGGTCGAGAATACGGGCCACGACAAAGTCGACGATGGCCGCAACGCCCTCTGGGCGGTAATAAAAACCGGGATTGGCCGGGAGGATCACCGCGCCCGCCTCGGCCAGTTGCGTCATGTTACGCAGGTGAATGAGCGAAAATGGCGTCTCGCGCGGCACCAGAATCAGCGACCGGCGCTCTTTTAGCATGACATCGGCCGCGCGTGCGATCAGATTGTCGGCCAGCCCATGCGCCACGGCCGCCAGGGTGCCCATGCTGCACGGACAGATCACCATGGCATCGGCCGCACCGCTACCGGAGGCGAGCGGCGAAAACCACTCCTTCTCGCCATAGGCCGCCAGTTCGCCGCCGGGGTAGCGTTGTTGGAGGAGGTCCACCAACGCGGCAGATTCCGTCGGCAGATTCAGATCCAACTCCTGCTTCAGCACGATGCGCGCCGCCTGCGACAGCATCAGGCTGACACGACAGTCCGCCGCCAACAGGCATTCGAGCAGGCGCAGGCCATAGGCGGCGCCCGACGCACCGGTCAAGGCAATGGCAATGTGTTTCATACGGAGGGCTTCGAATTCATCAGGGACGCAACAATCAGGCCATTCGCCAATCCCGTCAACCAGGCGGCGCCCAAGAAAATGGGCAACAGGCCCGCCAGATTGACCTGCGGCATCAACCACAGGTTGGCCACGCCCAACTGAGCCGCGATATGGGCAAAACTGGCCAGCAACGACAGGGTGACCGGGCCAAACCAACGCCGTGGCAAAGACATGGCCAACGCAAGGACCAACAGGCTGGCCATGCCACCCGATAGGCTGAGGACAAAGGTGGGGGTCAAAAAGCTACCCAAGGCCAAGGCCCCGGCCACAATACGCAGCAGCGTCACCCAGGCCGCCGCACGCCAGCCCCAGCGCCATAGCACGATGAGCGTCACGATATTGGCCAAGCCCGGCTTGATGCCCGGCAAGGGCAGGGGAATGACCGCATCTACCAGGGTCAGGCCCACCGCCACCGCCGCCAGCGCGGCAATGCGGCGGTCAGTCTCACTCGGGACCCGATCAATAACCGAGGCTGTCATAACCCAGTTGCCCCCATTCCACACTGACCCGATTCGGCAAGCAAACCGCTGTCTCACCGGCCTTCAACCAGCCCTGACGGACACAGATCTGACGCGGCGATGGGTCCGCCGCCACCCGCACCCGCCCCGCCCGGATCTCGACCACGGTCACTCCCAGCGGCCCGGGCACGCGGACCGTCTGATTGAGACGCGCATCCCCTTCCATGAAAATCTGACCCGCCTGCCGAATGACCACGCGCCCAGTCAATGCCGGCGCCTGTGTGGCCAGGGCCACGATCACGGCAAGGCCCAGCAGGGCCACGCCCCAATCACCAAGGCGCAATACGCCCAGCCACCTCATGCGCCCCCTGACGGCGGAAGATTCCGGTGCCGCAGCAGCACAGGGAACTGACGGCCAAAATCGGCCGCCAATGTCTCGGCAAACCAGACCGAACGATGCTGCCCGCCCGTGCACCCCAGCGCCACGGTCAGATAGGCCCGGTTATCCGCCACATAGACCGGCACCCAGCGCTCCAGAAAACGACGGATATCGGCCCACATCTCAGCCACCTGGGCATCAGCCGCCAGGAAATCGGCCACCGGGGCATCTCGCCCGGTCAGGGGGCGTAACTCACTGCGATAGTGCGGATTGGTCACGCAACGCACATCGTAGACAAGGTCGGCATCCAACGGCAGTCCGTGCTTGAAGCCGAAGGATTCGAATACCAGCGTAAAGGCGTTCCCACCAATACCCAGAAACCCCTTCAACCAGGCGCGCAAGGCATTGGCCGTCACGCCGCTCGTGTCAATGCGATGCCCCAAGGCGGCCAGATCAGACAACAACGCGCGTTCGTCGGTGATGCATTGGTTGATGGCGCGATCACCCAGGCTCAGTGGATGACGGCGGCGCGTCTCGGAAAAACGCCGCAACAGACAGTCATCACTCGCCTCAAGAAACAACACCTGTAGCGCGTGGCGCTCGCTCAGGGCGCGGATCGCCGCCACGGCCTCGGCCAGGCTTTGCTGGCCGCGTGCGTCAATGCCCACCGCCACCTGACTGTAACCGGCACGGCCTAGGGTTTCGACCGTAACCGGCAACAACGATGCCGGCAGGTTGTCGATGCAATAAAAGCCCTCGTCCTCAAGCAGGTTGAGGGCCACGCTCTTGCCCGCACCGGACAACCCGGTGAGCACAATGATGCGCATCAGCCGTCCCCAAACGCGATCTGTTCGCGCTGACGCGAGGTGAAGTCTTCACCGCTGTTGTAGCCTCGCTGTTGCAGGATGTAATTGCGTACGGCGACCTCGACCAGAACCGCGAGGTTACGCCCCACCGCAACGGGTAGGCGCACCTTGGGCACTGTCACCTCCAAGATCCGGCACAGTTCAGCCTGCATGTCGAAACGGTTCGATGCATCCCAAGATTCCGCCGAGGTCAACTGCACGATCAAGCGAAGCTGGACACGATGTTTAACAGCCGCCTCGCCGAACAGCAGGCGGATATTCAACAACCCCAGTCCGCGCACTTCCATGAAGTCACGCAACAGTTCAGGGCTGACTCCCTCCAGGGCCTCTGGCGACAAGGCGTGAAACTCCACGGCGTCGTCCGCCACCAGACGGTGGCCGCGCGAAACCAGTTCCAGCGCCAGTTCGCTCTTGCCGATGGCCGGGTCGCCGGTAATCAGGACCCCCATACCGGCGACCTCCATGAATACACCGTGCAACACCGCATAAGGGGCCAGCGACTGGCTCAATTGATGGTTAAGGCCACGCAACAAGGCCGTGGTCGAAACGCCCGACAAGATGAGGGGTGTGGTGTGGCGCTCGGCACACTCCAAAAAGAAATCCGGTACGCTAACGCCATTGGCAATAAAGATGGCGACGCTATCGAGCAGAAAGAGCGCCTCAATGGCCTGTTTCCGCGCATCGGGTTCATACCCCGCCAGGAGGTTGATTTCGGTCAGACCCAAGACCTGCAATCGGCCCCGCTCCAACATATCGGCGTGGCCCACCAAGGCCAGCGTCGGCCGATACGCCGTGTCAAACAAGATCTCGCGGTCAGCACTCTGGGCCCCAGCCAGCCAGACCAGTTGCAGCTTCGTCTCAACCAGCCGAAACAAATCAGCAACGGTCTTCCGTGGCTTGATGGGAATGGCTAGGGATTCCACTCGCAGATCAGTCTGTATAAGGATTCGGCATCCGGTGCCGCACGCAAACGCTCGCGGACCGACTTGCCGCTCAACATCTGCGCCAATTCGGCCAGGATCTGCAAATGCTGGTCCGTTGCCGTTGCCGGTGCCAGCAGGACAAAGACCAGGTCCACGGGCATCCCGTCCGGCGCATCGTAATCCAAAGGCGTGGCCAAGCGGAAAAAGGCGCAAACCGCCTCTTTAAGCCCCTTGATACGACCATGCGGAATGGCGATCCCGTAACCCAGCGCGGTAGAACCCAGTTTTTCACGCGAAAAAAGGCTATCAAACACCTCCGTCGCGGATACCCCGTGGCTCCCCTCAATCAAGCGTCCTGCCTCTTCCAGCAAGCGCTTCTTGCTCACAATGTCGACCCCCGCCACAACATTGGCAGGGACCAACCATTTTGCGATCAGATTCATGACATCACAGCCAGCCAATCAATCCAGGCTGGCGCGTTTGATGCCACCCTCGTCGCGATGCACAGAATTGAGCTTTTCCTTGTGCTTGACGATCTGACGGTCCAGCTTTTCTTCCAGGGCATCAATAGCCGCATACATATCCGGCTCAATGGCCTCGACATGGATATCCCTGCCGGGGAGGTGAACCTGCGCCTCAGCCTTGTGATTCAGCTTCTCGACACCCAGCGTCACGGACACATCAATGACATGATCGAAATGATGGGTAATACGCTTCACGCGGCCTTCAACATAGCTACGGATAGCTGGGGTGATTTCGAGGTGATGACCAGTAACGATAAGGTTCATGTGGAGCTCCAAGTGGTTAAAAACGCCGGGCACAGCCCGGTTCAAACAACTCTCCGGCGTTGCGTCGCCGGCTCAATATGCATCTGTTCCCGATATTTTGCCACGGTCCGGCGCGCAACCCGAAATCCTTGTTGACCTAAGGCATCTGACAAAGCCTGATCCGACAAAGGTTGCGAGGCCTTTTCGGCCTGAATCATTTGCCGCAGCACGACCCTGATGGCTTGACTGGAGGCCGCCTCGCCGGCATCGGTCGCCACCGCATTGCTAAACAAATGCTTGAATTCAATCACGCCCCGGGGAGTAAGCATGTACTTCTGCGTCGTAGCACGAGATATTGTTGACTCGTGCAGACCCAACCGATCAGCCACCTCACGCAAGACCAAGGGACGCAAGCCCACATCCCCATGTTCCAGCCAGCCCTTCTGGTATTCCACCAAGGTCCGCGCCACTCTCAGAATAGTCTCAAAGCGTTGCTGTACGCTGCGTATCATCCAGCGCGCCTCTTGCAACTGAGCCGCCAGCGCGGAGGACTCGCCCTGCTGATTCAGGATATTGGCATAAAGCGTATTGACGCGCAGACGCGGGATCGCCTCGGCGTTGAGTTGAACCCGCCAACGAGCCTTGTCACCGAGCCCGATCTTGCGCACGATAACATCAGGAATCACAAATTGCGTCGCAACCGCGGTATAGGCCGCGCCAGGACGCGGGTTCAACGCGGCCAACAAATCACGCACCGCACGGAAGTCGGCTTCAGATGACAACCCCAAGGCCCGCCGCAACCGGCCGTACTCTCGCTCGGCCAACAAGGGCAAATACTCGTTCACCAATCGTAGTGCGTGAGAACGCCACGGCGTGACGGCTGACAGAGCCTCTAACTGCAACCGGAGACACTCACCCAAATGACGTGCGCCCACCCCGACCGGATCCAACCCCTGTAATACCCGCAAGGCCACATCCAGGCGTTCGCGCATCTCCTTCGGCGACTCCACCAACAAATCCGCCAACTCATCCAGATCGGTAGATAGATAGCCATCTTCATCCAGCGATTCAATCAGGACCTGCACGCACTGCCGTATCGGCTCTGCAAGTCGCATCAAGGCCACCTGATCCAGCAAATGCTGGCGCAGACTCAGCGCATCCTGATCTTTGAGGTTGAAACCATCTTCAAGCCCATCCTCTTGACCCTGTTCACCCGTACCGCCACCGCCGCCATCACCCCAGGCCAGATCCAACAACACCTCGCTCGCCCCAGCGCCGCTCTCAACCGCCGTAGCGGGCATTTCAAGGGGTACATCCCCACGCATAAACTCCGCCCCCTCCGACTCCAACGGCAACTCATCACATTCCAACAGGGGGTTTTGTTGCAGAAGATCACCAATCTCCTGATGGAGGTCCAAACTCGACATCTGCAACAAACGAATCGACTGCTGGAGTTGCGGCGTCAAGGCCAGTTGGGCACGCAGCCCAAGATGAAGGTTTTGTTTCACGCAGGATGACTCGAGATCAGAGCCGGAAGTTCTCGCCAAGATAAACCCGGCGTACATCCTCATTGTAGACAATCTCGTCAGGACGACCAGAAATCATGACACGCCCCGTACTAAGAATATAAGCGCGATCACAGATGCCAAGTGTCTCGCGTACATTGTGGTCGGTGATGAGGACGCCAATGTCTCGCTCCACCAAAAAGCGAATGATCTTCTGGATGTCCAGCACAGAAAGAGGGTCAATGCCTGCGAAGGGCTCGTCGAGCAACACAAAGCGGGGCCGCATAGCCAAGGTGCGAGCGATCTCCACCCGCCGCCGCTCGCCGCCGGACAGGCTGGTTGCCGCCGCATCGCGCAAGTAGTCAATATTCAGGTCATCCAGCAGATACTGCAGGTGCTCCTCCACGGCCGCCCCTTTGTGGCCCTGTAACTCCAAGATGGCGGAGATATTGTCGGCCACTGTCATGCGACGAAAAATCGAGCCCTCCTGAGGAAGGTAGGACAAACCCAACCGGGCACGGCGATAGACCGGCTCATGGGTGATCTCGTGTTCATCAATAAATATCTGGCCACCATCGGTCGGAACCAGGCCTACCAGCATGTAAAACGAGGTGGTCTTGCCCGCCCCGTTGGGGCCCAGCAAACCGACGACCTCGCCGCTCGCAACCTCAATGGAGACATCCTCCAGGATAGTCCGTCGCTGATAACGCTTACGCAGAGCAACCGCGCGCAACACGCTCATCGAGGCCCTGCCGGTGTGTTCGGTGTGGACTTGGGCGGCACGGGTGCCAAGACAGGCGCCTTGTCCGTCCCAGGCGCCGCCGCGACTGGCGTCTTGCTCTGGATCACCGCAATCACTCGGCCGGTGGCGGAAGGTGTTGCACCCCCGCGGGCCTGATAGACCTGCGTACGCATATCATAAACAACGCTCTCACTATGCATTTCCTGTAAGTTGCCCCGCTTCAGGCGGGCCTGCCCGGTCAGCTTGACAACCTCGGTACGGCCATCGTAGTCGATGCGCTCAGACCATCCTTCCACGATGTGTCCCGTGCCCTCTTCTTTTTGCCGGAATTGGGCCGGATGACCATAGGCAACACCTGAACTCAGACCCCCGGCATCTTGAGTAATTTCGATCCGGTCACCCTCGATCTGCAAACTGCCCCGGGTCAAAACAACGCCCCCTTCATAAACAGTGAGCTTGCGGACATCGTCGAGCCGCATACTGGCCGCATTGATATAAACGGGCTGCACCATGTCCGCCTTTTCGGCCCACGCACCGGCTGCCGTCCACAAAAGAGTGGCCAACAAGGCGTTCAGTATTAATCCTTTATTTTTCATAGACACTCCTCACCGGCCCGACAAATTCCATGGTGCGTGACTTGCCATCTGCCTCCATACCACCCTGTGCGTCGATTCGGCTCTGACCCTGCTGTACATGCACAGGTTTGTCGGTCCGCACTCGATCGGCGCCCAGCATCACGCGCAGATATCCTGTCGTCAAGACAAGAGGCACACCCCCGTGATCCGCCTCGCGCCGCAATCGTACCTCATCCAGAAAATAAAAATTGTCTCTATCTTCCGAAACCAGGCCTCGCCGGGCGGTAATTTGCATCCGAGAGCCTTCTGCCTGAAAACGGTCGTAACGCGGCGCAACCAAACGCAAGGTATCGTCGTCCAGAAAATGGATCATGCGCGGTGCGGTCAAAACCTGCGTGGCCGCGGACTGACGGTTCACCGAGATCAAGCGCAGATCCTCGATGATCGTCCCTGGTTCGTGACGAAACCCCTTCATATCGAACAAGTCGGCAAGATGTGACACATCCTTCAGCCACAAGGAAATCGCAGCCAGGATGGCCACCGTCACCATGGGTAGCAGGGATCCGATGCGCCACGACACGATCATCGACATGTCAGCGATCGTACAAGGCCAGTTGCGCGGCCCAAGTCCCTTGCGCCTGCATGATGAATTCGCACAACGCCCGCGCCGCGCCGCGCCCCCCTGGATATGGGGTCACAAAATGAACCCGCGCCAAGACCTCGGCCGGCGCCTCGGGCACGGTCATGGCCAAACCACAACGACGCAAGATGGGCAGATCCACAAGATCATCACCGATACAAGCCACCTCATCATGATGCAGTCCTGTATCGCGACACAACTGTTCGTAGGCCTCCAGTTTATCCTCGACACCCTGATAGATACGCTCAATCCCCAAATTACGGGCCCGATGCAGAACCACATTCGAGGTTCGCCCAGTGATGATAGCCGTCTCGACCCCGCTCGCCTTGAGCATCTTGATACCATGACCATCGCGCGAGTTGAAGGCCTTATATTCATGGCCCCCATCATCAAAAAATAGGCTACCGTCGGTCAGCACCCCGTCCACATCAAAAATCACCACACGAATACGGCGCGCCCGCACCAGAACCTGGTCCCAGGTCTCTGCCATCACACCACCCCCGCACGCAACAGATCGTGCATGTTCAACGCACCCACCAAACGGTTATCAGCATCCACGACAAGCATCCCGTTAACGCGCCATTCCTGCATGCGCTCGACCGCCTCTACCGCCAGGGCATCAGCCTGAATCGTACGCGGGCCCGTCTTCATAACCTCACGAATGGACGCCCCACGCACATCAACATCACGATCCAAGCAGCGGCGCAAATCCCCATCGGTAAAGATGCCCACCAACCCTCCAGTGGCATCGACAACCGCCGTCATGCCCAAACCCTTTTGCGTCATTTCCAGCAACGCCACCTTGAAACTGGCCGCCTCACCCACCACCGGCAAGGCCTCACCGCTGTGCATCAGGTCACGCACATGGACCAGCAAACGTCGCCCCAAGGAGCCGCCAGGATGAGTGCGTGCAAAATCCTCTGCTGTGAATCCGCGCGCGTGCAGGGTCGCCACGGTCAAGGCATCTCCGATCGCCAGGGCGGCCGTGGTGCTGGCCGTCGGCGCCAGATTAAGAGGGCACGCCTCTTGGGCCACCATGGCCTCAAGATGTAGATTGGCTTCGCGGGCCAGTGTCGATTCCGGGTTACCGGTAATCGCAATCAGATAAGCCCCACGCCGCTTGATCAGGGGCAGGATGCTGACCAACTCACCGCTCTCACCCGAGTTGGACAAGGCAATCACCACATCATCATGCTGAATCATGCCCAGATCGCCATGGCTGGCCTCGCCCGGATGGACAAAAAAGGCCGGTGTCCCGGTTGAGGCCAGGCTGGCCGCAATCTTGCCGCCAATGTGGCCTGACTTGCCCATGCCGCTCACCACTACGCGCCCCCGGCAAGCCAACAAGGCCCGCACAGCCACCAGCAACTCCGAACCCAGGCGCTCGGCCAGCGCCGTCAGCGCCTGTGCCTCAATTTCCAGGGTACGGCGCCCCATGGCGAGAATCTCGTGATCAGGACACATGTGAGGAGTGGATGTAACTGTCATAATGAGTCTTATTGTAGCGTGACCTTTCTCTTCTACTACAGACAAACCGGTACACGAACACAAAAACGATGCACACCACCCTTGGCCTTGTCCTCATCCTCCTGGCAGCCGCTGTACTCAGTACCGCGTTGTTTCGTGGTCTGCGCCTACCCGCCATGCTGGGCTATGTCACGGTCGGAATCCTGATGGGGCCCTCGGGTTTCAGTCTCACCAACAACGACACCGAGACCCATACCCTGGCCGAGTTTGGCATCGTGTTTCTGATGTTCTCCATCGGACTGGAGTTTTCTCTCAGCCGTCTGCGGGTCATGCGTGGACTGGTCTTCGGACTGGGTGGCCTGCAGATTGGCCTGACCCTGTTAGTCGCCGCCGGCATCGGCTGGTCACTGGGTTTTCCCATAACCGATGGCATCGTTCTGGGCGGCATCCTGGCCATGTCATCCACAGCCATCGTCAGCAAGGTCCTCGCCGACCGGGGTGAACTCGACACCCCACACGGCCAGATGATCATCGGCATCCTGCTATTCCAAGACCTCGCCGTCGTCCCTTTAATGATCCTCATCCCGGCCTTGGCCAGCGGCGTCGGGCTAGCCTGGGCGCTGGGCGCTGCGGCCTTGAAGGCCACCGTGGCTCTGACGGTGATCCTGTTACTGGGACAGCGCATCCTGCGGCCCTGGTTCCATCTGGTTGCGGCCCGCAAGTCTTCCGAGCTCTTCATGCTCAATGTCCTCTTCATCACCCTAGGCCTCGCCTATCTGACAGACCAAGCGGGCCTGTCTCTAGCACTGGGCGCCTTTGTCGCCGGCATGCTGATCTCGGAAACGGAATACCGCTTTCAGGTGGAAAGTGATATCCGTCCTTTCCGCGATGTCCTGATGGGACTCTTCTTCGTCACCATCGGCCTGTCCCTTGATCTCGCCACCGTGAGCAGTCAACTGCCTGCCGTATTGACCGTTCTGCTCCTCGCAACCGTGCTCAAGTTTACCCTCGTGTTCCCGCTGGGACGCCTATATACCCCGCACACCTCCGATGCCCTATTGACCGGTATTGGCCTCGCTCAGGCCGGTGAATTCGGCCTTGTCCTGCTCACCCTGGCGGGCGACAGCCAGCTCTTTGATCAGGAATTGCGTCAAGCGATTGCCGCTGGCATGGTGCTTTCGATGCTGATTGCCCCCCTCCTGCTGCAGCACAGTAACCACATCGTGCTCAGAATTTGCGGGGGGGCCTGGCTGGAACGCGCTCGTGGCATCCACGAGATCTCCCGCAAGAGCTTCGGCATTGAAGAACATGTCATCCTCTGCGGCTACGGTCGCACCGGTCAAAGCGTGGCCCGTATCCTGGAGGCTGAGGGCATCCCTTTCATCGCCCTGGATCACGACCCCAAACGCGTCAAGGCGGCTGCGGCCGCCGGTGACAATGTCGTGTTCGGCAATTGCAGTCGCCAAGAAATCCTGATGGCTGCCGGGATCCGGCGCGCCAAGGCCCTAGTGGTCAGCTTTGCCCATACGCCAACCGCTCTTTCGACCTTGGGAGCCGCCCGCCACCTGCACCCCGGCTTGCCCGTCCTGGTCCGTACCTTAGACGACTCCGATCTTGAGAAAATCAAGCAGGCCGGTGCCACCGAGGTGGTTTCAGAGGTCATGGAAGGGGCCCTGATGCTCGGATCACAAACCCTATTGATGGCGGGAACCCCACTCGGCCGCGTCCTTAAACACATCCGCCAAATGCGCGAACGACGCTACAGCACCATGCGCGGCTTCTTCCAGGGGACCAGCGATGATGAAGACTCGCGGCATTCCCAGGAACAACTAACCACCCTATTGATCGAAAAACGGCAGATGGCGGTTGGTCGCACGCTCAGCGAACTTGATCTCGTGGATAGCGCCGCCACCGTCGTGGCGGTACGCCGGCACGGTATTCGTGCGGCCGACCCGTCACCAGATACACGCCTGCAAGCCGGCGATCTGCTCGTTTTGCGTGGCCTGCCAGAAGACCTGGCCGCCATCACCGAACGCCTTTCACGCCCAGTCTAAAGGACGCTTCTATACATTTGAAATCCTGAGCCAGACAATACGCGAGCAAAAAACCGTGACGCTGCATCTGGTTAATAT
>SXGU01434776.1_pt1 | contig 12557 bp, 10 predicted proteins | sample 3174531 | NCBI WGS metagenome assembly SXGU01 (sample SAMN11356863, study PRJNA531348) | freshwater metagenome | isolation source: freshwater sample F1-140 | place: China: Fuxian Lake, Yuxi | collected 2017-12-25 | reverse complement strand
GCGCGCGATCGGGCCGGCGGAGCGCCGCGCGGCGTTGGTGGACCAACTGGCTCGGCTGTCAGCGGCCGATCCGGCTACCGCAAGATGGTGCGACGGCGCGCGCCACGACTCGGGCGACCCGTTCGAGTGGGGCGAGAAGCTGATCGCGCACTACGCGAAGAACCGCGTCGACCCGCGCACCAAGACTCTGATCTTCTCCGACCAGCTGTCGTTCCCGCTCGCCATCGAGATCGCGCGGCGCTTCCACGGCCGCGCGAAGACGTCCTTCGGCATCGGCACCAACCTGACCAACGACCTCGGCTACGATCCGCTCAACATCGTCCTCAAGATGACCGAGTGCAACGGCCAGCCGGTGGCGAAGATCTCCGACTCGCCGGGCAAGACGGTGAGCGAGGACAAGGGCTACCTCGCCTACCTGCGCCAGGTCTTCGGCCTGGAGCCCGCCGGGCATTGAACGCGCGCTCGTACTCGCGCACCGGCTTCGCTGTGCTCGGCGTGTGCTTCGCGCTCAACATGTTCGGCCGCGGGCTCGGCGACATGTACACCGTGTTCCTGCTGCCGATCGAGCGCGAGCTCGGCTGGACGCGCTCGCAGCTCACCTCGGTGTACTCGGTCTACCTGCTGGTCAACGGCTGCATCGCACCCTTCGTCGGCCTGGTCTTCGACCGGCTGGGCGCGCGCTGGGTGTACGCCGGCGGCGTGGCCTCGCTCGGCATGGCGTTCCTGCTCGCCAGCACCCTCGACCACCTGTGGCAGTTCTTCCTCTTCATCGGCGCGATGATCGGCCTCGGCGTGAGCTTCACCGGCATGGTGCCGGCCTCCGGCCTGCTGTCGAGGTGGTTCAAGAAGCGGCTGTCGCGGGTGCTGGGCATCGCATTCTCGGCGGGAGGCCTGGGTACCGTGATCTTCGTGCCGCTCGCGCAGTGGCTGATCGACGGCCAGGGCTGGCGCTTCGCCTACCGCGCGTACGGCATCGGGCTGCTGGTGCTGGTGCCCCTGGTGCTGCTCGCCATTCCGTGGCGGCGGCTGGCCGAGGGACATCCCGGCGCGCGCGCGCAGGAGCGGCAGGCGGTGGCGGGCGAGGGCTGGACGGTGCGCAGGGCGGTGCGCACCCGCCTGTACTGGGGCCTGGCGCAGGCGTTCTTCTTCACCGCATGCGGGATGTTCTCGGTGATCGTCCAGATCGTGGTCATGATGATCGACGCCGGGTTCTCGCCGATCACCGCGGCGACCGCATTCGGCGTCACCAGCATGCTGTCGACCATCAGCGTCATGGGCAGCGGCTTCGTCGCGGAGCGGTTCGGGGCCCTGCGCACCGCCACGGTGAGCTACGCCGGCACGGCGGTCGGCATGCTGCTGCTCGCCGCGATCACCGTGTGGCCCTCCACGCTGCTGCTGTTCCTGTTCGTACCCGTGTTCGGCCTCTGCATGGGCGTGCGCGGCCCGATCATCTCGGCGATCTGCACGCGCAGCTTCGCCGGGCCTCGGGTGGCGACGATCTACGGCATGATCTACGCGTGCAACGCGCTGGGGGCGGCCCTCGGCTCGCTCGTGGGCGGGGTGCTGCACGACGTCACCGGCGGCTATGTCGCCGGCTTCGCGTTCTCCCTGGCCAGCATCGCGGTCGCGGCCTCCGCGTTCTGGATGGTGCCGGCGATGCGGCAGTTCCGCTGAACGCTCAGTCCCCCAGGAGCCCGAGCCGGCGCGCGTCCTTTTCGAGGGTTTCCCGGAACGCCGGATGCGCGATCACGATCATGCGGCGGGCGCGTTCACGGAGGGTGCAACCGCGCAGGTCCGCGGCGCCCTGCTCGGTGACCACCACGCACGCCTCGCTGCGCGGCGTCGCCACCGGGCCCGACAGCGTCGACACGATCCGCGTCGCCCGGGTGCCGATGGCGGAGGGCAGGCACATCAGCGACACGCCGCCCGGCGAGCGGTTCGCGGCGTGGATGAAGTCCAGCGCGCCGCCGACCGCGCCGAGGTAGGAGCCGTTCGCCACCTCGGCGTTCACCTGGCCGGTGAGGTCGACCTCGACGGCCGAGTTCACGGCGACGAACCGGGACAGCCGTCCCAGCACGCGCGGATCGTGCGTATATTCGTTGCTGGCCAGCCGCACGGCGGCGTTGCGATGCGCGAAGTCGAACAGCTTGTGCGTCGCGAACATCACGCCGCCGACGGTGACACCGGGGTCGATCTCCTTGCGTGCGTTGGTGATCACGCCGCTGCGCATCAGGTCGGCCACGCTGTCGCCGAGCGCGCCGGAATGCACGCCGAGGTCGCGGTGCCCGGCGACCGCGGCGAGGATCGCGTCGGGCAGCGATCCCAGCCCGAACTCGAGCACCGCGCCGTCCGGGATGAACGCGGCGGCGTGCTGCGCAAGGCGCATCTCGGCGGCACCCGGCGCGCCGTACGGCAGCGGCGCCGGCGGACGGTCCGAATCGACGACCATCGCGAAGTCCTCCCGCCGCAGCAGGCGTTCGGTGTGCACCCAGGGCACCTGCGCATTCACTTCCGCGATCACTGCCCGGCAGCATTCCAGCGCCGGCACGAGGTATTCCGCCGACAGGCCGAGGCTGTAGCGTCCCTGCTCGTCCGGCGGGCTCACCTGCACCATGACGACGTCGGCCGGGATGCGTCCGGCGCGGATCAGCGCGCCTAGCTGCGAATAAGGATGCGGATGGATGTCGAGCACGCCCGCGTCGGCGAGCGCGCGGTTCGCGCCCGCGCCGCAATACGCGGAAAGGCGCAGGTGATCGGCGTGCTCAGGCTTGACGATGCCGGCGTAGTTCACGCCGAGGAACAACCGCGCCCCGGAGAACGCCGCGCGCTGCGCGACCAGCGCCTCGACCAGCGCCTGCGGCTCGGCGCAGGCCTGGCCCCAGAGGATGCCGTCGCCAGGACGGACGACAGTGGAGAGATCGATGCCCATCGCCCGATGCTATCATCGCGCGCTTCACGCAATCGGAGGCTCCCATGCTGGACGCAAACGCACTCGACACGCTGTTCCGCGACGCGCGCTCGCACAACGGTTTCGCGCCGGAGGCGGTGAGCGATGCGCGGCTTCGCGAACTCTACGACCTGTTGAAATGGGCGCCGACGACCATGAACATCCAGCCGATGCGGCTGGTGTTCGTGCGCTCACCGGAGGCGAAGGAGAAGCTGCGGCCCGCGCTGAGTCCGGGGAACCTCGACAAGACCATGGCGGCGCCCGTCGTCGCGATCCTGGCGTGGGACACGCGCTTCTACGACAATTTCGCGAAGAACTTCCCGCACAAGCCTGAGAACCGGGAATTGTTCGCCGCAGCCGGCAAGGAGCAGCACGCGCACACCTCCGCGTTCCGCAACGCGTCGATGCAGGGCGGCTACTTCATCCTCGCCGCGCGCGCGCTGGGCTTCGACTGCGGTCCGATGTCCGGCTTCGACAACGCCAAGGTCGACGCCGCGTTCTTCCCCGACGGGCGCTTCAAGAGCAACTTCCTCTGCAACCTCGGCAAGGGCGACCCCTCCAAGGTGATGCCGCGGCTGCCGCGCCTCGCGTTTGAAGAGGCCTGCCAGATCGCCTAGCCGGCGCGCAGCAATTCCTCGACGTAGGGCAGGCGGTCCTGCCCGAACTGCATGCGGTCGCCGACGAAGAACGTCGGCGCACCGAATACGCCGCGCTGCACCGCCGACTCCGTCGCGGCCTTCAGCGCGTCCTTGATCGCCGGGTCCTGCGTCGCCGCCATCAGCTTGGCGGCATCGAAGCCGGCCGCCGTGAGGACCTTGCCGATTTCCTGCGGGTCTCCCAGGTTGCGCCCGTCGACCCACAGCGCGCGGAAGATCGCATCCGAATAGGGGACCAGGAAGCCCTCGCGCAGCGCGAACATCGCGCCGCGCATCAGGTGCAGGGTGTTGACGGGAAAATGCGGGTTGAAGGCGAAGGGAACGCCGTAACGCGCGGCGAACCATGCCAGGTCCGCATCCATGTAGCGGCGCTTCGCGGCCACTTCCACCGGCGAGCGGTTGCCGGTGGCCTGGAACACGCCGCCAAGCAGCATCGGCCGGTAGTCGATCCTCGCGCCCGTGCGCTGCGCGAGACCGGGCAGCTGCGTCCACGCGAGGTAGGCGGTGGGACTGCCGTAGTCGAACCAGAATTCAAGCGTCTGCGCCATGCCTGCCCCTAGAAGGTGGTCATCGGTTCCATCCATGGACGGATGTCGAGCTCGAAGGTCCACGCGCTGCGTTTCTGCTGGTGGATCGCCCAGTAGGTGTCGGCGATGTCATCGGGCTGCAGCAGGCCGTCGGCAGGCCGCGACGCCACCATGTCCGGGAGGCGCTCGCGCACGAACGGCGTGTCGATCGGCCCGTCGATGACGACGTGCGCCACGTGGATGCCCTGCCGGCCGAACTCGCGCGCGGTGGACTGGGCGAGCGCCCGCAGGCCGAACTTGCCCGCGGCGAACGCCGAAAAGCCCTCGCCGCCGCGCAGTCCCGCGGTCGCGCCGGTGAAGAACAACGTGCCGCGGCCGCGCGATGCCATGTGCTTCATCGCCTCCCGCGCAGACAGGAAACCGGCGAAGCAGGCCATCTCCCAGGCCTTGAAGAACTTCTGCGCGGTCATCTCGAGCAGGCCGAAGCGGATGTTGCCCCCGACATTGAAGACGACGATCTCCAGCGGTCCGATGTCGCGCTCGATGCGCTCGAACAGGGCGACGACCTGCTCCTCGCGGCGCGCGTCGCAGCCGAACGCGTGCGCCTTCCCGCCCGCGGCCGCGATCTGCTCGACCAGGGGCTGCAGCTTGTCGGCGTTGCGGCGCGCCACGCAGGTTTCGAACCCTTCGCGCGCGAAGCGCCGGGCAAGCGCGGCGCCAAGGCTGTCGCCGGCGCCGATGACGAGTGCGGTGGGCATGATCCGGCCATTATAGAATTTGCCGGGACGGTCCTGACGTCCGGCCTTCCCGTCCGTCACATGCACCAGGGAGAAGTCCGATGCGCAAGGTGATCTCGGTTCTGGTGCTGGCGGTCCTGTCCATGCCCGGGCAGGCGCAGGACATGCCCTCGGGAATCAAGTTCGGCGGCGCCATGGAGCTTCCCCACGAACTCGACCCGGTTCTGCGCGAGCAGTTGCGCGGGGCGCAACCGTTGGCCGGCGGGGCGGACACCCTGCACGCATTCCGGCAGTCGCTCGAGCGGACGGTCGAGGCGGGCCGCGATGCGCCGCGGCCGCGAGGCGGGGCGGAAGCCCTGCTGTTCGAGCGCGTGTCGCCGGCCGTCGTCATGGTCATGGCGATCGGCGCGGACGGCAAGCGCAAGGGCCATGGTTCCGGATCGGTGATCTCGGCCGGCGGCGAGATCCTGACGAACTGGCATGTGGTGAAGGACGCGGCGCGCGTCGGCATCGTCTTCAAGCAGTCCCTCGCGGGTGTCGCCGACGAGGAACCGGTGATCATGGCCGGCCGCGTGCTGAAGGTGGACCGGAAGCGCGACCTCGCGCTGGTGCAGCTCGTCAAGGCTCCGGCGAACCTGCCGATCGTTCCGCTCGGCGCGCTGGCCGACGTCAAGGTCGGCGCCGACGCGCACGCCATCGGCCACCCGGTGGGCGAGACGTGGACCTATACAAAGGGCGTCGTCAGCCAGATCCGCCGGCCGGGCGTGTGGGACTACGGCCCGAACGAGCGGCACCAGGCTGCCGCGGTGATCCAGACGCAGACGCCGATCAACCCGGGGAACTCGGGCGGGCCGCTGCTCAATGACCAGGGCCGCATCATCGGCGTGGCGACCTACGGCAACGCGCGCGCGCAGGGGATCAACTTCGCGGTGTCGGTGGAGGACGTCCGGCGGTTCCTGGAGGAGCCCGGCACGCCGCACGAACCGCCCAAGGCCGACGACAGCAAGGGGGCATCGAAGCGCGCCAGCGCCGCGAGGCCCGGCACCAACACCGCGCAGTCAGCGTTGCCGTCGCGCAAGGAAGGCTGCCAGCCGACCGCGGGCAAGCGCACGCGGGACGACGCGCAGCGCATCTGGGTCACGCCCGTCGACCTCGACTGCGACGGCAAGGCCGAGGCGGCGCTGATCGAATGGGATGCCGAACTCAACCGGGGCCGGCGCCTGCTGGTCGACACCAACGGCGACGGCAAGCCGGACCTGGTCTTCGTCGACGAACGCAACCGCGGCCAGTGGGACTACTCGATCCACGACGTCGATTTCGACGGCCGCCCGGACATCCGCGCGCTCTACGAAGGGCGCCGCGTCGAACCCGTGATGGTCACGCGGCAGCGCTAGGGCACCGGTGGGAGTATCCGTGAAGCGCTTGCTGAAGGGGGTGATCGTTGTATCCGCGGCCGCCGTGCTGCTGGTGGTCCTCGCCTACGGCGTGCTGGTGCTGGTCAACCTCAAGGACGAGGAGCTGGGCGCCGAGGCGAAGGCATTCGCCGCGGCCGCGCGACGCGACGTGCCGCCGGAGCAGAACGGCTATTTCGCGCTGCATGGCTGGCTCGCACCCGAGGGTGAGGATCCCCATGCGGCGGGGAAGGCGATGCTGGAGCAGGCCGCTAGGGACATCGCCGGGGGGCGATTGATGCAGGAGAGGCGCACCGACCTGCTTCCCATGGTCGACCAGGCGGCCCTCTGCAACCTGTGGAAGCCGGATTGCCTGCAGAAAGTGCGCGCGGACCCGGCGGCGATCGCGTTCCAGCTCGCCAAGCACGAGACGCTGCGGCGTCGCCTGCGGGATGCCTCGCGCTATCCCACCGTGCAGGCGGTGGCCATGCCCTACCACCCGCTTGCCGCCATTCCGTTGCCGCCGTACTCCGGCATGTGGCGGCTCGGGGCGACCGAGTCGGCGCACGCCTGGATTTCCGGCCGGCAGGCCGAGGCGCTGGCGCTGAGCGAGGGCCGGATGGCGATCGCGCGCCGCCTGGTGCGCGATGCGCCGGACATCCTGGGCATGGTGCTGGGGACGGCGTGGCTGCGCGCCGAGGCGATCCTCCTGCTGGACATCCTGCAGCACGATCCGGAGGGCGCGCGCGCGCACCTGCCGGCGCTCGAACGGCTGCTGCAGCCGCTCGCGCCGGAGGAAATCCAGTCGGCGCGCTGGGTCCACGGCGCGTTCGCGGAACGGCTCGACGAGTACCGCGCATTTACGGCCCTGCGCGCACAGCGCTACATGACGCTCGGCCCGTTTCTGCTGGGCTGGAATGCGATGTTCACCACCGACTCCTACCAGAAGAACCTGCCATGGTGGTTCACGGCCACGACGGCGGTCGTGGCGCCGCTGTTCCAGCCCCATGCCTTGGCCAACGCGAACCTGCGACACCTGGCCTACATTGCGAAGGTCGTCGGGGAAGGCGCGAAGGGCGTGCGCGGACTGGACATGCGCAAGGGGACGGCCGGCGCGTTGGAGCGCGCGATCGCGCTGCTCGAACCTTTGCGCGAGCAGGGCGCCAGCGACGAGGAAACGCTCGGGCTGCTCGCGCGCGCGCACAAGGCGCTGTGGAGCGAGACCGGCGCTGCGGCGCACCTCGATCGCAGCATCGCGCTCTATGCGGCGGCATGGGACGCCACCGGCGGCATGTGGAGCGGCATCAACGCCGCCACGCTGAGCTTCTGCGCCGATGACATCAGCCACGCGCAGTCCCTGGCGCGCGAGGTGCAGGAGAAGTGCATCGCGGCGCTGGACGCGGGCGGTGAACGGGACCCATGGACGCTCGGCACGCTTGGCGAGGCTGCGCTGGTGCTGGGACGGCGCAAGGATGCGCAGCGCTGGTATGGCGAGTTCGTGCGTGCCACCGGCGACCACGGCACGCGGGCCTCGGTGCGTGCCAATGCGCTGCTGGTCCTGCAGTCGCTGGGCGAGGACGGGAGCTGGCTCGACGCCACGATCCCCGTCCCCGTGATCGGCGTCTTCACCGGCCATATCCCGACGATGTTCCTGGAGACGCGCGGCCACATCTTCGGCGAACCCGAGGGCGACATCGCGGCGCGCGTGGCGCGCGCCGTCGACAGCGCTGACGTCCGCATCGGCTACGGCGCGGCGGCGGCGGGGGCCGATCTCATGTTCCACGAGGCCATCCTGGCGCGCGGCGGCGAATGCCACGTGGTGCTGCCGCAGCCGCCCGGCCGCTTCAAGGAGGAGAGCGTCGCTTCCGCAGGCGCGGAATGGCTGCGGCGGTTCGACGCCGTTCTCGCGCAGGCGGCGAGCACCGTGGTTCTCGGCGACTCCGCGCCGGACGACCTCGCCTATGTGTACGCCAACCGGGCGATGCTCGGGCTGGCGCGCGCGCGCGCGCAGCAGGTCGACGGCCGCATCCGCGGCTTCGCCGTGTGGGACGGCAGCCGTGGCCCGGCGGGCGGCACCTCGTCCGCGGTCGCGGACTGGCAGTCGACCGGCCTCGAGGTGGCGACGATCGGCGTCGAGCGGCTGGCGGGCGCGCCGCCGCCGCTGCCGCGTCCCCCGATCCCGCAGCGGCGGCTGGTGTCGATGCTGTTCGCCGACGCGGTCGGGTTCTCCAAGCTCGCCGATCCGCAGATCCCGGCGTTCCTCGACGTGTTCCTCGGCGGCGTCGCGCGGACGTTGGAGGAGACCGGGATCGCGACGCTGTCGAAGAACACATGGGGCGACGGCCTGTACCTCGTCTTCGACTCCGCGAAGGCGGCGGGAACCTACGCGCTCGCGCTGCGCGACCGCATGAACGCGGTGGACTGGGCGGGGCGCGGCCTTCCCGCAGGGATGAACGTGCGCATCGGCCTGCATTGCGGGCCGGCGTTCGAGATCTTCGACCCGGTGATCGGCGGCACGGGGTACACCGGCGCCCACGTCAGCAGGGCGGCCCGCATCGAGCCGGTGACGCCGCCCGGCGAGGTGTACGCAAGCCAGCCCTTCGCCGCCATGGCCTGCTACGAGAGCGCGCCCGGCATGCGCTGCGAGTACGTTGGTAACATGCCGATGGCGAAAGGCTACGGCCAGTACATAACCTATTCCGTGCGGCGCGCGAGGACCCGATGATCCTGGAGTTCAAGCAGGTCGATGTGTTCACCGGGGTGCCGTTCAAGGGCAATCCGGTGGCGGTGGTCCTCCGCGCCGACGCGCTGTCCGAGGAGGAGATGCAGCATATCGCCGCATGGACCAACCTCTCGGAGACGACCTTCGCGCTGGCGCCGACGGCGGCGGGCGCGGACTACCGGCTGCGCATCTTCACGCCGCGCGCCGAACTGCCGTTCGCCGGACACCCGACCATCGGCAGCGCGCATGCGCTGGTCGAGGCGGGGATCGTGAAGCCGAAGGACGGACGCATGCGCCAGCAGTGCGGCGCGGGCGTGCTGGACCTCGCGGTCGACGGCGGACGCGTCTGGGTGAAGGCGCCCGAGCCGAAGGTGTCGAAGCTTGACGCCCGCTACTCGGACAACCTCGGCGCCGCGCTCGGCGCGCGCATCGCGGGTTCGCCGCAGGTGGTGAGCGTCGGCCCGGTCTGGCTGGTCGCCGACCTGGGCGACGCGAAGACCGTGGACGCGCTCGACCCCGACATGGCGGCGATCGACGCGATGAGCGATCCGCTCGGCATCACCGGCGTCACGGTGTTCGGGGCGTCATCCGCGGGCGACTGCGCGATCCACGTGCGCTCGTTCGCGCCCGCGCACGGCGTCCCCGAGGATCCGGTCTGCGGCAGCGGTAACGTCAGCGTCGCCGCGTACCTCGCGCGCACCGGCCAGGTGGCGCTCTATGGCGAGCGCTACGAGGCGCGCCAGGGCATGCAGCTCGGCCGCGACGGGCGGGTGTCGCTGCGCATCGGCGACGAGGGCCGCGCGATCGAGGTCGGCGGGCAGGCGGTGACCTGCGTCGACGGCACGATCCGGGTGCGCTGATGGAACTGCTGCCGCTCGCCGCGATCGGCTGGGTCATCGTGGTCACCTCCGGCGGCGCCATTGCGCTCGGTGGGTGGCTGATCGCGGGGATGCTGCGCCGCGGCGGCGAACTGCGCGAGCACGTCGCCTCCAGGGTTCTCGACGATTTCGTGCTGTTCGGCATCTGGATGCTCGGGTTCGCCGGCGGCGTGGGCCTGCTGCTTTTGAAGCCGTGGAGCCGCTGGGCAGTGGAGCTGTTCTGCTGGGCGGTGACGGTGCTGCTGCTGATGTCCTCCTACTCGCGGCTGCGGGTGGCGGAACCGCCGCGCAGCCATGCGGTCATGGGCCACCTGCTGTTCCTCATCCCGGTGATCGCGTTTTGCGCTGCAACGATCCTCACGCTGCGCAGCGAATCGGCGCTGCGTGCGCTCGGGAGCTGAGGAGTATCATCGCCGCCATGTTTCCGCTCATCGAGACTTCCGGCCCGGCGTTCGAACGCGGCCGCCAGCATGGCAGCCGGGCGCGCAGCCGCGTCGAGCTGTCGATCGCCAACTACGCGAAGCTGTTCGAGGCCTGCGGCATCGGCTGGGACGGCGCACGGCGCCTGTCGCATGCCTACCGCGACGTGGTCCGCGAACTGGACGTGGATCTCTACGAGGAGATCTGCGGCATCGCGGCCGGCGCGGGACGCGAGGTGGACGAAATCCTGGCGCTTAACGCGCGCACCGAGATCCTGCCGCCGACGTTCCCGGAGCGCCCCTCCGACGCATGGCTGGCGTCGCGCCTCGGCGGCAAGGCGGATTTCGGCGAATGCACCGCGCTCGCCGTGGCGCGGGAATCGAGCGCCACCGGCGGCGCGCTGCTGGCGCAGAACTGGGACTGGCTGGGCGGCCAGCGCGACGCGCTGGTGCTGCTGCGCGGACGGCGCGAGGATGGTTCCTCGTACCTGACGCTGACCGAGGCAGGCATGCTGGCGAAGATCGGCTTCAACGACCGCGGCTTCGGCGTCTGCCTCAACATCCTGCGCTCCGAGGACGACGGTTCCGCGCCTGGCGTCCCGGTGCACGTGCTGCTGCGCGCGTTGCTCGATTGCGCGGACGTCGCTTCGGCGGAGAAGCGCATTGCCGGGCTGCGCTTCGGCGCCTCGTCGAATATCCTTTGCGCCGACGCCTCGGGCGCTCGCGCCGCGCTCGAACTGTCCCCGGGCGGCGCGTACGTGCTGCGCGGCGCTGGCAACGCGTTCTGCCACACCAACCATTTCCTCGCGGCGGGCGCGGTGAAGACCGCGCGGCAGTTGCCGCCGTCGCTGTCGTCGGTCCCGCGACTGGACCGGATCCGCGAACTGGTGGCGGGCGCGCCTTCGCGCATCTCGCTGGCGGACGTGCAGCGCATGCTGCGCGACGAAACCGACGGGCTGCTGTCGATCAGCCGGCATCCGGATCCGTCGCTGCCCGAGTTCGCGCGGGTCGAGACGGTGGCGTCGGTGGTGATGGAGCTCGATGCCCGCGTCATGCACGTCGCCCCGGACGTGCCGACCAAGGTTGCCTACGAGGCGGTGTCGCTGGAGTCCGCCGCCGCGCTAGCGTAACGCGCGGCCTTCGGCGTCGAAGCGCACGCCGAAGCGCGCCGCGGCTTCCTCCCGCGTGTAGTACCCCTTGGACACGTCGTCCTGCACCTTCGCCGGGTCGCGGCGCGCGGGGTCGCCGTAGCCGCCGCCGCCGGGCGTCGACACGCGGATCACGTCGCCCGGGGCGAGCTGGATATCCTGGTCCTTCGACAGGTGCGGCGGGCGGTAGGTGTCGCCGCCGCGCTCGATCGCCACCTTGTTCACGCCGCCGTCCGCGCCGCCGAGCGCGCCGAGCGGCCCGCTGCGCCCGTGGTCCATCACCATCGACGCGCGCGCGGAGCCGCGCAGCACGCGGATCGCGTAGTTGACGCCGAATCCGCCGCGCTGCTCGCCGGCGCCTCCCGAGCCCTCGTTGAGGGCGAACTCCTCGAACAACACCGGGTAGTACTGCTCCATGACCTCCACCGGTGGCATCTTGGAGATGCCGATGGTGGAGCAGCCGTTCGAGATCCCATCCGACGACGCGCTGCCGCCGTAGCCGCCACCGGTGAAGAGGTACATCACGTAGGAGCGCCCCCGACCGGGATCGCTGCCGCCGATGGCGAGGTTGCCGGAGGTGCCCGCGGGAGCGGCGAAGAGGTCCTGCGGGATGGCCTGCGTGAGCGCGTTGAACACCGCCTCGGCGATGCGCTGGCTGACCTCCGCGGCGCAGCCGGACACCGGGCGCGGGTACTTCGCGTAGAGGAACGTGCCGTCGGGGTCGATCACGTCGAGCGGCTCGAAGGTGCCGGCGTTGATCGGCACGTCCGGGAACACGTGCTTCACCGCGAGATACACCGAGCTTCGCGTGGTGGCGATCACGGAGTTCATCGGCCCCCGGCAGGGTGGCGAGGAGCCGGCGAAGTCGAACACCAGGCCATGGTCCGCGGTGCGGGTGACCTTGACGCGGATGTGCAGCGGTTCGTCGACCACGCCGTCGGAATCGACCATCGCGTGCCCGTGGTACGAGCCTTCCGGGATGCCCGCGATCTTGGCCCGCATCTGCCGGGCGGCGCGCACGCGCAGTTCCGCGATCGCGGCGTCCACGGTGTCCGCGCCATAGCGGTCGAGCAAGGCGGTGAGGCGCTTCTCGCCGATGGCGAGCGCCGCGGCCTGCGCCTTGATGTCGCCG
>SXGU01075345.1_pt1 | contig 12560 bp, 6 predicted proteins | sample 3174531 | NCBI WGS metagenome assembly SXGU01 (sample SAMN11356863, study PRJNA531348) | freshwater metagenome | isolation source: freshwater sample F1-140 | place: China: Fuxian Lake, Yuxi | collected 2017-12-25 | reverse complement strand
GCGCGACGAGGTTGCGCTTGTCGGCATACAAGGCGTGGGCCTGCGGATGCGGCGTGATCAGCGCGGCATCCGCGAGCCAGGCGGCGCGCAAGGCCGCATTCGCGGGCGCTTCGAGCGTGAAATCGGTGAGCCGGTTGTACACCAGGTCGATGCGCAAGTCCTTGCACCACAATGCGCCGTCGCGCATGGCAAGCTCGGCCGGATCGCAGATCACGGCACGGATGCCGGCCTGCTCGAAGAGGCGCTGGAACAGCACGAACTCGGGATACAGGTATTGCTCGCGCGGCGCCTCGTCGACGATCGCGACACTGCGCAAGGGCGCGCAGTTGCCGGTGCCATCGGCGAAAGCACGCCACTCGGCGCGGAACATCTCGAGGAACAGGTGTTCCGGCGTGTCACCGCCGAGATCGCCCGGCAACAGGGCTTCGACGTCATCGCAGCAGGCTTTCTGGGCACGGGCCAGCAGGGCGTTGAGCAGGCCGCCGCCGGCATTGGTGTTGATCTCGGTCAGTTGCGGACCGCTGGCACCGAGATGGGAGTCGTAACCGTGGAACACGCCACGCGCCGGGCTCTCGTGGCGTGCGCTGGCAGCCGCCCAGGACAGCACATGCGCGCGGTAGGCCGGCAGGGCAACGACGCGCTCGACGGCGGCGACCAGGCGCGCCATGCGCGCCACGTGCTCGGCACCGACAAAAGCCACCGACGACGAAAACAGGTGCGGCCGGCCCTCCATGACCTCGGCATGGAAGCCGGGGCTGACACGCTCGAGTTCCGCCTCCAGGCGCCCGCTGTCGAGCGAAACGCAATGGCAGTCGGCGTTGAGACGCTCGGCGAGTTGGATGCTCATTGGAGTGCCCTTCCCCCGCCCCCCGCCCACGGATGGCTTTGCATAGCCATCCGGCTAAGGCAGCGCAAAGCAGTGCTTTGCGAAACCCTGCCTCCGCCCCCAAGAGAGGGGGTGATGACGGTTCGCCGCTGCGCGGCTCCGGATTGTGGTTTGCGCCCCTTCGGGCGGCCGTGCGGGGCACTCATGCGTCCGATTCTACCGGCTCGGAGAAGAAGGCCTCGACATCGGCGATCTCGCGCGTGCGCCGCATCGGCGGCAGGGAGCGCCAGACCGATTTGCCGTAGGGTTTGCCGATCAGGCGCGGGTCGCAGATCATCAGCACGCCGCGGTCGGTCTCGTCGCGGATCAGTCGGCCCGAGCCCTGCTTCATGCTGATCACCGCGCGCGGCAACTGGTACTCCATGAAGGGATTGCGCCCCGCCGCGCGCAGCTTGTCGATGCGCGCCGCCAGCACCGGATCGTCGGGCGGCGCGAAGGGCAGCTTGTCGAGCACCACCAGCGAACGCGCCTCGCCGCGCACGTCCACGCCCTCCCAGAAGCTCTGGCTGGCGACCAGGATGGCGGTGCCGAGGAAGCGGAAACGTTCCAGCAGCTCGGTGCGCGAGCCCTCGCCCTGCATCAGCAGCGGCAGGTCCAGGCCCTCGGCGGCGAGCTTCTCCTGCAGCAGTTCGCGGATGCGGCGCATGGCGCGCAGCGAGGTACACAGCACGAAAGCCCGCCCGCCCGAGGCGCGGATCGCCGGCCAGGCGGCCTCGGCCACCGCCTCCTGGTAGAGCGGGCTGTTCGGGTCGGGCATGTGCGTCGGCGCGTAGAGCAGCGCGTTCCTCTCATAGTCGAAGGGGCTGCCCCAGACCGCCGTCGCCGCCTCGGCGAGGCCCAGCTCGCCGCAGTAATGCGAGAAATTGCTGCCCACGGCGAGCGTCGCCGAGGTGAAGATCCAGGCCCGCGGATGGCCCTCCATCTGGCGCTGGAAGATCGGCGCGATGTCCAGCGGCGTGAGGTTCAGCGACATCGCCTGCAGGTACACCTCGACCCATTTGACGACTTCATTTGCCAAACCCGCACCGCCCGCGACTTCGGGATCGGCGCTGCCGCCACGCCAGCGCTTCAGGGCCGCCGCCAGTTCCTGGGTGCGGCGCAGGCAGTTGGCCAGGCCCTCGCCGCGCTCGGCCTGGCTTTCGAGGTGGCGTCCGAGCTCGGCGATGGTCTCGCCCAGGTTCCGCAACGCGTCGTCGAAGGCCACCTCGCCTTCGACCCGCGCCGCCGGCAGGCGCAGGTTCTCGCCCTTCACCGCCAGGCGCAGGTCGCGCGCCGCCTTGTCCAGGGCGGTCGCCGCCTCCTGCAAGGGCGGATAGTCCTTGGCCGCGACGATGCCTTCATTGCGGGTGTCGCGCGCCAGCTCGATGACCTGGTTGGTGGACAGGCTTTCGCCGAAGAACAGGCCCGCCACCTCGGGCAGCTGGTGCGCCTCGTCGAAGATGATGGTGTTGCAGGCCGGCAGCAGCTCGCCCATGCCTTCGTCCTTGAGCATGACGTCGGCGAAGAACAGGTGGTGGTTGACCACCACTACGTCGGCGACCAGCGCCTCCTGGCGCGCCGCGGTGACGAAGCAGCCCTTGGCATGGGGACATTCCTGGCCCAGGCAGTTTTCACGCGTCGAGGTGGCCACCGTCCAGGCGCCCGAGTCCTCGGGCACGTCGATGCATTCGGCCTTGTCGCCCGTGCGGGTGCGTTCGGCGAAGCGCACGATCTTGCGCAGGTGCGAGGCCTCCTCGCGCGTCGCCAGGCGCGCGGCGGAAAGCGAGCGCTCCAGGTGGTAGTGGCAGACGTAGTTGGCGCGGCCCTTGAGCAGCGCGATCGTCGCGCCGACGCCAAGAGCATCGCGTACCGTCGGCAGGTCGCGATTGAAAAGCTGGTCCTGCAGGGTCTTGGTGACGGTGGAGACGATCACCTTGCCCCCCGAGAGCAGTGCCGGCACGAGATAGGCGAAAGTTTTGCCGGTGCCGGTGCCGGCCTCGGCCACCAGGGCCGTGTTGTTCTCTATCGCGGCAGCGATAGTTTGCGCCATCTCCAGTTGCTGCGGACGCGGACGGAAGCCCGGTACGGCGTCGGCAAGCGGCCCCTCGGGGGCGAAGATGCGCTCAATGTGTTGCATGGGATCGGGCATGGCGGGCGCGGCATGGTAGCACGCGGCGCCGGGCACGCCCGGCAGGCGCAAGAGTCGGCGCTGGGGACACGGCGATTTGGCGCAGGCGAACGGTAGAATCGGCTCGACCCTCCGCTGCACGACAGGCCAAAACAATGACGCCGCCGAAAATCCTCCTCATCCGCGCCTGGACCCGGCTGACGAACTTCTTCGGCCGCGGGCTGGTGATTTCGATCGGCTCGATCGTGCTGATCGGTCTGGCCATTGCGCTGGCCGCCTTCCTCTTCCTCAACACCGCCGCGCCACGCAAGCTGACCATCACCGGCGGCCCCACCGGCAGCAGCTTCCAGCGCACGGCAGAGCGCTACCAGAAGATCCTTGAGCGCGAGGGAGTCACGGTCAAGATCCTGCCTTCCGACGGCTCGGCCGAAAACCTGAAGCGGCTGGCCGATCCAAAGCAGCAGGTCGACATCGGCTTCGTGCTCGGCGGCGCTGCGGGCGAAAAGACCTACGACCAGTTGATGTCGCTGGGAAGCATCGCCTACCAGCCGGTGATGGTGTTCTACAAAGGCAAACCGGCGACGCTGCTTTCAGAGTTCAAGGGCCGGCGGATCAACATCGGGCCGCCCGGCAGCGGCAGCAACGACCTCGCGCTCAAGCTGCTCAAGGCCAATGGCATCGAGCGCGGCGACGGCACCGTGTTGGACGAAAGCGACCTCGAGGACCCGGGCAAGGAGCTCGACAACGGCCGGATCGACGTCGCCTTCGTGATGAGCGAATCGACCGACCGCAACGCGCTGCGCCGGCTGCTGCGCGATGACGACACGCGCCTGTTCAGCTTCGTCCAGGCCGATGCCTATGTGCGCCGCATCCATATCCTCAACAAATTGAGCCTGCCGCGCGGCGGCATCGAACTCGGCGCCGACCTGCCGCGCCACGACGTCGAACTGGTCGGCCCGACCGTGCAACTGATCGCCCGCGAATCGCTGCACCCGGCACTTTCCGACCTGCTGCTGGAGGCGGCGCGCGAGATCCACGGCCGTCCCGGGCTCTACCGCAAGCAGGGCGAATTCCCGGTGGCGAAGGAAGGCGAGTTCCACATGAGCCCCGATGCCACACGCTACTACGCCACGGGCAAGACCTTCCTTTACCGTACCTTCCCCTTCTGGCTGGCGACGCTGATCGCGCGGGTGCTGGCCTTCCTGGTGCCCATCATCCTGCTGCTGCTGCCGGCGCTGAAGTTCGCGCCAATGATCTACCGCTGGCGCATCGAGTCGCGCATCTACCGCTGGTACCAGGTGCTGCTGGATCTGGAGCGCGAGGCCTTCAAGCCGGATGTCGATGACAAGCGCCGCGAGGAACTGCTGCGCCAACTGGACCATATCGAGACGGCGGTCAATCGCATTGCCATCCCGGCCTCGTTCGGCGACATGTTCTACGGCCTGCGCGGCCACATCGGCTTCGTGCGCAGGAACCTGAACGACGGGCTGCGCCTGCCCGGAAATGAAAACGGCGCGACCGCAGCCGCGCCGTAGTTGCCTGCCAGCCGCTCAGCGCGCCATGAAGCCGCGGATCGCCTCGCCGGCCTTGGCGACGTTGAGCACGCCGTCGAGGTGGCCGCCCTCGCCCTCGATGACGAAGACCTCGGCCTTGCCGCCCTGGGCAATGAACTTCTCCGCCGCCTTCTTCGAGAACTCGGGCGGGAAGATCAGGTCCGAAGCCGCTGGCACGAAGAGGATCTTCGCCTTGATCCTGCCGACCTCGGCATCGACGTTGTAGAGCTGGTTGGCCTTGGCCATGTAGATCTTGTTGTTGGCATCCGTCGTCTTGGCACGGGCGACGCCGGCCTTCTGCAAGGTGTCCTCGATGAGGAAGACATTGGTGCGCTCGTCGCCCGGATTCTTGTTGGCATCCGCCAGCTTGTAACCGAAGCTCTTTTCCGCCCATCCCCAGTGGCGCGCCGTCAGGGTCACCAGCTTCAGCGCCTGGGCGACGCCGTCGAGCGGCTCCTCCTTGCCGTAGTAGTCGCCGTTGTTCCATTTCGGGTCGAGCTTGATCGGCAGCACCCAGGCGTCGAGCAGCCCGATGACCCAGGGCGAGATCGAGAATCCCGGCCCGATGACGTGGATCACGCGCTCGACGTAGTCGGGGTAGTTAACCGCCCATTCCATGGCCTGCACCGAGCCGCCCGAGGCGCCGGCCGCAGCCTGCAGCTTCTTCACGCCGAGGCTGTCGAGCAGGGCCTTGTGCACCCGCACCGAGTCGCGCATCGAGACCACGGGAAAGGACAGGCCGTAGGGCTTGCCGGTCGCCGGATTGATCGACGAGGGCCCGGTGGTGGTGACGTTCGGGTCCTTGGTGTTGAGGTTGGACAGGGTGTCGGCCGAGACCACGAAATACTTGTCGGTGTCGATCGGCTTGCCCGGCCCGATGATCGAGTTCCAGTAGCCGGGAGCGGCATCGGTTTCCTTGTACTTGCCGGCGGCATGCGAGGTGCCGGAGTAGAAGTGGGCGATGAACACCGCGTTGTCGCCCGTGGCATTGAGCGTACCGTAGGTTTCGTAGCCGACCTTGACCTGGGCGATGGGCTTGCCGCCGGCAGTGGTATAGGACGGCAGGGTGAAGCTCTTCTTCTCGACCGGCTTGTCGTAGGCCTGGCCGGCGCCGCTAAAGGTGAGCAGCGATGCCGCGAACAGCGCCGCAAGTTGGGGGGTGCGCATTCTTGAACCTCCTTTTCGTTATTCGAACGGATGCAGCAGGCGACGAGTATGCACGACTGCCTGCGGCTGGGGCAATTCGTTCGCCGCGCTCGGGGAGTCGGTGCGGGTCGAATTCCTCCCCGGGTCGGATAACGGATGCTCGGCGCCAGACACGGCCGCCCGCGCCATCGCCGGTCTATGTCTTTCGCTCAATTGATTTTGCTACCCCATGATTCGATAATGGTTTCCCTCCCGTTTCGGCGTGCGAAAAACCATGTCAGTATGTGCTTCCCGTGCAGACAGAGATAAGGTGACGCCGGTGGCACGATGCACGCTTGAAGCCGTCGATCATCCAGCATGACACTCGCCGCTGCTGACCTGGCGGATCCCGGTGAGCTTTCCGCTGACGACGTTGCCCGCGCCCTGGCGGCAGATTTCTTCTCGCGGACCGGGGCGGGTGCGCCGATGGGCCTGCTGGCCATTGTGGCCGTCTGCTATTCGCATTCGTACTCGGTAGGCGCGGCGACCCTGGCGTTCTGGGGTCTCCTTCTGGCACTTCCCCTGGCCACCAGCACACTCTTCGCCAGATACGCATTGCGGGCACTTGAACGCGGCGCGAGCCCGATGCGCCTGGTCAACATCGAATGCGCCCTTGCCGGCGCCATCGGCGCCGCCTGGGGACTCCTCCCGGTGCTCTTTACCTCCGCTGCCGCCGATGCCCTGTACTTCTTTCGCCTGATGGTACTGTGCACCGCCGTCACCTTCGTCATCCCCGTGCTGTCCGTATTCCTCCGCTGCTGGGTAGCCTATGTCGGTGCGATGTGGCTGATTGCCCTGCCCGTCATGTTCAGCCAGCCGGAATCCGCGCCTTTGCGCGGCATCCTGTTCGTCAGCCTGGGGGTGTTCCTGACCATGGCCCTCGGACTCGCCGTCAACGCGAACCAACGGATCGTGAAGGCGGCACGCGACCACCTAGCGGTGCGTCAACTGACCGAAACGCTCGCCACCAACCAGGCGCAACTGGAGCTGCGGATCCAGCAACAGACCGAGGAACTCAGCGTTGCCCTGGCATCCCTCCAGGAAAAGGAAGCACTGTTGAACCAATCCCAGCGCCTGTCGGCGGTGGGCTATTTCATTTTCGACCCGGATACCCGAAGCTTTCGGACCTCGGATGTGTTCGACGAGATTTTCGGCATCGGCCCCGAGGATCAGCGCACCTTCGAGAACTGGCTTTCCGGCATCCATCACTTCCATCGCGACCGCATCTACAACATGATCGCGGAGTTGCGGCGCGAGGGCGGCACGGCGGAATGGACCTACCCGATCGTGCGGCGCAATGACCGCCAGACCCGCTGGGTGCGCAACCACGCCGAGGTAGACCTCGATGACCATGGACGCATCGCCAGGTGGTTCGGCAACGTCCAGGACATCACGCGACAAAAACTCGCGGAAATCGAACTCGATGAGCACCGCAGCCACCTCGAGCAGATGGTCGGCGAGCGCACGAAGGAGCTTGTCGTCGCCAAGGAAGCGGCGGAAATTGCCAACGCCGCCAAGGACACCTTCCTCGCCACCATCAGCCACGAACTGCGCACCCCCCTGACCGGCGTGATCGGCATGGCCGGCCTGGCGCGGGCCATCGCCAGCGATTCCAAGCAGCGCGACTACCTGGACAAGATCGTCCGCTCCGGGAGGCACCTGAACCGGGTCATCAACGACCTTCTTGATCTGTCGAAGATCGCTGCCGGCCACATGGAACTCGAAGTCCTGGCTTTCAGTCCGCGCGCACTGGTTCAGCACTGCACGTCGCTGATGGCGCCACACGCGGCGGAAAAGGGTCTGCACCTGCGCGAAACCATAGACCCGGCCCTGCCCGATGTTCTGCGCGGCGACCCGCATCGGATCGAACAGATCCTGCTCAACCGGGTCGGCAACGCCATCAAGTTCACCCAGTCCGGTGGCGTGGAGATCGAGCTTGCGCCGGCCACCTGCAGCGATGGCCGGTTTTGCCTGAGCATCCGGGTTACCGACAGCGGCCCCGGAATGTCTGCCGACGCCCTGGCGAAGCTTTTCAAGCCTTTCTCCCAGGCCGATGCAACGGTCAGCCGGCAGTTCGGCGGCTCCGGACTCGGCCTCGCCATCAGCCGGCGCCTGGCCGAGATGATGGAGGGCGACATTGCCGTTTCCAGCCAGCCGGGCCAGGGCACGACATTCACGCTCCGCATCGCCTGCGACATCGGCGATGCCGCCGAATTGAACTCCAGCGAGAGCGCAGGCGACGCCGCGCCGCCATCCGGCTACTGCGACGTCCACGTCCTGGTGGCGGAAGACCAGGAAATCAATCGCGAAATCATCGAGGCGCTGCTGGTCGCCTGCGGCATACGCGCGGAAATCGTGGTCAACGGCCAGCAGGCCGTCGACAGGCTGTTCGCCCGCGGACCCGAGGCTTTCGACCTGGTGCTGATGGACATCCAGATGCCGGTGATGGATGGCCTGACGGCGACGCGCGAGATCCGCCGCCATGCGGGCTTCGAAAAGCTGCCCATCGTCGCCCTGACCGCACATACCATGGAGCATGAAAAGGCGATCAGCCGCACGGCCGGGGTGAACGACCACATCGGCAAGCCCTTCGACAACCCCAGTTTCTATCGAACCCTGGCGCGCTGGCTGCCGCAGCACAAGCAGTTGGAGGCCAATGCGTCGGCAGCGCCCGACGATGCCGCAGCGGCGAAAATCACCCTCGGCGCCCTGCCCGGCGTGGACATCGAGGACGCGCTGAAGCGCTTCGGCGGCCGCGAGGATAGATTCCTGCATTGGTTGCGCGATTTTGCCGCGACCTGCAATGGCATCCCGTCCCAGATCCGCCATGAGGTCTCGGCCGGCCACTGGACGACGGCGGCGCAGACCACACACGCCTTCAAGGGCCGGGTCGGCATGCTGGGAATGACCGGGATCCACGGTCTGGTTGCAGCGCTGGAGCACGCTCTGCGCGAGCAGGCGCCGTGTACGGAGCCGCTGGCAGAGCTCGAAGAGGCGCTTGGCGGCATGCACGACGAATTGACCCGCTACCTGGGCAATGGCGCAGGCAATGAGGATGGCTCGGGGCCCATCGTGATGCCGCTGGCCTGGAACGCCAGCTACAGCGTCGGCGTCCCCGAACTCGACGACCAGCATCGACGCCTGATCGAGCTCATCAACCAGGTCGGCGACGACTACGGGCCGCGCAACTCTTTCACCGACGGCCTGTTCCACGAAGTGCTGCGCGACATGTTCGACTACACCCAGGTGCATTTCCAGGCCGAGGAAGACCACCTGCGCAGGATCGCCTATCCGCAACTCGCAGCCCATGAACGCGAGCACGCGACCTTCACCGCGAGGGTGATGGAATTCATCGATGCGGCGCGGCATGGCCGGCAGGACCGCAAGGGGATACATGGCTTCCTGCTGAACTGGCTGGTCTCGCACATCCTCGAATCGGACATGCGCTATCGCGGCTACGCGCGCGATGGCGCGCAGGCGAAGTCACGGCAGTCCGGGCACCCGCCCGAAGCGCCCGACTGGCGCGAGGAAGCCCACCAAGTCCGCACCGGCTGATTGCCGGCCGCGCGCGGACGCCGCACACTCCGCGGTGTTTGCGGCAGTCGTTTTCAACTCGGAGCGCCTGCCAGGGCCGCCCTTGAGTCCGCGACCGACACTCAGCGGAGTAGTATCACGTTTCAGGCATTTACCACCCCACCCGTTTAACCTGCCGAACTGGCGAACCTATTCGCTCAGACCGAGCAGGCCAGGAATTTCATGACGCGTGCCGACAAATCGATTTTCCGGGCGACCTTGACGGCCTTGACCGGCAGCGGGCTGCGCCTGTTGCTGCTGGTCTGGCTGACGATCCTGCTGGTTGCCATCGCCCTGATATTCAACGTCTGGGCCGATCGTCAGGAGCACACCAGGAACTCCGGGGCCCACGCACTGTCGCTGGTGCGCCTGATTGAACAACATGCCGACTCGACAATCGATCGCACCAATCTCGCACTGCTGGCGGCCAGCGATGCATTGATCCCGGCAGATTACGCCGGCGCCAAATCGATGGACGATAGGCGGCGCAAGGCGATCGAGGCGGCGCTGCGGACCGTGCATGAACGAACCACCGGCGTGGTATCGATGTCGATTACCGACGCCGAAGGCTACGTATTTGCCAATTCGGTCGGCGTGGCGCCCGGGCGCAGCCTGGGGGACCGCAAGTACTTCCTCGCCTTGAAGAGCGCGCCCTCGGCAAGGCCTGTAATCTCGGAGGCCATCTTCGGGCGGGTATCGAGCAAGTGGGGCGTGCAGATTGCGCGGCGAATCGATTTTCCGGACGGGCGTTTCGCCGGGATGATCGTGGCCAACCTTGGCTTGACCGAAAATTTCGAACACTTCTATCGCGACATCAATCTGGGTCCTGACAGCGTGATCACCTTGCGCGACGGCGAGGGAAATCTGTTGGTTCGTTATCCGCCCCTGCTCGCGTCGCTCGGCAAGCCGGTCGGTGGTGAGGTGACCCGATTGATCACAGAAGGCACCTCCGAGGCGCTGGTCTCATCGATCTCGCCGCTCGATGGCATTGACCGACTGGTGGCCATGCGCAAGGTGCCCGATTACCCGATTTACGCGGTGGTTGGCCTGAGCAAAAAGCTGATCCTGTCAGGCTGGTACGGGGATGTCCAGGCCATGCTTCTGATGTTTGTCCTGGTTCTGCTGGGCGGAGGCTGGATCACCCGCGAGATCCTGGTTCGCCAGCGGGTCGAGTCGGATCTTCTGCAGGCCTCGGCAGTAGCCGAGAGAAGCACCCGCACCAAGACGAATTTTCTTGCCGCGGCCAGCCATGACCTGCGGCAACCCCTCCAGGCACTCAGTCTCTTCGTGTCGGCGCTGGGCCGTACCCGGCTGGACGAAGACCAGCGGCGAATCACGACACACCTGGCCGAGGCGGTACGGATACAAGGCGAGATGCTCAACACCCTGCTCGACGTCTCGCGCCTCGATGCCGGCGCGGTGTCGCCGTCGCTGCAGCCGATCAAGGTATTCGATTTGCTGCGGAAGATCGACGCCGAGTTTTCTCCGGCCTTTCTGGATCGGCAACTGCGCTTCAAGTTGCACCTTCCGGTGCGTGACGTATGGATTTCGTCCGACCCGCAACTGCTCCTGAGCATGTTGCGCAACGTACTCGGCAATGCCCTGAAATATACCGAGCGCGGGGGCGTGTTGTTGTCAGCCCGGCCGCGCGGCGATCGCGTGTTGATACAGGTTTGGGATACCGGAATTGGAATCGCCCGCCCGCATCTTGACCAGATCTACGACGAGTATTTCCAGATCAGCAATCCCGAACGCGACCGGTCGCGAGGACTCGGGCTCGGCCTGTCGATCGTATGGCGTCTGGCGCGGCTGGTAGGCGCCGAGATTGACTGTCATTCGCGCGTGGGGCAGGGAACCGTGTTCTCGATCAGCCTGCCGGCGACCGAGGGAACTCCGACCCAGTTGACGCTCGCCGAGACCGAGAGGCATACGCCTCTTGATCCCGCAGGCTGGATAGGGCGCCGCATTGTCATCATCGAGAACGATGCGATTGTCGGTGACGCCCTGAAGCTTGCCCTGTCCGGGCTCGGGATGCGGCCGGAGGTCTTCAGCGATCCGTTGGCCGCGATCGAGGCGAGCGATCAGCCCGCGGATTTTTACATTTCGGATTTCCGGCTGCCGGGCGCGAACGATGGCCTCGAGATCATGAAGCGCATCGAAGCGCGCGTCGGTCGCCCGATTTCCGGGATACTGCTGACCGGTGACACCTCGCCGGAGCGCATCCAGCGAACCCGGGCAGCGCCATGGCCGGTACTCTACAAGCCGGTCAACCTGGCGATCCTGCTGGCCGCCATGGCGAAGGTGGATTTGAAGCGGGCTGAAGCCGCCGGCCCGCAGATCGAATCCTTTTAGCGCAACTCTTCGACCTTGAGCAAGAGTCGGCGCTGGCGGGACGCCGCTTGCGTACCGTAACTGGCGATACCGGCGCTGTTGCCGGACTGGTCGCCGATTGAGCCGCCGAGTTCGATCCAGTCGCCGAGCCGCCCGCTGAGCGTGGTCACCAGGCGCGTGCTATCGACGGAGCCGGGCAGCGGCCCCGGCACATCGTCGCGCGGGCTGATCTCCAGCGTCACGCGATCGCCCGCCAGGCGCGGCACGGCGACAAAGCCGGTGGCGAGGTCGCGCTGCACCAGGGTCTCGGAAAGTATGGCGCCGGCAGGGCCGATCACCAGTTGGCGCATGGGCAGGAAATAGCTCTGCCCGACCATGATCGCGGCGCGTCCGCCATCGATGGTCTGCACCTGCTGCGAGATGTTTCGCCGGCTTCGATCGTCTGTCTGGTAAAGATGTCCGCGGCCGGTGACCACGGGTGCGCCACCGCCGACTTCCACCCGGCCGCTGACGCCGGCGCCGCGATCCGAGGTGCTGTCGGCGCCCTCCTGGCGCAGGCTGATCATCAGGCGCCGCGGCGGCGTGTCGAGCGCGGCGACGATCTGGCGGATTTCGGCCTGGTTGCGCTTCGAGGCGCGGATGAAGAGCTTGTCGTTCATGCCGGTGAGCGCCCCGCCCGGTTCGACGAAGGGCGCCAACTGGGGCAGCAGTTGCTCGGCGCCGCGATGGCGCAGGCTGATGACCTCCAGCGCCTGGCCCCAGGCCAGGCCGGAGAGCATGAGCAATGCGAGAAGGAGCTGTTTCATAAGTCTGTCCTATGACTCTATACTGCCGCCTTTTACCGTTCACAGGGAGGAAGACAATGAAAATCGAAACCATCGCCGTCCACGGCGGATACAGCCCCGATCCCACCACCAACGCCGTT
>SXGU01514451.1_pt1 | contig 12561 bp, 13 predicted proteins | sample 3174531 | NCBI WGS metagenome assembly SXGU01 (sample SAMN11356863, study PRJNA531348) | freshwater metagenome | isolation source: freshwater sample F1-140 | place: China: Fuxian Lake, Yuxi | collected 2017-12-25 | reverse complement strand
TCCCTCGGCCTGGCTAAAAGACACCCTGGAAAAACTCCCCACCTGGCCCAATAGCCGCATCGACGAACTGCTGCCTTTCGGCGACCTCGATTAAATCATAACCTGCAACGTCTGACGATGTGGGGCGGCTGGGCGCTTACACTGTAGCTTTGTCGGGCAACAGCTTTTTCGTTACCCGACACTATTCATCCAAAAACGTTAAAACGGAGCAAGCAATGAACAGAGCCGAAATTGAACAAGCCGTGCTAAGGAACGAGCATAAAATAAATTGAGCATTTGATTCTCCTCACCCCAGCCCTCTCCAGCAGGAGAGGGAGCCAGTTGCCGAAATTATTTGATGCACGTTCCTAAGAAATACACACTCTGCCTTTAGATAAAGTCGAAGCCACATTAAATTTTGTGTTGTCTTTAAAAAACCAGCCGGTTAAAAAACGCCCGCTAGGATTATTGAAGGGTAAAGTGGAATTCGCTATCGGCGAAAACTTTAAAATGACTGACGAAGCGTTTTTTCAATCGTGAAAAGCTATTTAGGAACACGCACAAAATAACTTGAGCAAATTGCCCATAGCCGGAGTGCAGGCTTCGCCTGCCAACGCAAGCACCAACAGTAGGCGCTTTAGGCGAAGCTTGCACTCCCGCTGAAAACTTACGGCGCGAGTTGTTCAAATTATTTCATGCTCATTCCTTAGTCACATTTACTTATCGATTTACCCACTATTAATGAGATATTGAAGGTAAAATGGCGCAACCAACAATTATCCTCCCGGCTATCCATGGCAACTCAAACTCCGTCCACGAATCTGCATTTCTTTACACACTTTTTTAAGCGGTTTTTACCCAACTCTCAGGCGGTTGCGTTGGCAATTATCCTGATTGTCAGTTTTGTGCTGATTTACTCGTTGTCCGACTTATTAATGCCGGCTTTCGTATCCATCGTACTGGCGTATCTGTTGGAAGGTTTGGTCAGTAAGGCGGAAGCGGTAAACATCCCCCGCCTTCCGGCGGTTTGTCTGGTATTTTCTGTGTTTATGGCGTGTTTGGGTTTTTTGTTGTTTTATCTGATACCGATTGTTTCGCAACAGGCCGTGGAACTGGTGCAGCAGGTTCCTGAGATACTCAATCGGGCGCAAACCGGCATCATGCACTTGCCGGAAAAGTATCCGAAATGGGTTTCGGAAAGCAAAATCCAACAGGTCATGTTTGCCGTGCAGAAAGAATTGTTAACGTACGGGCAAAATGTGCTGTCGCTTTCCGCCGCATCCGTGGTGGGTTTGGTCAGTGTTATGATTTATTTGTTTCTGGTGCCGATGATGGTGTTTTTCTTTTTAAAAGATAAACAGGTGCTGGTGTCTTGGTTTTTGCAGTTTATGCCTCAAGACCGGCGTTTGACGGTGCGGGTCTGGCAAGAAGTCGATATGCAAATCGGTAATTATGTGCGCGGTAAGTTCGGGGAGGTTTTTATTCTTTGGGCGGTCAGTTACCTCACTTACGCGGCGATGGGGCTTAATTACGCAATGCTGTTGGCCGTGTTGATGGGCTTGCAGGTTATCATCCCGTATATCGGCGCCACCTTGGTTACCTTTCCGGTGTTGGCCGTCGCTTATTTTCAGTGGGGCTTAGGCAGCGATGAGTTTATGTACGTGGTGATTGCCTATTCCATTATCCAGGCGCTGGACGGTGTTATATTGGTGCCGATATTGTTTTCGGAAGCGGTTAATTTGCATGCCGTCGCCATTATCGTCGCCATTTTGTTTTTTGGCGGTTTGTGGGGGTTCTGGGGCGTATTTTTAGCGATACCCTTGGCGACGGTGGTCAAGGCGGTGCTGACGGCTTGGCCGCGGCTTGGCGATAGCCGCCAAGGCATGGATTTTTAGCACTGATTCGATCAAGCGTTGAAAGTGAATACTTACATTGTGTCTCGTGTGCAAAAACATTATGCTAACCGACAACGCCAAGCTATGCGGCATCCGAAATATTCAGTGAATTTATCCTAGTCATGGTCCAGTCCGGGTTTTTTTATCCAATCCCCTTCATTTCCCGATTGTTATCCCGCAATGCAGACTCCTTTTAAGACCATCGGCATCATAGGTAAACCCAGCGATCCCAGTATCGCCGCGTCTTTAACCGCCCTGCATGCTTTTTTAACGCAACATCACTACACCGTTATTGTCGCTAAAGACAGCGCTCATTTCATTAGCCACCCTGCCGTTGAATCCTGCGCCATTGATAGCTTGGGGCAGTGTTGCGAACTGGTTATCGCGGTCGGCGGCGACGGCACTTTTCTTGCGGCGGCCCGCGCTATCGTTAAAGACGATATTCCGTTAATCGGCATCAATTTGGGACGTTTGGGTTTTTTGGTGGATATATCGCCCAACGAGTTCGACAAGTTGCATCGTATGCTTCAAGGCCATTATATTGAGGAAAAACGTTATTTATTACGCACCAAAATTATCCGTGGCGGGCAAGTCATCCATGAAGAAACCGCCGTCAACGAAGTGGTTATCCATCGTTGGGTAACGCCCAGCATGATAGAAATTATCACCAAAATCGATAACGTTTTTTTAAACTCGCAACGTTCCGACGGCCTGATCGTTTCCACGCCGACCGGCTCAACCGCTTATTCCTTATCCGCCGGCGGGCCGATTTTGCATCCGGCTTTAAACGCTCTGGTCTTGGTGCCGCTTAATCCCCATACCTTGTCGAACCGGCCCATTGTGATCAATGATTCGGCCGAAATCGAAATAAGTTTTTGCCAGACCAAGCAAATCAACGCTTTGGTGACCTGCGATCATATTGAAATTCCCGAAGTATTCATCAGCGACAAGATTTTAATTAAAAAAGAACCTAAACCGATTAGAATTTTGCACCCGGAAGGCCATGATTTTTTTTATATACTCAGGCACAAATTAAACTGGAGCAGTGGTTACTACACCGATACTCATGCTATTAAACCTTAATATCATCGACCTCGCCGTCGTTAAATCATTAGACCTCGACCTGGAACAGGGCATGTCGGTGCTGACCGGCGAAACCGGAGCCGGTAAGTCTATTTTATTAACCGCTTTGGGCTTGGCGCTGGGCGACCGGGCCGATTCGGGCTATGTGCGGCCGAATTGCAAGCGCGCCGAAATTAACTTGGAATTCGATTTGGCCGATGCGCCTTTGGCGCAACGTTGGCTTAAGGAAAATGAACTGGATGCCGAACAGCAATGCCTGATCCGGCGCGTGGTTAATCACGACGGCCGCTCCAAGGCGTATATCAACAACCGCGCGGTGACCTTGCAGGCCTTGCAGGAACTCAGTGAAAAATTAGTCGAAATTCACGGTCAACATGCGCATTTGACCTTGCTGAATGCGGACGAGCAGCGCCGTTTATTGGATGCTTACGCCAACAACCAGCCGTTGTTGGACCGCGTCAACGCGTGTTACCGGGAATGGCATCAAACCAGTAAAGAGTTGGCCGGACTGATTAAAGCCAGCGTCGATCAAAGCGAACGCGAAGAGTTGCTGCGTTATCAACTTGAAGAATTGCAGCAACTGGACTTGGCGAATTTCAATTATGCCGAGCTTTCCGAACAACACGACAAGCTCGCCAATTTGGGTCAGATTTTAACTACCGGTCAAGTTCAGGTCGATGTGCTTTATGAAAACGACCGGCAATCGGTTAATCAAATGCTGAATCACTGCTTGGCCGAGTTAAGCCATATTGCCCCATTTGCGCCCGAATTAAACGAAATCAGCACGATGTTGTCCGAAGCCCAGATTCAGGTTGAAGAAGCATCGCTTCAGTTACGCCGTTTCCTGGAGTCGCAAGAAGCCGATCCGCAGCAGTTGGAAATGCTGGAAAACCGGATCGGCATTGTGCACAGCCTTAGCCGCAAGCATCATGTCAGCCCTGACGAGTTGCCGGAGTTGGTCGGTAAGCTTGAGCATGAACTCGACGGGCTGGCGCACAGCAGCGAACGCATCGAAGCGTTAACGCTAAGCGCGGAAAAATTGCTCGCCGAATACCACCAACTGGCCGCGCAACTGTCAGGACAACGCAAGCTGCGCGGCAAAAAATTGCAACAACACATCTCAGCGATGATCAAGGAACTGGGTATGCCGCAAGGCGAGTTTCTGGTCGATATCAGCGCACTGGAGAGCAATACGCCGAAGCTGAACGGCAAAGATAAAATCGAATTCCTGGTCAGCGCCAATCCCGGCCTACCAGCCAAACCACTGGCTAAAGTGGCTTCCGGCGGCGAATTATCGCGTATCAGCTTAGCGATTCAAGTCACCACATCCAGTGATAAAACCACCCCGACCATGATTTTCGATGAGGTAGACTCAGGCATAGGCGGAGGCATTGCCGAAATCGTCGGACAAAAACTGCGCAGCTTAAGCCGTAACCGGCAAGTCATGTGCGTCACTCACCTACCACAAGTCGCTGCACAAGCGCATCATCATCTCTACGTTGAAAAGAACAACCAAACCGATATAACTTCTTCCAATGTCCGGTTACTCGAAAGCCAAGAGCGCGTTGAAGAAATTGCCAGAATGTTGGGCGGCGTCAATATCACCGCCAACACCTTGGCACATGCCGAAGAAATGTTGCTCCACTCGGATTTCGGTGCATAACCGGGACATAACAACTACAGGGAACTAAAAACCATGAACAGATTTCCAGCAGAATGGGAAAAACAATCCGCCGTATTAATTGCCTGGCCGCATCTTACCGGTGATTTTCGCAATCTTGACGAGGTAGAACAATCCTACAGCGTTATCAGCGAGACCATCAGTCAATATCAAAAACTGCTTATCGTGTGTCGGGATGACAGTCATCAGCAGCATATTCAAACCTTAATCGGCAAGACCGACAACATCGATTTCATCCATGCCGTGGTCAATGACATCTGGGTTAGGGATACTGTTTTTCTTAGCGTCGAAAAAGACGGTGCCATCATGCACATGAATTTTCTTTTCAATGGCTGGGGTGAAAAATACTCGCACCAAAACGACAACGCGCTTAATCATAAACTGCTCAACGCCAGAGCTTTTAAAGGCGCCAGCCATACCGATGTCGATTTTATTCTGGAAGGCGGCAGCGTCGAGAGCGACGGTATAGACACTATTTTGACCACCAAGCAATGTCTGTTAAATCCAAACCGTAACAAGGGTTTGAGTCAACAAGAGATAGAACGGCAATTACTCCAACACTTGGGAGCAAAACGAGTGTTTTGGCTGGATCAGGAAAATCTGACCGGCGATGACACCGATGCCCATATCGATACTTTGGCGCGCTTTTGTTCGGCGAACACCATTGCTTACACCAGTAGCGACGATGTTGACGACCCGCATTACAGCAGTTTGAAATTCATGGAATCGCAACTGCAAGCGCTGAGGACTCAGGACGGAGATGTTTATCACTTGGTGCCGTTACCGCTGCCGAAACCGATCTTTGATGAAGACGGTCAGCAACTTCCGGCCAATTATTCCAACTTTTTAATTATTAATCATGCGGTGCTAGTGCCGGCTTACGGCGACCCGATGGATGCGGTGGCGCTGCAACGCTTGGCCGGTTGTTTCCCGGATCGCAAAGTTATCGCGGTTCCTTGTCAGCCCTTGGTGCATCAGTACGGCAGTTTGCATTGCATGACTATGCAGTTTCCTGAGGGGGCGGTGAAGGCTGCCGGTTAATATTCAACAACCTTGTGCAGGGCGTGATGCCAAGCGGCGTCCTGCACAGAACCGTTATTAAAGGTTGAGCATGCAAAACAACGATATTAGATGGGTTCAACGGTTCGGTAATTTTTGCAAAGCGCTTGCTCAGCTGACCAAATTCATCGCGAAAGGCGATTTGAACGAGCTGGAAAAGCAGGGACTTATACAATGCTTTGAATATACCTATGAATTGGCTTGGAATACGCTTAAGGATTTTTACCAAAGCCAGGCTGAAACGGACATCCAAGGCAGCAAAGACGCCATCCGTTTAGCTTTTAAAAGAAGTCTCATTGAAAATGGCGAGGTTTGGATGGACATGATAAAAAGTCGAACGCTGACTTCTCACACTTACAACGAAGACCTTGCCGATCAAATCGTAAGCGCTATTTTGAATAGCTATTGTCAAGAGTTTGTGGAATTACAGAAAAAACTCAGCGCATTAGTAGAAAAGAGTGGCGGTGAGTCATGAAATACGGTCTCAACGAACAAATCATCAAGCAAATCAATTCCGTTTTTGCTCACTACCCTGAAGTAGAGCAAGTCATACTTTACGGCTCACGCGCAAAAGGCACTTATAAAAACGGCTCGGATATTGATTTGACATTGAAGGGTAACAGCTTGGATTTGGCGATAATCAATAAGATAAGCAATGATATTGATGATCTGCTTTTGCCTTATAGTTTTGATATTTCAATTTTCAGCCAGATAAGCAATGCCGATCTTGTTGACCATATCGGCCGGGTTGGCGTTGTTTTTTACGAGATTTCCCCTATCAAACCGTTTGCTACAAACATTGCACTGCAACAGGTGAGAAATAATGCGCAAAACAACGATCAATCCGGTTTTCGAAAATAGCCCGTCTTCAAACCTGGACTTTCTGGATCTGGAGCGGCTTGCCCAAGTGGAGATTTCCTCGGAGTGTCCGGAGCACCCGGTTGAGTCGGCTTTGTTGTTGAATGAGGACGCAGGCGCCGGTTGGCGGGCGGCAAATCCCGGCGAGCAAACCATTCGTGTGGTGTTCGACCAACCTTGCGCTATCGAGCGTATTTTTCTGGAGTTCGAGGAGCGGCAACAGGCGCGCACCCAGGAATTCGTCCTACTTGGCTTGATCGATAACGAAAGCGCTTACCGTGAAATTTTGCGCCAGCAATACCATTTTAGTCCGCCGAACACCACGCAGGAAATCGAGCATTATGAGGTCAAACTCAACCGGTTAAAGGCGCTGGAATTAAGAATAATCCCTGACATTAGCGGGGGAGACGCTTGCGCCACACTTAAAAAGTTGCGTCTTGGCTAAATGCCGCTTCTAATACGCAGGGCTGCATGCTGTACGCCAGCTAAATAATGTAACTACCCGGCAGTAAAATATAAATCATGGATAACGCGGATTCGGCTGATAAAAAAATCGCATCCATTTAAGCCCTATCCATGCCTTGTTGTTAAAGTCCGGCATCTGTTGAGTGGTTACTAAAATAATAAAAAATAGCGTCGCCTCACCGGCTCACGCTAAACCAACCAAAGAGGAGAGGTAGTTATGATGTTTCCAACATCGGCATCAGTTGTTATCGCATTATTGATGGGCATTACGGGATGCACGTTCGTGATTTGGGAGTTGCGCCGTATTCTGGCTTATGACCAAGGCAATGAAACCATGCAAGCTATTGCCAAGGCTATTCAACAAGGGGCGACCGCTTTTTTATCGCGTGAATATCGGGTTATCGCCATTTTTATCGCTATTGTCGCTACGGTCATTTCGGTTTTTTTGCAGTGGCAAACCGCGCTTTGCTTTGTTGTCGGTGCGATTGCATCGGCAGGGGCGGGTTATCTGGGTATGTATGTGGCGGTTCGTGCCAATGTCCGCACTGCGGCGGCGGCCAGTCACAACCTGCATGAGGGCTTGAGAGTGGCGTTCGGCAGCGGCTCGATTATGGGCATGGCGGTGGTCAGCTTTAGTTTGATCGGCATGACGGTATTGTTTTTGATCTTTAACGGCAATCCGAATCAGTTGGTCTACATTACCGGCTTCGGTTTTGGCGCCAGCAGCATCGCCTTGTTCGCCAGGGTCGGTGGCGGCATTTACACCAAAGCGGCCGATGTCGGCGCGGATTTGGTGGGTAAGGTCGAGCAAGGCATCCCCGAAGACGATCCACGTAATCCTGCGGTTATTGCCGATAATGTGGGTGACAACGTGGGCGATGTTGCCGGCATGGGTGCCGACTTATTTGAAAGCTATAGCGGTTCTATTATTGCGGCGGCTACGTTGGGTGCGGCCTTGGGCGCAAAATCGCCGGCTTTTATCGGACTGCCTTTTTTAGTGGCTGCGGTAGGCATTATTGCCAGCTTGTTCGGTATTTACATGGTGACCGGTAAAGAATTGAAGCATGCTGCTATTGCCGAAGGCTCCATAGTTGCCCGTATCGCTACGTTTATTGGACGGTATGTGATGAAGGTTGACGAAAACGCCAGCCTGGATGATTTATTGACAGTGCTGCGCCGATCCGTTTGGGGCGCTTCAGTCGTTATTTTGGGGCTATCTTTACTCGCTATATTGGCGTCGGGCGTTAGTTTTAATTATTGGTTGGTCATCCTGGTCGGTTTGATCGCCGGTAACGCGATTGCTTATGTCACCGAATATTACACGGCTTATACCGAAAAACCCACTCAAGCCATTGCCCATGCCACTCAAACAGGCGCGGCAACCACGATTATTCAAGGCTTGGCGGTCGGTATGATGAGCACCGTGTTCCCGGTATTAATCGTTGCGGTGGCTATTTTGTTGAGCATATGGCTGGGCTATAAAGCCGACGGTTCTATTGCCGCCGGTCTGTATGCGGTGGCTTTGGCCGGTGTCGGCATGCTGAGCACGTTGGGCGTTACGCTGGCGACCGATGCTTACGGTCCGGTTGCCGATAATGCGGGCGGTATTGCCGAAATGAGCCATTTGCCTCATGAAGTGCGTCAGCGCACCGACGCCCTGGATAGTTTGGGCAATACTACGGCCGCCACCGGTAAAGGTTTTGCGATCGGTTCCGCGGTGCTAACCGCGTTGGCTTTATTGGCCGCGTATGTAACGGCGGCAAAAATCGACAATTTGAATATCCTGGGGCCTACCATGTTGCCGGGTATTTTGATTGGCGCGATGATGCCTTATTTGTTTTCCGCGCTGACCATGATGGCGGTAGGTAAGGCGGCTCACCAGATTGTGGTTGAAGTGCGTCGTCAATTCCGTGAAATTCCGGGTCTGATGGAAGGCACGGGACAGCCTGATTACGCGACTTGCGTAGGTATCAGCACCGAAAGCGCTTTGCGTGAAATGATTTTGCCCGGTGCTTTGGCGGTTGTAGTGCCGCTGGTGGTGGGTCATGTTTTGGGTAAAGAAGCGCTCGCGGGTATGTTGGTCGGCACTATGTCGTCCGGCTTTCTGCTGGCGGTGATGATGGCTAATGCGGGCGGCGCTTGGGACAATGCGAAAAAATGGATTGAAACCGGGCAATTCGGCGGTAAAGGTTCCGATTCCCACAAAGCCGCTGTCGTCGGCGATACCGTGGGCGATCCGTTTAAAGACACCAGCGGTCCGTCTTTAAATATTTTGATCAAGCTGATGACGATCGTCAGTTTGGTTTTCGCCAGTTCTTTCGGTTCGGGATGGTTTAGTTTTTAAAAAACGCATCCATTATGTTTACGCCATTTGCCTATTTGTAGTTGTTAGGCAAATGGCGGGCTTGGTGTCTCCACTGAATTTTGCAATCTAAGCGGCGAGGTTGATATGTTTAAATGGCTGATGACTTTATTGATGCTGCCGGTTTTATCCGGCTGCGGTTATAACACACTACAGTCCAGCGACGAGGATATTAAGGCGACATGGGCTGAAGTATTAAACCAGTATCAGCGCCGCGCCGATTTGGTGCCGAATCTGGTGAATGTAGTGAAAGGCTATGCGGCTCATGAAAAAGACGTACTGACCGAAGTGACAGAGGCTCGCGCCAAGGTCGGCGCCTTGCAGGCCACACCGGAACTGGTCAATGACGAGCAGGCGTTTCAAAAGTTTATTGCCGCGCAGGGGCAAATGACCGGTGCGATTTCACGGCTGTTGGTGGTAGCGGAGAATTACCCGCAACTGAAAGCCGACGGTCTGTTTCGTGATTTACAGGCGCAGCTGGAAGGTACGGAAAATCGTATTACCGTGGCGCGCAACCGCTATATTGCAGCGGTCAAGCAATACAATATTACCGTGCGCTCTTTTCCTTCCAATCTCACTGCGATGATGTTCGGCCATAAAACCAAGCCGAGCTTTAGCGTAGAAGATGAACAAGCCATTGCCAAACCGCCCAAGGTGGACTTTGGCGCGCCTGCAGCGGTAGGTGGGCATTAACATGGTATCCGCACTGCTTCTCCGCGCTCGTTACGGACTCGGTTTTTTTCTAATGTTGCTTAGCATGGCGACATGGGCGGTCGTTGGCGTTCCTGAGTTATCGCGTCGCGTCACCGATCTTACCGCCACGCTCAGCGCAGAACAGGCCGCCGAACTGGAAAATAAGTTAGCCGCTTTCGAAGCCAAAAAAGGCAGCCAGATTGCGGTATTAATGGTTCCGACCACAGGGGCCAAAGACATAGCCGAATTCGGCATAGAAGTGGCCGATCTGTCGCAAATCGGTCGTAAAGGTATTGATGACGGCGTTATTTTGATAGTCGCTAAGGATGACCGAACGCTGCGTCTGGAAGTCGGCTACGGCCTGGAGGGCGTCATTCCCGACGCCGTCGCCAAACGGGTGATAACTGAAACCATTACCCCGTATTTCAAGGACGGCGATTATGCGGGCGGCATTAATGCGGGAGTTGCCCAACTTATGGCGCTGATTGAAGGCGAAGCTTTGCCCGGGCCGTCTGAAAGTCCGGTTAGTAGGCAAAATGAGGGAGGCTTTATGTTCATTTTGCTTGGCGGTTTGGTTGCAGGCTTTGCGCTGTCGGTCATAATGGGCCGGGTAATGGCCGGTATGCTGGCGGGTTTTGGCAGCGGCGCGGTCGCGGCATTGATGTTGGGCTTGGGTTTTTCGGTAGCGTTATTTATCGGCTTAATGGTTTTTTTAATCGTTGGTGTTCGCACAATGGGCGGCCGTGGTTGGACTAATGGTGGCGGTTTTGGCGGCAGTAGCGGCGGCGGTTCATGGGGCGGTGGCGGCGGTCGATTTGGCGGAGGGGGCGCATCGGGATCATGGTAAATATTAAACGTTGGTTGTGTCATGCTTTTATGCCGCCTTGGCGTTGGCGTGTGCTGTTTCCCGGCTCGGTGCTGACTGAGATAGAAGCCGCTATAAAAAACTCTGAATCCCAGCACAGTGGCGAACTTCGTTTTGCTGTTGAAAATGCGCGGGCGTTGGGCCAAGTTTGGCGCGGCAGCACGGCCCGTCAGCGGGCGGTAGAGGTGTTTTCAAATTTGCGGGTCTGGGATACCGAAGAAAACAGCGGCGTTTTAATTTATCTATCGCTGGCGGATAGAGAAGTTTATATCGTTGCTGACCGCGGCATCACTCGGCGTGTGGCGCAAGCCGAATGGGATGCGATAGCAAAAATTATGCAGAAAGCATTCCAAACGGGTGATTTCTTGCTCGGATCGTTACAAGGCATAGAGCGCGTTACGGCGTTGTTAGCTGCCCATTTTCCGCCCAGTGAAGATAATCCCAATGAACTATGCAACAAACCTGTCATTGTTGAACACAGATAAAGGCGCGTCATTAGGATTGACGGGATTGCTGTTTCCATATAATATTGCTCGGTTATGTTAGCTCGATTACCTGAATATATAGATCCCTTACATCTGGCTGATAAGCGAGGTGAACTGAAGGGGCAAATACTTGTAAGTCGCTTGGATCGTTTGGCGGATATCCTGTTCAACGATACAGGGGCTGTGACTGTGGAACTCTTTTTTTGCCGGGAAGGACGGTTGGCCAAAATTGAAGGGCGAATAGAAGCGGTTCTGGAACTTAAATGTCAAAATTGCCTGCAAGCCGTGCAATGGACTGTGAAAAACGACATCAAGTTAGGTATTGTGAGTTCAATCGATCAAGCTGACAGATTGCCCGAGGATTACGAGCCATTGTTAGTTGATGAGGAAAAAATCCTGTTAAAGGATGTAATTGAAGATGAGTTATTACTGATTTTGCCTACCTTTCCGAAGCATCAACACAATTGTCTCGCCCAAAAAACGGGCAATAATAAGGTGGATCATTCGCTCAATGAACAGCTGTCGCCCACCGAAAACCCTTTTTCCATCTTAGCCAAGTTAAAAAATACTGGAGATTTATAATGGCCGTACAAAAAAGTAAAGTTTCGCGTTCAAGACGCGGTCAACGTCGTTCGCACGATGCGTTAACAGGCAGAACGCTGTCTCAAGATCCGATGACCGGTGAAACTCATATTCGTCATCATATGACTCCCGATGGCTTCTTTAAAGGCCGTCAAATCGTAATCAATGGGAATGACGAAGATTAAGATCTTCTCGCCTTGTCGTATGATGATATGCCGAAGCTGATCAAGTCAGCTTCGGCTTCTTTATAATAATAACTCAGGAGTCATCCGTAAGCGTGAGTCTAACAATTTCGATTGATGCGATGGGCGGGGATTACGGTCCTGAAGTCACCCTTCCGGCATCATTGGATTGTTTAAAGAACAATCCAGACTTAAAACTGATTTTAGTGGGCGATGAAGCTATTCTCAAGCCGCAGTTAGCTCAGGCCTTACTTGATTTTCAAGATAGACTTATTATTCAGCACGCATCCCAATGCGTTGGTATGGATGAGTCACCATCTAAAGCGCTAAAAAACAAAAAAGACTCGTCAATGCGGGTTGCGATCAACCTAG
>SXGU01423951.1_pt1 | contig 12561 bp, 14 predicted proteins | sample 3174531 | NCBI WGS metagenome assembly SXGU01 (sample SAMN11356863, study PRJNA531348) | freshwater metagenome | isolation source: freshwater sample F1-140 | place: China: Fuxian Lake, Yuxi | collected 2017-12-25 | reverse complement strand
TCCGGGGTGCTGAGGCACCGGCTCGCGCGCCTCGCAACTTAGAGGGGGCAAGTAGGGGCGAGGGGGTCGCGGCATGCCACTTGGTCCACCATCGGGTGCGATAGGCGCTGTATCGTTGCAACGGGTTTCCGGTCGACCCTCTGATCTCTTCGGCCTCGAAGACGACATGGGCCTTGAACGTGCGGACCGCCACGTTCTGGGCGATGAGCGCCTGCTCAACTTTCCGATCTCGCAGGATCCCCACCGGCTCGTAGTCTCGATTCCAGTAGACCACATCGGCTTTCACGTCCGCGACAAACCGGACCACCTCCTCGAGGTAATTCCCTCGGCGCCACTGTAAGGCACGCCCATGATCGGCCAGGGCCCCAGCGAGCTCAGCGAGACAGGAGACCATGAAGGTGACACAAGGCGAGCCGAGCTGCTGCGCGCGCAAGATGGGATCGTCGAAGACGAAGAGCGGGATCACTTCGTCACACTCGGCGCAAGCGGCAGTGAGTGCCGGTTGATCTTGTAATCGCAGATCCCGTCTGAGCCAGACAACCCCTCGCATTAGTGGGTCTCCTTCGAAACCCTATGGTGCTGCGTCGCTGCCAGGTCTGCGTTGGTGAACAGGGCCCGTCCCCAGATCACATAGGCAACAAACAGCCTCGTCGTGTCCACGAATTCGGATCCGACAGGATGTAAGCGGAGCAACAGTTGATGCATGGTCTCGCGCACCAGGCCGTATCCCGCATAAACCAGGCTCAGTCCCCAGGCCCAGGGTCTCAGCCAGAGGGGGCCATAATCGATGAGCCGGGGTGTGGCAGGCGAGTGGCGCTTCACGCGATACGACGCATGGCTGGTCACAGCCACGCCGAACCGTTTGAAAGCATCGGCAGGCAACAGGGCAATGACGATCAGACCGATCGTGCGGCCGATCAGAAAGCGTCCACCCAGGGCGTTGCTATCAAGCCCGACTGGGTGTGCGTGCATCATTGCCTCCCTTAGACGGAAGCCGTCCGTTCACTGTTCCGCTCTCTTCAACGCCATGCGACTGGCATACCGGTCCACCAGGTCTGTGCATTTGCCGTACGCCATTGCGTCTGTTGTTGCCACAACCGATCGGCTTCGCTCTTATTGAGCCTGGCGGCCATCGCCGCGCTCACGTCAGCTTGTTGCTGGACGCTGACCTGAATCATTTCCTTCGCCATGCGGGCCAGCCCACCGGGCGGATCGATCAAATCCTGCGGATCTTTGTAGGCCAGATTCAGATGTAACTGTTCGACCATGTTCCACCGCTCCACCTTAGACAGATGGTCTAAGTAGGCATCGATCGCATGGAAGACATAGGTCACATGGATATAGGCCTCGACAGAGGGGGCGCTGTCGATTTCTCTCTGACAGGCCTCTAGCGCCCGACGGTAATCGCCGGCTATTAGGTAGATATTCGCTTTCATCAGGCTGGCCCGAGGCGAAGCGACCACCGCGGCGGCTGGTTCCCCGAACGCTGGTTCCCCGCCAAGCATGGCCAGGAGTCCAAGCACCGCGACGGTCTTCAGACTAGTGCGCATGACCTACTCCTATCGTGCCGAACTACCATGGGAGCCCATTTCGCCCGTATAGAGCTTCTCGCTGCCGATGCGCGTGATTGCAAGCTCGCGCGGGGCTCCGTCTCCCTTCACGCCCAGCTTCACCACGGTACCGGCTTCCCCGCGCACCATCTTCAGGACCTGCTCATAAGTTTTCCCGGCAACTGCCGCACCGTTCACAGTGACCACTTCATCTCCATGCGCGAGGCCTGCTTGCTGCGCCGGACCCTCTGGATAGACATGGGCCACGTAGAGCGACGCCGGATCGCCGATCCGTTCTGCTCCGACATGCAACGATACGCCGATCACCCCGTTCGGCAGATTAGCCACATCACCGTACGGTCGACTCATATCACTCTTGGACTTGTCCTGCCCCTCTGCAGCGAGCACCTGACTCGTGCCGCCCGATAAAGTACAGAGAGCGGTGAGAAGGAATATTGCGGCCATGTTGCGTCTGTTCATCTGATTCTCCCCTTGTGCATTAGAGTTTGTGTACCAGCCACAGCAGACAGAGTCCTACGAATAACACCATCGAGTTGAGATAGACCGACCGTTGATGCAATCGATTCCACGAGATCTGTAAGGCGGGATCAACAGTCCCGCGCGATTCCTGCTCCTTGAGTCGATCTCTCATGGCGTTGCTCTGCGGCGTGAGGGGCGCGCGGCAATAGGTTTCGGCGGCCAGGACGACCAGCCACATTGCGGCAATGAGATGCCGAGCCAGATTCAAGTCGTACATCATCCCCAAGCCGGTCACGCAGACCACGCCTACGATCGCGGCACCCATTCCCAGTGCGTAGTAGGCAGGAAACAATTGACGAACGACCGTGCTAAAGGATTCTCTTTCTAGCGTCTTCGCCAGGATCGGTGCGACCACGAAGGACAAGAGCACCACCTTGCCGACCAGTACAGCGACGGCTAGCATGTGCACATAAGTGATCAGCGAACCCATATCACGTCCTCTCTCATCCCTTGGTCAGGATCGTCGGCAAGGCTGCTTCGAGCGTTGGATAGTGAAAGACGTAGCCCCCCGCGAGGGCCTTTGCCGGATGGACCCGTTGGCCCGTAGTCATGAGTGTCCCCAGCTCACCTAATGCCAGGTGCAACGCGAAGCCCGGGACGGGGAGCCAGGAAGGTCGGTGGAGTGCTTGTCCGAGCACCTCGCAGAACCGGTTCATCCTGACGGCCGCTGGTGCCACCGCATTGACGGGGCCCGTGATGCTCGGGGCTGTGAGCAGCCATTGGATCAAACCGATGTGATCGCGTCGATGAATCCAGGACATCCATTGCGTCCCCGGAAGGATCGGGCCGCCCGCAAAGAGCCGGAACGGCAATACCATCTTCGGCAAAGCCCCGCCGTCTTGTTCGAGCACCATGCCGGTCCGCAACAGGACGACTCGCACACCGAACTCCGCAGCGCGCAGCGTCTCTGCTTCCCAGGCCAGGCAGAGATCGGCTAGAAACCCTTGCCCGCGCGGCGCCGTCTCATCCAGAATATGATCGTCGGAGGATCCGTAGTAGCCGATACCGGAGGCGCTAATCAGCAAGCGAGGTTTAGAGGACCGGCGGGACATGGCTCCGACTAGCAGGCGAGTGGTGCGGATCCGACTTAGCGTGAGGAGTCGCTTGCGGGCGTCGGTCCAGCGTGCATCGGCAATGGGCGCCCCGGCGAGATTGATGACTGCATCGGCCCCTTCGAGAGTTTCCTCCCAGGCCCCCGTCTCTGCGCCATCCCACTCGACGGCCGTCACCGCAGCGCCGCACAACCGGTGCGCCTCTTCCTTCCTTCTCGTGAGGAGCGTGACTCGATGCCCCTCCTGAACGAGCGCGGCACATAAGGGCCGGCCGATGAAGCCCGTTCCGCCTGTGACCACAATGTGCATGGCGCATCTCCTTACCGGACCACCGAGCACGACCGACAAGTGGTGAGTCACCCGGCTGCGCGTGACGCCCAGGGTCGCGCGGACGTGTCACCAGCCCCATTTCTATACTGAGGCGAGAGGGCCCTCTCTGCCTCAGCGGGAGACGCCGTGCGGAGTAGCGGCGCCACCCTGGTCGGGCGAAGAACTCGTCCCCCCTACGTCTTGCCGCGGGCATCTCGGCTCATCGCCTCACCCCGTCCCATTAGCTACTTCTGCTGAAGCTGGTCGCCGAGGCCCCGGGCACAGCGAAAGCCCGTCCCGTGGGTCTGCAGTGCGAATCCGCCACGCCCGCGCCCCGTCGTCGTGATGTCGGAGATTGGGCTATGCCACGATCCCCCGCGAATCGATCGGACTACGCCCTTCTTGTCAGGCCCCTGGGGATTTCGAGTCGGCGCATGTTGGTAGTACTCCGCGTCATACCAATCCTGCACCCATTCGCGAACATTCCCCGACATGTCCTTCACGCCGTAAGGGGAGTCGCCGCCTGGCAAAGACCCGACCGGATGCAAGGTTTTCTCTTCGTCCCACTCACGGTCGAAGTTCGCCCGCTTCGCTGTCGCGGGTTCATGACCCCAGGGAAACGGGCGCCCGTCAGTCCCGCGCGCGGCCTTCTCCCATTCCTCTTCGGTCGGGAGCCGTTTCTTGGCCCAGCTACAATAGGACGTGGCGTCGTACCAGGTGGTCTGCACGACCGGAAGCTGCTCGATGTCCTTCACGGACGCGAGCGGGCCGGTGCCATAGGGATTCAGAGGGCTTCGGTGGCCGGTGGTTGCCACAAACACCAGATACCGTTCATTCGTCACTTCGACTTGATCGATCGCAAACTCATCGAGGTACACAGAGCGCTGTGGCGACTCATCTGCTCGGCCTTTGCCGTCTGGATTGCCCATCAGAAATGCGCCAGCAGGAATGGTCACCATGCGAACTTGGTCTACTTCTTTTTGAGCCATGGGCGCGGCCACGACAGTTGTTATGGCGATGGCCGACACGAGGGCCATTAGCACCGCGATCGTGTCCCAGCCGGTTCCTTTTTTCTTCAGTCCGTGCGTCACTTCTTCTGCTCCTTGCTCTCCTCGATGGCCTTGGCGGTATGGGCCTTTACTTGGCTCACGAGACGTTTTACTGCACGGCTGTCTCCCTGCGCGGCCGCCTCTTGCGCCTGAGTGATGAGGCTCCTGGCTTCGTGCAGGTGCTCCTCGATGTCCGCCTGCAGGGCAGGGGAGGCGACCGTTCCGCCTAAGGCCGCGCGATGATAGACCTCCCAGGCGCGGTCCACATCCTGCTCGGCCTCATGCACCGCCTGCACACGCTCCAGCTGAGGAGTCTTGGCCGGATCGATGGGACCGGCCTGGAGGGGCGAGGCCCCGAGTAGCGCAATGAGGACGAGCCCTGGAAGACAAATCTTGTCGGGTATCATAGGCCCACCTCCGTCACGATCACATCATTCAGAAAACCCTTTTGACCATGCCCTTAAGGCCGTTTCATCGACTGCTCAATCTGAGAGCGAAGCTCCAAGAGTTCGACGCTTTTAGGATCGATGGCCAGCCCCCGGCTCAGGGTTTGCAGCGCCTCTGGAAACCGTTCACGTCCCATGTCCACCAAGGTCGCGATGTAGCTGTCCCGGATCTGCTGTTCGATTTCTGGCGGGGCGGTCTTAGCACAGCGGAAACCCAACCCCACGCCGTAGCTGTTATTGAGCGGGTCATTCCAAAACCGGTGCGTCGCCTTGACCGTGCCTTCCGGCGCGATCCATGATCCGCCACGAATGACCCGCTTTTCACCGACCGTCAGCCGATCTACATAGGTGGCGGTTCCCCCTATCCAGACGGCTTTTGCCGGGCCGGTCGGATTCACCGGGTTTTCAAGCTTTCCGTAGTAGCGGGGGTCGTACCAGTCAGCGACCCACTCAAAGACATTGCCTGCCATGTTGTAGACGCCGTAGTAGCTGACCCCCTCTGGATAGGCATTGACGGGCATGGTCGCCTCGTGGTTCTTGCCGTAATTGGTTTTTGCCGCATCGAACTCATTGCCCCAGGGATAGAGATTGGCTTTGGGGCCGCGCGCGGCCTTCTCCCATTCCGCTTCCGTCGGGAGCCGCTTGTCGCGATATTTACAGAACGCTTGCGCATCCCCCCAATTTACCCCAGCCACCGGCTGTTCCGCCTTATTCAGGCGTGGATCGTCCCAGTAGGCGGGGGCCGGGTGGCCTTTCGCCTTGATGAACTGGCCATAGTCCTTGTTTGAGACTTCGTATGTATCCATGAGGTAGGAGTCCAGGACCACCGTGTGGGCCGGACTTTCGTCTTGCAACGCCTCAGCGGACCAGGGCATTTTCATTCTTTTGCTAGACAGGTAGGATTTTTTTTCTGAGTCCGGAGGTCGTACCTTGTCAATCCCCATCACGGAGGGCCCATGCCCGACATAGACCATCTCCTTAGGGATCAAGGATTCTTCCGCCTGGCTTGCTCCGGAGAATATCGCCACGCCTGCGACTACGACTGCCGTTACTAGGGCCCTGTATCTATTCATGTGAGACCTCCTGCTACGAAGTGAGTCTTTGGAAGGAGGCGGTGCTGCCGCCCCCTTCCATCCGTCCTGCAACTATTTCTTCTTCATGCTCTTCTTGATCAGGTCACGGGTTGCCAGGTATTCCTTATTGCCCGGCTCCATAGCCAATGCCTTTTCGATGGAGGCCATCGCATCGGCGTTCCTCTCCGCGCCCATCTCTATTAATGCCTGTATGAAGGCATTACGGCTTGTTTGCTTGGTATCATCCGACACGGACTGCGCTGTCCTCGCGCACCGGAACCCGAGGCCGACCCCATAGGAGTTATTCTCCGGCTGATTCCAGAACCGATGGCTCGTGTGGAGGGAGGAGTTTGGCGCGAGCCACGAACCGCCACGCAACACCCTGACCGGGCCTTGGTTGGCAAAGTTGTAGCCCTTCTCGGCGCCCTGTGGATTGAGCGCTGGGCTCTCCTTGTAGAATTTTAGGTCATACCAATCCTCGACCCATTCAAAGACATTGCCCGCCATGTTGTAGACCCCAAATCCGCTTACGCCCTCCGGGTAGGAATCCACCGGCGTGGTGTGGCCGATATTCTGCCCGTAGTTCGCTTTCTTGGGGTCCAGTGTATGGCCCCACGGATAATGGTTGTCGCCGCGCGGACCTTTGGCCGCTCGCTCCCATTCGGCTTCCGTCGGAAGGCGCTTGCCGTCCCATTTACAGAAGGCGCTCGCCTCATTCCAGTTTACGCCGACGACGGGCTGATTGGCCTTGCTGAGCCGCGGGTCATCCCAATACGCGGGGGCCGGCTGACCGGTGGTTTTCATAAATTCTTTATACCGAGCATTCGACGCCTCGTACTTGTCGATTAGATAGGCATCGAGCACGACCTGGTGAGGGGTTTCATCCGAATGTTCGTTACTCCCCATGGTGAACTCACCCTTTGGGATGGGCACCATGTCTTTGTCGCTGCTCGTCAGGGCGGCCGCCGTTGCGACGGAGATGACGCTTGTCATCAACGCCACGCCCAAGCCAGCCCGCAACATTGTTTCCTTCCGCATGAGAAGCCTCCTTAGTTTAGGAACGCCAGGACGACCCTGGTGGTTGAGCGCACTGCTCAGAAACGCCCATCATGCCATTGACCGATGTGATCTTTCTAGTGCCCCCTGGCATTGAACTCTGCCGGAGTTGGCGATTCTGCAGAATGACGGGATCCAGAACCTCCCCACATTGCACACAGCGTGTGGCGAAAAATTTTAACTCGCCGGTGCCGTTCAGTAGGTCCATGCCGAGGTCGCCGACCATTAGACCCCCGCACCGGCGGCAGATTAATTTCTGCTGGACCGTCGAACAGAACCCGTCACTCGCGCGCTGTTCAGCTTCCGCTCCCTCGATCAATGCTCTTGCCATACATCCTCCTAGCTTGGACTATGTCCAACGTTGTAAGCAATTACACTCTAATTATAAAGGGCTTTGTCGAACGCGTCAAATGTTTTCGATTATAACATTTGACTAATATGGGACATTGAGTTATGGTAGGTCTGTAAATATGAATACGCATAGAATTCATAGGGTTGCTAAACTTACTGGCCTTTCAAAGGATGTCATTCGCATCTGGGAGAGGCGATACAGGCTTGTTGTGCCCTCCAGAAGCGCCAATCGCTATCGCGAATATAGTGACGAAGAAGTGGCGCTCCTGCGCTTTTTGAAGGCGCAGATGGAGCAAGGGGCCACGATCGGGGCCCTTTCAGAAGAGGGGCGTGTGGCGTTGGTCGCCCGCATGCATGTCATGACGCCTGTCTCCGCAGAGGCGCAGAAGCCCCATGAGCGGCTGTTAGAGGGCTTGCTCGCACTGCTCGATCCGTTCGATAAAGTCGGATTCGAACGCAAACTGAACGGCGCCGTGGCCGTCATTCCGTTTGACGAGGCCGTCCAGCGGATTCTGCTCCCCCTGGAAGTGCGTGTCGGGGAGCTCTGGCACCAGGGCCGAATCCCTACGGCGGTCGAACGTTATGTGACGAAGATCGTCCAGCAGAAAATATTTTCGGTTATGAACCACCTACCGGTGAATGAATTCGGACCACGCGTGTTGGTTGCCTGCCCGGGCGGTGAAATCCATGAGATCGGGGCACAAGCCTCGGCCTATCTCGCCGCGGCCAGCGGCTGCCACGTCTATTACCTCGGTCCGAGTCTTCCTGTTGCGGCCCTGCTGGGTTTTTGCGATCGGATCCAGCCGGATCTTGTCCTGCTCTCGCTGATCGAAATTAAATCAGATACCGAGGCGCGCCAGCTCCTCAAGGAACTTGCGCCGCTGTCGGCGCGCTGGGCCGTGGCGGTCGGGGGGCACGGCGCCTGTGCCATCGGAGATCTGCTTCGTGAAACCAAAATCGAATTACTCAATGATCTCACCGCCCTCCAAAGCCGCCTGCGGGTGCTTCTTTCCGCCAACATGCAGGCCTCGCCATCGCAATACCGACCGCACGCAGCCCATGGGCATGAAGAAGAGAACCCGACGTGTACGGGCACAGTCACACCCGGGGTCGCAACAGGAGGAGGCCTTATGCTGCTAGTTTATGGGGCGGTGTTGATCGGAATGTTGTCGGGCTGTGCGACGGCCCCTTCGGGGCATTGGGAACAGGCTGGGCGAACGGAGCTGGAAACTCAGGACGATCTTGCGCATTGCGAGAAAGTGGCCTATTTGGATTCTCAGCGCAACAAAACCGATGAGCCCTTCAAGGGACCGATCATCGAAAAGCAGTGCATGCAACGGTTGGGGTATACCTACATCAAGAATCCAACGTAGGCCTGGTTAGCCTTCCTCGGCAGGCGGGGGCATGCAGAAGGGAGCCCGACGTGTACGGCCACAGTCACACGGCACGAGAAGGCCACATGACAGTTACGTGACAATTTTTCAAGCTGGACGCGCGCGCAATCACCGGCTTGGAGGCCTCTCGCCCCCGCACGCGTCAGTCCTCTAGATGAGAATTTTCCAATAGACGACCGTGCGGTACTGAAAATTACAGAAAGGTTAAAGCGTATAATGATCTCAACTGATTGGTTTATATCAGCATTTAACGATAAATTCAAAGTTATTAATAGGAGGAATATTGGGTTGACAGATTTTCGAGGGTTCGATAGCATGAAAGATGGTTTTGACCACGTAAGGATGTAAAGCCATTATGCGTACAACGTGTTTTATCATTTCAACTTACAGGAGGATGTGATGAATAAGTCCATATGTGCATTAAAAGGGTTGCTGATCCCTGTAGCTATGGGAATTGTAACCTTGACGGTGATGAGCCTAGCTAGCCTATCCATGGCCCAGGCTCCAGTTGACAAGAGCGTTGATGTGACGATCACCGACATGGGGTTCACTGTAAAAGGCCATATGGCAACCGAGTCATTGACAGCGATCACGGTCCACAACAAGGGCACCATCCCCCATGGGATCACGTCCTCGATGTTCACGAAGGGAGCCCTCAAGAAGCAGGGCGATGGTGTGGAGATGGCCGACTCGAAGAACAAAGGATTCACAGCCTATCATCTCGAGCCTGGGAAATCCATGACGTTGCGCTTCATTAAAGAATCTCATTCAGCTTCGGTAACCGAGACCAGCGGCACGATGCAGGTTCCCTTCTGGTGTGATATTCATGCCCACATGAAGGGGGAATTCGTGATACTGGAAACGAGGGGTGAAGTCGGAGGTATGTAAGTACCTTCTGCCTGACGGGAAAGAAGTCATTCCGCTGGTGCGCCAGGGGATCACACAAAGGGGGATTGCTGAAGGCCTTGATAGGCGCGGCAATCCCCTTTTTTTATGCGGCATTGATAGGAGAGGTGTTTAGTGGTTGGTGCCGAAGGCGGGATTGTCTCGGAGGGGATCGCTGAATGCCTTGATAGGCGCGGCGATCCCCTTTGTTCATGCGGTGCTTAGCCTCTCGCCTCTTTGTCTCTCTTTGTTGCTCTCCCTCGATTTAGCCCTGTTTGTGTATCCCACTAACACTGTATTAACACCTGGGGCGACCCCCGGGGGCCTTGTGCCGGCAGGCGGGGACGGCAAAAAAAGGAAAACCCACGTCTAGCCATTCATTTCCGTCGCTGTGGTGTGGAGCGAGGCTGGGGGATTCAGATGTGAAAAAATCCTATCAGTACGGATCCCCCACCCCCGCCACACGCCGCTCACTTACCCCGCTTCCTCCACTCACACGGCGGCACCGGCTAGGGATCAGCCTCCTTTTCGAGAGATAGGAGCCGCATTTGAAGTTGAGTATTGAGTGCTCTCCCTTCACGCCCGTGATGAATTTCTCGGTGACAATTAGGGCATACGGCACCTACCCAACGGGGATGGTCAGGCCCGCTTTCTGAAATGAGGTGAGTGTGGTGCGGTTCTAGGTAGGGCGTCCCATCCCTTCGCAAGAAGGGTGCGGATTTCTTGCACGCCTCACATACTCCATTGGATCGAGCCAGGACATAGCCTCTAACGTCTGCACTGCGCTCGTAGTATCGGCGCTTACCATCTTTCGTATTCGACTCTGGAACCTCAGATGCTGCTGCATAGGCCTTTCTTCTCAGAGTTTCCAAATCATCGGTATTGAACTCAAACACACCATGCCTAGATTCATGAAGATTGTTTTCTTTATCTTCCTTTTCAGGTGACACAGGTATCATATGAAAGACGATTGTCCGTCTGGGCCGCTGATCTTTATCCGTTCCTCCGCGATATTCATAGGAAGACAGGGCAAACTGACCTGTCCATCGAACGTAACCTTTTTTTTCCTGCTCGAATAGATGCAAGGCTTTCCCATCCTTGGCGTGATCTCGTATAGCTTTGTTCCCCATTCTGAACTGCATATCACCAGATTGCCCTTCACCCGTATAAAGAAATACGCCATCTTGCCAGCCATCCTGGTACCCGAATTGATTCCCGCTCTTGCCAGTGAACAGCAAAAGAAATGGCGATTTCTGGGGAGTTGAGATCCCGCCTTGACGCTGACCGCCATATTGCTTGTGGAGGTCAGTGCGTTTGTATGATCGTCCAACCTCAAACATAGATTCACCTGATAATAGTATGGCTATTGCTTTCGGTGTCTCCACTCCCACGGCGGGACCGGCAGCAGCCCAGACCAATTACTTTCCCTGTTTGAGTTTTGCGTAGTTCTGACACCCACGTTCATCTCTCAAGTCACACGCCTTGCCGAAATACGTCAAGGCATCCGTGTCGCTCTGCTTCACGCCCTGACCGTTTTCATACATCGCACCGAGATTGACGCACCCTTTCGCAGCCCCCCCATCACACGCTTTGTGGGAGAGGTCCACAGCTTGGAAGAAGTCCTGCTTGACTCCTTGACCGAGGAAATACATCCGACCGAGATTGGAGCACCCTGCCACCTCCTTCCCGTCACACGCTTTGCGGTAGAGGTCCACAGCTTGGAAGAAGTCCTGCTTCACGCCCTGACCCTTGAAATACATCAGACCGAGATAGACGCACCCGTCCGCAAACCCTTTATCGCACCCTACTTTCAATTCCTGTATCTCAGTAGACGATTGCGCCCACACAGTATCCGTGACAAGGACTCCACCGATGAGAAGAAGTGCCAGCAGTACATATCGAGGTGTCATCCACGAACCTCCACGAGAAAAGATGGGGAGCGAGGCAGGAAGTATGCGCCTTTTCGAGGAAAACGCAACGAGGTGGGGGGGCTGACTAGCCGGGAGTTTTTTACCATATTGAAAAGTCAGGAATGGATCTTAGAAATGAAATAATGCCCGGGTGTAAAAGTGATTGTAGATTTAAGTCTTCAATCTGCGCATATCTATGGGACTTAACTCTTTTCATGTGCGTAGGGGCAAAGCTGAAAAATCTCAGTATCGACTGTGGCGGGGCTACCTATCCAGTCTTTCTAAGCAGAGATTGTCTCGGAGGGGATTGCTGAATGCCTTGATAGGCGCGGCAATCCCCTTTGTTTATGCGGTGATTAGCCTCTCGCCTCTTTGTCTCTCTTTGTTTCTCTCTCCCTCGATTTAGCCAGATTTGTGTCGCCCGCTAACACTGTATTAACACCACGGGAGGGGTACTTGTCGGCAGGCGGGGGGCCTCAAAAGGGAACCCGACCTGTACCGAAAGCTTTGGGAGTTGGCATCCAGCGGCAGGAAGTGGGTCAGCGTGCATACTACAACTGATAGCCCCATGACCTATTGGAAGTGCATGGTCATTGTGCTGTCTGAATCAGGTTTCGGTTGCCCTGAGAACATTCCGTATACATACAGTAATCATCATGATATAATTCGGAATACTTTTGATTCTAAAAGGTGATCCCCGTGCCTATTTAGTACTCAGAAATCAGCCGCGGCCGGCCGGATCCTCACAAAACAGGTTCCCGCCAGTGAGTTCTCGTTGTGCATGGAGTAAGCCATCAAACCATTTATACTGCCCATTTGAGGGGCACCACATGCGTGTCATCGCCATTTTGTTAGTCGTTGTCATAGTATTCGCAACTCCGGTGGCAAGGGCGCAGTCCTTTTCCGACACGATTTTCTTTGGCGATAGCAACACCGATAATGGGCG
>SXGU01099840.1_pt1 | contig 12564 bp, 13 predicted proteins | sample 3174531 | NCBI WGS metagenome assembly SXGU01 (sample SAMN11356863, study PRJNA531348) | freshwater metagenome | isolation source: freshwater sample F1-140 | place: China: Fuxian Lake, Yuxi | collected 2017-12-25 | reverse complement strand
TAACCAGCCTGATCGCTTCTTGCTTAAATTCTATCGTGTACTGCGCTTTTGATTGTTTCAACCTCATTTACTGCTCCTTTAGCTAATTTTATCATCAGCTATGGACTCCAGTTTTTGAGGGCAAGGTCAAAATTCTTCGTCCATACCGCGTTTATTGCTGGCCAGTTTGTGGCTGACGTTGAGCCTGTTAAGCAGCCCCAGTTGGGCCATGGAGGCGCTTAACAAAATAGAAAAGATTCATTTTACCGCCCTTGCTGACGGCAAATTGGCAATACACATCACCACCAGTTTGCCACTTAGCAACCCACCAGCGGGCTTTAGCTTAGACAAACCGGCGCGCATTGCGCTGGACTTTCCTAAAGTTGGCAATGGCTTGGGTAAAAGCAAGTTAAACGCTGAACAAGGCGCGCTAACGACTATCACTTTGGCGGAAGCGCAAGGCCGCACCCGCGTGTTACTGAATTTATCTAAAAAGATGCGCTACAGCACGCAGTTGGCCGGCAATGAAATCACCGTCACCTTGCAAGAAAGCAATGTCAACGCCCAGCCAGAATTGGAAACCAATTTTGCCCAAGCGCGGCCAGGTCAGCCGCAATTTGCCATCCATAATGTGGATTTTGCGCGCGGTAAAAACGGCGAAGGCCGCATTACCGTGGATTTATCCGACAGTGCAACCGGCATTAACATCAAGCAAAAAGGCAAGTTGCTCTTGGTCGATTTTATCAATGCTGACCTGCCAGCCAACTTGCAACGTCGACTCAACGTGATTAATTTTGCCACACCCGTGCATTACATAGACACCGTGCAGCAAGGTAAAAATGTGCACATGGTCATCGAGCCTAAAGGCGATTGGGAGCAGTCGGCCTACCAAGCCGACAAGCAATTCATTATTGACGTACGGCCGCTGGTGAACGACCCGAATAAATTGGCACGTGGCAGCAAAGCGAGCTATAGCGGCGAAAAACTGTCATTGAATTTTCAAAAAATCGAAGTGCGTTCGGTGCTGCAAGTCATCGCTGATTTTACTGGATTGAACATCGTTGCCAGCGACACCGTGACCGGCAATCTGACCTTGCGTTTAAAAGACGTGCCATGGGATCAGGCCATGGACATTATTTTGCAAAGTAAAAACCTGGCCATGCGTAAGACCGGCAACGTGATTTTGGTCGCACCGGCCGAAGAGATAGCCAACAAAGAAAAACAAGCGCTAGAAGCCAGTCAGCAGATAGAAGATTTAGAAATGCTGCGCACCGAGGTTTACACCTTGAAATACATGAAGGCGGTGGATTTGGTCAAAATCATCACCGACAGCAAACAAAAAATACTGTCTAAACGCGGTTCTGCCGTACCAGACATCCGCACCAATAACGTGTTTGTGCAAGACACCGCCAAATCCTTGGAGCAAGTGCAAGCCATCCTAGATAAAACCGACGTGCCGGTGAAACAAGTCATGATCGAATCGCGCCTAGTCATCGCCGATGACCGCTACAGCAAAGCCTTAGGCGCCCGCTTTGGCGTGAACAAAACCGATGCCAGCGGCAATAATCGCTATTCCATCGGCGGCAATGTCGGGCAAACCTCCAGCATAGGCGCCACCACTGGCCTCACCTCGCCAGCGGGGGCCACCGATGGCTTGCAATCTAATTTAGGCGTCACCGGCGCCAGTGGCAGTTTTGCTTTTAGTTTATTTAGATTGCCGGCCGGCTTGTTGTTGAACTTGGAATTGACCGCCATGGAGTCGGATGGCCGCGGCAAGGTGGTGTCCAGCCCGCGCGTGACCACTGCCAACCAGCACAAAGCCAAGATAGCCTCAGGCACCGAGATTCCTTACGCAGAAGCCAGCAGCAGCGGGGCCGCCACCATTTCATTCAAATCGGCGGTGTTAAGTTTAGAAGTCACCCCACAAATTACCCCAGACAACAAAATCATCATGGAGCTTGATGTCACCAAAGACAGCGTGGGTGAAGTGTATGCTGGCGTGCCCTCGATAAAAACGCAAAACATCAGCACCCAAGTCTTGGTGGGCAACGGCGAAACCGCTGTGCTAGGCGGCATATACGAACAAACCCAACGTAACGACGTAGCCAAAGTGCCTTTCTTTGGCGATTTACCGGTGATGGGCCCCTTGTTTCAACGTAAATCCACACAAAACGACAGAACCGAATTGCTGATTTTTGTCACCCCAAAAATCATGGACGACAGCTTGAACTTAAAGTAGATTTTCAAACCCCTCACCCAAAAGCTAAAAACCATTTTGACGCCGATAAACGCAAATAAAACCTGATGGTGTCGGTCGGGATTTATCCCGACTAAATGGTTTGGGTTCTATCTATATCTATCTGCGTTTATCGGCGTCAAAAGCCTTTAGCTTCTCTCATGCGTTAGAAAATCTGACAGACTGTGCAGATTGTCATAAAATGTTGGGCATCATGCATTAACGATTTAGTGCGATAGACTTAGGTGATGGATTTGAAAAATATTTTCTTTGTAGGCTTGATGGGCGCGGGTAAAACCACCATAGGCCGCTTGATTGCTAAGCAGTTGGGCATGGATTTTTACGATTCCGATCACGAAGTCGAGCGCAAAACCGGCGTTAAAATTCCCTTGATATTCGAGCTAGAAGGCGAGGCGGGTTTTCGTAAGCGTGAAACGGCGGCCATACAAGAACTGTGTCAATTGCATAATATCGTGCTGGCCACTGGCGGTGGTGCGGTTTTGGCACCCGAGAATCGTGAACTATTAAAAAAGCACGGCACCATTATTTATTTGCGCGCCAACGTCAATGATTTATGGCACCGCACCCGTAACGATAAAACCCGGCCGCTGTTGCAAGGGGTCAACATCAAAAATAAAATAGAGCAGTTGCACCAAGCGCGTCACCCTATTTATACCGAAATGGCTGACTTTATTGTCGATACCGGCGTGCAATCGGCATCGGATATTGGCCAGCAAATCGAACAGTTACTTAACCCAACGCCTTTGAAAAAAACGTAAGCGACCCACCATGCAAACACTCAATGTCGCGCTAGCTAAGCGCAGTTACCCGATACACATAGGCCGTGGGCTGCTTAGCGACGCCAGCTTAATTCTGCCGTACTTGAAGCGTAAACACGTGGCCATCGTCACCAATACCACGGTCGCGCCTTTGTATTTGGCGCAATTAAGCGACACCTTGCAAGCGGCGGGGGTGCAAGTGATTTCCATCATCTTGCCCGACGGCGAGGCCTACAAAAACAGCGACACGCTGGGCACCATTTACGATGCCTTGTTGCAAAACCGCTGCGAGCGTAGCACCACTTTGATCGCGCTAGGTGGCGGTGTGATAGGCGATCTAACCGGCTTTGCAGCCGCGACTTTTCTTCGTGGTGTGCCCTTTATTCAAATTCCCACCACTTTGTTGTCGCAAGTCGATTCGTCGGTGGGCGGTAAAACCGGCATTAACCACCCCTTGGGTAAAAACATGATAGGCGCGTTTTATCAGCCACAATTGGTGTTGGCCGACATCGACACCTTGCAAACTTTGCCGCCACGCGAATTTTCGGCGGGCGTGGCCGAGGTGATTAAATACGGCTTAATCCGCGATGCGCAATTTTTTGACTGGTTAGAGCACAATATGGCCAAGCTCATGCAATTGGATGAAGCCGTGTTGAGCGAGGCCATCTATCGCTCCTGCCAAAACAAAGCCGAGGTGGTGGCCAAAGACGAACACGAACAAGGCGAACGCGCCCTGCTTAATTTAGGCCACACCTTTGGCCATGCCATAGAAAACGCCATGGGTTATGGCGTCTGGTTGCACGGTGAAGCCGTGGCGGCCGGCACCATGATGGCGGCTGACTTGTCGCAACGCATGGCGTGGCTAAGCGCGGATGAGGTGGCCAGAATCAAAAACAGTTTGTTGGCGGCCAATTTACCCTTGCTGCCGCCTAAATTAGGCGCGGCAAAATACTTGGATTTAATGGGCTTGGATAAAAAAGTAGAAAACGGCAAAATCCGCTTGGTGTTACAACAAGGCATAGGCCATGCGGTGATCACCAGCGATTACGATGCCGATAAATTAAACGCCTGCTTGAGCGCCTATTAATGAGCTCGGCATTAATCAAGCTCGCCCCTTACGCTGCCTACCCTGAACAGTCGCTAGGCCGTCAGTTTGCCGAGCCGGCATCGAACACGCGTAACGATTTTCAGCGCGACCGTGACCGCATCATCCACTCCACCGCGTTTCGACGTTTGGAATACAAAACCCAAGTCTTTGTTAATCACGAAGGCGATTTGTTTCGCACCCGCTTGACCCACAGCTTGGAAGTGGCACAAATGGCGCGTGGCATTGCTCGCACCCTACATTTACACGAAGACTTAACCGAGGCCATTGCGCTGGCACATGACTTAGGCCACACGCCGTTTGGCCACGCCGGCCAAGACGCGCTGAATGATTGCATGCGCGACTTTGGCGGCTTTGAGCACAATCTGCAATCTTTGCGTGTGGTGGAAAAATTGGAATTACGCTACGCCGATTTTGATGGCTTAAACCTGACCTTTGAAGTGCGTGAGGGCATACTCAAACACTGTAGCCTAAAGAACGCCAGGCTGTTGGGCGACGTGGGCCAACGCTTTTTAGACAAAACCAGCCCCAGCCTAGAAGCTCAGCTCACCAACTACGCCGATGAAATCGCCTACAACAACCACGACATAGACGACGGCCTGCGCTCCGGCTTAATCACCTTGGAGCAATTGGAACAAGTCGAATTGTTTGCCAATAACTTAAGTCTAGTTAAAGCCAAATACCCCAAGCTCGAGCAGAAACGCTTAATCCACGAAACCGTGCGCCGCATGATCAACACCCTGGTGGTGGATTTGTGCAGCCACAGCGCGCAAGCCATAGACCAGCATAGCCCAAACAGCATCAGCGACATACGCGCCTTGCCGCACCTGATTGGTTTTAGCGGTGAGATGGCCGAGCAGAATAAAAAGCTTAAACAATTTTTACGCAAAAACCTCTACCACCATTACAAAGTCAATCGCATGAGCGCCAAAGCCACGCGCATTGTGCGTGAGCTGTTCACGGTGTTCTTTGAAAACGTCGGCTTACTGCCCGATGAATTTCAAGCCTATGCCGAAGTCGACAAAGCGCGCGCCGTGGCCGACTACATTGCCGGCATGACCGATCGGTTTGCCATTCGCGAACACCGCAAACTGTTCACCGTAGAAGAATACCTGTAAGGGATGTTCAAAAAACCATTTGACGCAGATAAACGCCGATAAGACTAACCGTTTAGCCACAGATGAGCACGGATAAACACAGATAAAACCCATCCCCGTCATTTCTCATGGATTGGTCAGGGTTCTCCCCAACTATTCCCCTTGCAGGAGTGGCGCTGGCTATTTACATGCAACAGCCCTTGACATAATGTTACCTTTATATAACATTTATGTTAATTAATTCAAACTTTGTTAATTATGGCTAACATAATATTCAATCTACTCTCCATGGGAAAAGCTTTTCGTGCTGAACGCAAGGCGCTTGGTCTAACCCAAGCTGAGATCGCTAACAAATCAGGCTTGCGCCGGGAAACCATCATCCAACTTGAGGCGGGCGAAAATGTCAGCGCATTCACTCTCATTCAAGCAACGGCGGCGCGGGGTAAAGGCTTGAGCATTAAAGACAAACGCATGGATTACGATGCCTTAGCGGGTGCATTTGATGAACTCTAAGCGGGTAAAACGGAGAGGTGGTTTTGGTAGATATAGGGTCGGCCTTTGGCCGATAGGGGGTGGATTGTATCTGTGTTTATCCGTGTGCATCTGTGGCTAAACGGTTAGTCTTATCGGCGTTTATCCGCGTCAAATGGGGTTTTTTAAGGTTTTCTCTGTGGTGAATGTTTTCACCTATATTATCCGCGCATATCTATGCCCAACACCCTTTAAGCGCCTTTATCGGCCCTAAACGATGATTTTTTAACGATTTTTTCTGGGCTTTTATGCCACCACCCCGAATGGGCTTGGTTTAAATACTGGAAACATAGCGCCAAAGGCCGACGCGGCGCCATTTTCTGGCAATTCACCAATGCATTTGTTGCAAATTTACAACAAATGTAAGTATTTGTTACAAAAATACCAAATAAGGGTTGTTTCGACCAAAATGATTTGGCATACTGACTCACCTTCTCGATAAAGATTGCCCTCGGGTAGTTGGAATTGAGGAAGTTTGCAAACTTCCTCACCGCAAGGTGAGATTATTTTAAGTAATATAAATAGCAATAAACTTTTAGGAGATTTATATGAATAACACAATTAAATTAGCAGTTGCTTCAGCTTTATTAGCTGCAGCTTCAAGTGCTTCAGCAGCTGGTGGCATCGTAGCTGGTGATTGGACTCTAGACATCGGCGGTAACGTGAATGCGTTCGTTACACAAACAAGTACAAAAGGTTCAGCAAGTCCAGATGTAAACAACATCACTACTGGTTTGCTACCAAACTTCTTATCAGTTGGCGGTAAAACACGTCAAAACGATTTAGATGTTGCTTTCACAATCAGCTTACAACCAGGTGCTGCTACTGATGGTACACTTCAACTTGGTACTATCAACCAACGTCAAGCATTCTTAACATTTGGCGACGCTTCATGGGGTTCATTCAAATTAGGTAAAGATTTGGGTATCTACGCATCTGATGCTATTTTATCTGACATGACATTATTAGGCGTGGGTGCTGGTGCAGCTTCTGTTGGTAACACAACATTAGGTCGTATCGGTTACGGCTACCAATATGCTGACTGGAAATCTCAAGTAGCTTATTCATCACCAAACTTTAATGGCTTCAGCTTCACAGCTGGTGTTACACAAGCTTGGAACGCAACTGGCCCAACTACTCCAGTAACACTTCGTGGTGGCGAAGAGCCAGCTTTTGAAGGTAAAGCAGCTTACGCTTTCGCCGGTGACGTATCTGGTAAAGTTTGGGTTTCTGGTATTTCACAAAACGTTCAGTTAACTTCTTCAACTAGCAAGACAGCAAGCGCATGGGATGTGGGTGCTAACGTAAGTGCAGCTGGTTTTGGTTTAACTGCTTACTACGGTGAAGGTAAAGGTACTGGTTCTTTAGGTCAGTTCTCTTCTGGCTTTGATGATAGTGGTGACAAACGCGACAATGAAGACTGGTACGTACAGGGTACTTACAACCTACCAGGCGTAGGTACTAAATTGGGTGTTTCATACGGTGAATCTACCAATAAAGGTACTGATGCCGATGCATATGCAGCAGCAAAATCTACAAATGAAATGTGGACTGTTGGTGCTTATCACCCAATCACTAAACACCTAAACTTGGTTGCTGAGTACTCAAATGCAAAAAATGTAGTAACTGGTAGTGCTACAACTGAAAAAGATACCGTCTCTCTAGGCGCGATCTTATTCTTCTAGGATTACCGCAGACTTAGTCTGCTGTAGTTTAGAAGCTTATTATTAAGCTTTGAGTGATAAATAAAAACGGCAACTTCGGTTGCCGTTTTTTTATGCCTGTTGCTTATGGTTTGTTTTCAAAAGTCGTTTTAACACGTCTCTTGCTAACAGCTTAAGGCAACCGCGCCTTAGTCAACGCCTGCTGTGCTTTTTGTAGGCGTTCGGTGGCTTTCGCTTGTTGTTGCCGCTCACGTTCCGCACTTAAAGCATCTCCAGCCCGTGTTTTCTGCTGTTTTAATGCGTTTATTCTGCCCTGCGCTGGCGTGATTGGTTTGATGGGTTTGATGGGTTTGATTGCTGTTATTTCGTGTATGCGCATAGTGTATTTATTTAGAAAGTCGTTTTGAAACGTCTTTTGCGATGATATTTGCTGTATCGGCGTCTTAGATTGACGTTAGGCAGTCAAACAGCGTTGATTATTTGAAATGAATAACGCACTAGCGAAACACAAATAAAATAGCGTTTGCTAGTGCGTTTTTATGAAAGTCGCTTTGAAACGACTTTGGATTATGTGGCTTTTTCTAAATCGTTAGCCACAATACGCTGCGCGGTATAAAGAATTTCCCGCGCATCGCCCTTACACAAAGCAATCGCATCAAGCAATTCTTTGTCAGTTCGTGTCACACCATAGTCCGCTAAAATCTGCTTAACTTTTGGCAACCAAGCCGCGTCAGGTGCTGCGTTAAACTCAACACGCACACAGCGACTAAGCACGCCTTTGTCAATCGCCGACAAGTCGTTAGTCGTCAAAATAAATACGCTGCTAGGCAGGTTCATTACTTGTTTAAGTGAGCCCATCACTTCAGGTTTTAAGCGATCAACCTCATCAAGCACAAAGTAGTGATGTGACGCTAAAGGGTTATGCCAAGCCTGCTGCTCAATTTTGTTAATCACCTTTACCCCATCGTTGCCACTGCCAATAGCACTGTAGTGATAGTTTGAGCTGTAGCCCGTCTTGTTCATTTCAATTGCGTCAGGCAATAGTTTAGCTAGCTGACTTTTGCCTGTTCCCCAAACACCGTAAAGCAAAATGCCGCTTTTGCTGGTTGGGAACGGCACTTTGCCATTCACAATGTCCATAATCTGTTGTTGCTCGTTTGCGCCTTTAAACACAATGTCGCCTATTGTTTTTGGCGAGTATTTCAGTTCGAAATTTTCCACAGTTTTTCTCCTAGTTAAATGAAATAAAAAAAGGGCAATGCTTTTACACATTGCCCAAGTGTTAACAGTTAAGCATTAGTGCCGTTAACAATGTTCGTTAACTGCTCGTCAGCCGTTGTTGTGTTTTGTTCGTCTTGCTTGTTTTTGATGTTAACTTTGTTAGCGCTGTAATACGCTGCCAAAGCTGCATTGACCGCTGTTGTGCTGTTGCTTACAGCATTTACAATAAACTTGCCGTCCGCTTGTTGTGTAGCAACAAACACAATCTGCTCGCCAATGTTTGCCGCATCAAGCTGCTGCGCAATGGCTTCGCTTGTAAATTCTGCCAGTGCCGCAGTAACCACAGTGGCTTTAGCAACTTCTGCCTTTTGTTTAGCAGTAAGCGCATTGCCGTTTTTGGCTAAGCGAATTTCTTCAACGCCGCCGTTGTTGCGCACAAAGTCTGCAAGTTCTGCACTTTTTACTTTGTTATGCAGCGCCGTGCGCAACACAATGCTGTAAGCACTTACGCGACGTTTGTTAGTGCCAAATACGCACTTAACAATTTTAATAAGCGTGTGTGAGTTTTTGTTTACAGCAATGCTGTGTAGCGCAATGTAATCGTTAAGCTCGCCACGCAGTTTCTTGCCTGTGTCGTTGTCCGCACACATTTCTTCATACTTTGCGTAGCATTTAGCTAGCAATGCATAAAGCATGTCGTTAGATGTTTTAAACACCGTGTCTGACCACACTTCTTGTTCAACGATCAACAGCTCGATGAAAGACAACTTGCTTGTTGAGCCAAGTTGCAAAGAGTCGTGCTGAAGCGACTGTTGAACAGCTGATGCTACAGCTGCGTTAAGTGAAGTTGCTGTGTTTGCTGCTGTTGTTGCTAGAGTTGCTTGTGACATTGCTGTCTCCTTTTTTACAGATTAAAAAATAAAAATGCGATAGTGCGTTTGTTTTGTGTTTGCCCTATCGACAATTTCAAGTCTACGCTGTTATCATAATCAATCTTTTTACAACAACTAACTGTTAACACTACTTGGGATTGGCAATGGAAACCGAAAATCACACACCCGTTATTAAAGGCATGCGACGTTTGCGTTATGCAGACATAGAAGAAGAAATGCGCGATGCCAGACAAAGCCCGTATCGTTGGTGGTTTGATTATCTGCAACTAAGCAAAGACTATTGGTGGGTGTGTCAGCAAAACGGCAACACACTGGATGCAGATTTAAAAGGTATGTGGCAGGACTTTGGCGATGTGCATAACACCAACTTTATCGATTGGTGGATGAAGCGCGGCAGAAACGTATTTGCTGAACAAGTCAGTCTGCCTAAAGTGCGTAAGGTGGATAGCGATAAAAACAACCTAAGTCCCAATCAACAGCATTACCTTGTATTGGAAATCCCGCTTAACCTTACCGAACGCACAATCAGTCGTCAGGTGCTGGCATTATTGCGCGACGAACCTAACAGGCAGATTAAACGTGTTAGTGAAGCAAAGCGTCCGCTAGCTAAGTTAATAGGTATAAGGCAATCGGTGATTAGGGATGCGCGGGATATATGGTGTGTTAATGAAATCGTGCAGAATGCTAAAAAACCACACTCTGACATTGGCAAGCCTTTTAATACGATGACTACCCAGCAGATTGGCATTGGGTTTAGGTTGGTGCGTAGCTGCCTGCCTCAGTTTACAGACAGCGAAGCAGTGGAACGTAAAAAACGCAATGGCATGAAAGTCGCTGTATCGCGTATGGTGCACCGTGCCAACGCCTTAATCGCCAATGCCGAAATCGGCGTGTTCCCAAGTTTTGCACTCGTTGCAAAACGCGAGCGTTGGACTGACGAGCAACAGCAAGCGTTAAATGCGGCTATTGAGCGCGGCGAATGGCAACCTGCCGCAATGGATATAACTTACTTTAGGCGTAAGTTTGAACGACCTAAATAATACAAGTCGTGTTAAAACGACTCCTTTATATAAGCTCCGCCGCCGCACGTTTTTGGTCTGGCGTCACTTCGATGTATCTTTGCGTGGTTTGTAGATTGCGATGCCCGACCATTTCCATCAACACTTTGAGCGAAACGGACTTGGCACTTAGCTTGGTAATGAACGACCTGCGACCGGAATGGCTGCTTGCGCCATCTAAGCCAGCGGCTTTAAACAGCATATGAAAGTGATAGCACGCGGTGTTCGAATCAAACCCCTGCCGTTTCTGTGTGGCGAACAACGGCTTGTCTAACTGATGGCTGTAAGTTAACGCAATCAATTGTTTGTCAGTAAAGCGCCCGTTTAAGTAGTGCTGGATTTCTTTTCGTAGCTTTTCTGGTAAAACCACTGTTCTTCCGTATTTGCCTTTGGTTTGTTCTGCGGATAAGTTGATTTCGTATTTAATAGTGCCGTCATTTGCCAATACGTCTTTCAATCTGGTGGCAACCACCTCTTTTATGCGCATTCCGGCATAAAAAGTCATCAGCACCATCAATCTATCCCGTGCCGCGTGTCGGCGTGTGTTGATATACAGCAGTAATAAGTTCAGTTCTTTTTCGTTGAGCACCCGTGCTTGTTTCATCTTATTTCCCCCTAAATAACAAATGATTTTCGTTATTAGTATTTTGTTTTCTTTTGTTATCAATTCCTAGCAAAATCTGTCAATATGCTGCCAATGGCACTTATCTTCCATCAATCAATGGCTTAACTGAATAATGCTTAGTATTATGTAAAACTATTGTTTTTGTATTTATGCGATGCAGTGCTAAAGCAAGCTAACGCTTGCTTGTGTTGTCACAAAAGCTATCGCTTTTGCTCAACACCTATTTTTTGTTCTTTTGTTGCATAGTCGTTTTGAAACGACTTTGATGGAATGCACTTATATTGATTTGGCGTTTTTTGCTTTTGAGCTCTTTTACTAGGAAGAATAAGCCACGCCCTGTTAGAGGGCGCGGTCTTGTTTATTCACTTTTACTGAGGTATCCAAACAACTGATATACACACAACTTGAGTTATCAAGTTAAGGCAGGTTTTGCGGTCTCCTTTTACGTGCTCGTCATACGCAACATACCTATCGCCTATATCAGAAGCTTGTTTAGGTATGTTTGTGGGTTTAAATGTGGCAGTCCCACTCACTTTCAGCTTATCGTTTGCGATAAGCCTACATCACGCATTACTGCGTAACTAACCATCTACAACATTACAAACGTTACAGCACAGCGGTGCGTCGTTTAAGGCATCCATTTAAGGGTAGTGCAATGAGGACGAGCAGTAAGTAACTCGCTTTGCTTACCGTCACGCATTTAAGAACGGATTTCGCAGCACTGTTGTTATCGGCGTGCCAACCTTAATCTTACTTATAACTTTATTTATGCCAAACAAAAGAAAACCATATAAAAACCAATCGATTTTGACTGATTTTGAAACGGGCGTTTTACGCACTGGCAAATAGGGGTAGGAATGCGTGCTAAGAGAAACTACAGTAAATAATTTAACGTGAGGACAAACGAAATGAATACTTATATCAGCGTGGTTAAACTGCATATGACCACAACCAGCACGACAACAACTAAGGTGTTAGTGCAAGCGACGGATGCCTACAAAGCCAAGCTGCAACTGGAAGCGATGTATGGCAGGGGCAATGTGGTTAGCCAGCCGCAGTTGGTGAGGTGATGATGCATGTAAGTCGTTTAAAACGACTTACATACACACAGGCTATCAAAGACGCATTTGTTTTTGTGTCGGCTACTGCGTTAGCTAACAATGCTAATCTCGCGTGTTTGACTGCCTAGCGTTAATCTAAGACGCCGATACAGCAAATAATCATCGCAAAAGACGTTTCAAAACGACTTTCCAAATAAATACACTATGCGCATACACGAAATAACCACCATCAAACCCATCAAGCCAATCACGCCAGCGCAGGGCAGAATAAACGCATTAAAACAGCAGAAAACACGGGCTGGCGACGCTTTAAGT
>SXGU01539585.1_pt1 | contig 12566 bp, 9 predicted proteins | sample 3174531 | NCBI WGS metagenome assembly SXGU01 (sample SAMN11356863, study PRJNA531348) | freshwater metagenome | isolation source: freshwater sample F1-140 | place: China: Fuxian Lake, Yuxi | collected 2017-12-25 | reverse complement strand
TTTACAAAAAATTATCTCAAAAACAGGAGCTCTTTTTCTAGCTTATTTAAGCTCGGACATTTCTATTGAATTTCATTCGGACATTTTAATTGAACATCTACATAATAATTTCAGTTACTACTTATTCTTTAGATGCAAGTAAACCTGAGGAAGATTCTGCTACGTCCCGTGAAATGCCTATGATACCAGGCCTAAGTAGTAAATATAACCCAAAAACAAGCTCATCATGTGCTACTTATTCTTTAGATGCAAGTAAACCTGAGGAAGATTCTGCTACGTCCCGTGAAATGCCTATGATACCAGGCCTAAGTAGTAAATATAATCAAAAAAAAATCAATGTCGCAAAAAGCAATTCAACTTTTTCTGAAATACCTGGCTTAAAAAAAGCTGATTTCATGAGCAATCCCGAAAATGTTACATATTACACAAAAGACGGAAAAATAATTCTTTGGCATTGGACGGGTACAAAAAATAATAAGGAAATTATAGCTAACATAAAAAAATACGGGTTATTAAGTTATGCTGAGCAACTACACCGAGGGATTAAAGAAAATCGGACAAAATGTTTACCAGATCAAGACGATGTTATTTATTTTCGCCCAATGCCAGCAAAAGGTATACCCGCCAATAAGTACGTATGCATTACTGTCGATCCCAAATCAATCTCTATTTACAATCAAGAATTACGCGCAGCAGAAAATCAAAATTACTACAACACATCAAAAATGTCCCTTGAACAATATCTGACTTATAAAAAACAAGCGGAACAATTACAAAAAACGCTCAAACCTGAACAATTCGTTGCTTTTCAAATTAATGGAAGTCCCTATGTGAAAGCATTGAGTGCAAGTAAAAACGGTTACCAAGATTATTACATTCCAGAAGTTATTATTCATCGTTCAGTCATTTCACCTGAAGAATTACTCTTTCCTGGTGACAAACCGTTAGATGCATATACCGCCATCATCGAATCTTAAGCAACATCAATGCTATCAAACATAACACACATGCAATAATACAAAATCGCATGGTAATCTTTGCTTCAGACCATCCCAATAATTCAAAATGATGATGGATAGGTGCCATTTTAAAAAGACGCCTTCCCTTCCATTTAAAAAAGAAAACTTGCGCCATAACAGAAAGCGTCTCAAATACAAAAAGACCCCCAGCAATTGCAAGTAAACATTCCTGCTTGCAAGCAAGCGCCATAAATCCAAGCAATGCCCCCAGCGCAAGCGAGCCAACGTCTCCCATAAAAATTTGAGCGGGGTAAGCATTATACCAAAGAAAACCAAGCGATGCTCCACCTAATGCCCCGCCAATCACTGCCAATTCACCTGTTCCGACAAAAGGAATATACAAATAAGGAGCGATAAGCGCATGTCCTGCAGCATAACAAACAAGTGAAAACGTCATAAAATTGGGAATAAGAACTCCAATAGCAAGCCCATCAAGCCCATCAGTTAAATTAACAGCATTACTTGTTCCTATGATAATAAAAAGAGCCCACACATAATAAACAACACCAAGATCAAGCACAATTGTTTTGAAAATTGGAAAATGCAAAGTCGTTGAAAGAACTCCTGAATACCACCATGCTGCAAGGAGCAAGCAACCTACAAACAACTGTAACCGTGATTTCAATTGCGCAGAAATACCGTGGGATGTTGTAATTTTTTTCCAATCATCAAGCGCACCAATTGCACCAAATCCCACTAAGCAAAAAAGTGCTAACCATACCCATGGATCAGTCAAATTGCACCATAACAATGTGGTAATGACAATAACAGCGACCATAAACAATCCGCCCATCGTTGGCTTACTTCCCTTGCTTTTATGCGTATCTGGAGTCCAGGGACGCGTGCCTGATTTTAAAAAATCTTGGAATCTGACAATAAACCAATCTCCCCAAAACAACGAACAGACAATAGCAGTTAAAAAAGCAGCCATAGCACGAAAGCTAATGTAATGAACGACGTTCAAACATGAAACAGTATGTTGAAAAAATGAAGCTATCCAGTATATCACAAAAACCCTTATTTCTATTAGAAAAAACAAACAATATAAAATAGGCTTATACAAGCCCTTTACTTAGCCCCTTTGACGCATTATCATAGGTGTTTTATTATAAGTGCATAACATTTTGAAGTGCGTAGCTTCATAAAGAATACATGAAGACAACTTAAACAGGAATGGTGTATCGTGTTAAAATTAGAAAATAAGACATATAAAATAATTAAAATGGGGAAATGGTTGGTTATTATAAGCATGCTTACAAGTATGCATGAAAGTACTTGCTCTTATCTACAAACAGATCCAGAAGTTCTTAATTCAATAGGAACACTTTCATTCACCACATCAGAAGACATGATGAAAGTTATTAATAGTATCTTAACAGACCCGAATGTCGATCCACTTGAAATTCTTGAACATCTTGATGCTATCGGACTCAAAACAAATAACAAGAATATTCAAAAGTTAGTTAAATATATTAAAACACTCATTATAGAAATATCAAAAAAAATAGATGCTAACAAAACCAGCAAAGCACTTAATGATGCTCAAATGGAAGTTGCTATAAAGGGGATAATTCTCAAATGTGCAACGACTTCAGGTACCTTGAACCTTGTAGCACCTGTTGAAAAAACACTTGGAAGTATGGATAAAACAACAAAAAAACAAACACTTGACGAACTTGAAGAACGCATTAAGCGCAGCCGTTTTCATAATAAATACTTTGAAAATAAATAAAAGCTCCGCATACGAGCAACTAAACACTAAAATTTTCTCTTAGCTCCATTTATTCAGTGGGCACGAGCATTCTGCTTGTGTCCACTGATTTGGTTTTTACAACCAGATCAAAACTTCTTAAAAAAGATCCTTCTTTGACGAAAAAGTCTATTTTTTATAAACTTTTGCTATATAATGATCCGAAGAGGTATACCTATGCATTATGATGTAAAAACCATTGAGAAAAAATGGCAAAATTTTTGGGATGCAAATCCTGATGCTCAAGTTAAAAAACAAGGAAAAGGTAATTTCTATTGCCTTGATATGTTTCCTTACCCTTCAGGCTCAGGTCTGCACGTCGGACACTGGCGCGGCTATGTTCTTTCTGATGTTTATGCTCGCACAAAATGGCTTGAAGGATACACGGTTCTTCACCCTATGGGATGGGATGCTTTCGGACTTCCTGCAGAAAATGATGCGATCAAAAAAGGAATTCACCCTCGAGTAAGCACAGAAAAAAATATTGCTGTTTTCAAAACTCAATTAAAAGAAGTTGGTGCATTATATGACTGGTCAAAGGAATTAGATACCACTGATCCTGACTATTATAAATGGACTCAATGGATTTTTTTACAAATGCACAAAAAAGGTCTTACCTACCAATCAAACATGCCCATCAATTGGTGCCCATCATGCAAAACAGGACTTGCCAACGAAGAAGTTGTCAATGGTGGATGTGAACGCTGCGGAACACTTGTTACCAAAAAAAATATCCCACAGTGGGTGCTTCGTATTACTCATTACGCAGAACCATTGCTTAATGATCTTGACACTCTTGAGTGGCCAGAAAAAGTAAAGGTTATGCAAAAAAATTGGATCGGGAAAAGTGAAGGTCTTACTTTTTCTGCTCCTGTTAAAAATTCCAATCTTATTTTGAAAACATTTTCAGCACACTTTGAAGCATGCTTTGCCGATACTTTTTTAGTTATTGCACCAGACCATCCATTACTTGCCGAACTTATCAAGGATGTTGCGAATAAAAAAGAAATTGAAACTGTTTGCGCTAAAATTTTAGAGCAACGTATCAAAGCAGGCACAGATGGCGACAAAGAAATTTTAGGAATATTTACTGGAAAATATGTTATTGATCCTTTGGGTAACGGTGAGCTTCCTCTTTGGGTTGCAAGTTTTGCATTAGCTGACTATGGAACCGGTATTGTCAAATGCTCAGCACATGATCCACGAGATTTTGCTTTTGCAAAAAAATATAACATCCCTCTTAAAGTTTGTTTAGTTTCTGCTGATAATGAAGAACTTAAAAAACAAGTTTTTGCACAAGAAGTTTGTTTTACTGATATGCAAAAAGGTATTCTTTTAGAACCGGCTCCTTTCAATGGCCGCGTTGCGGGAGAAGTTCGCGAGGAACTGATACAGTATCTTGAAAAACACAACCTTGCAAAAAGAACAACTACGTATAAATTACGTGACTGGATTTTTTCTCGTCAACGCTACTGGGGCGAGCCAATTCCTCTTGTTCACTGCTCTTCATGTGGAGTTGTTCCTGTTCCAGAATCAGAACTTCCTATAAAACTTCCTGATGTTGAAAAATATGAACCAACAGGTACAGGAGAATCTCCACTTGCAAGCATTACTGAATGGGTTAACACTCCCTGCCCTCAATGCAAAAAACCTGCAAAGCGTGAAACCAATACAATGCCGCAGTGGGCAGGATCATGCTGGTATTTTTTACGCTACCCTAATCCACACTTGAAAGATGTACCTTTTGATCAAAAAGATATGCGTGAATGGCTTCCCGTTGATTTGTATGTTGGCGGTATAGAACATGCAATTTTACATTTATTGTATGCACGTTTTTACATTAAATTTTTATGCGATTCAGGATTTTTACCTTTCAATGAACCCTTTAAACAATTGTTCAACCAAGGGATGGTATGCAAACTTTCAGAAAAATCTGGCCTTGTTGAAAAAATGTCAAAATCAAAAGGTAATGTTGTCAATCCTGACGATATTGTCAAACAATACGGATCAGATGTATTACGCGCCTATATTCTTTTCATGGGGCCACCAGAACTTGATTGTGAATGGCAAGACACGGGACTTGAAGGCGTTCGTAGATTTATTAATCGTTTTTGGACGTACATGAGTGATGCTGCGAATTTTGTTTCTGATGATAAAGAATTGGAAACTACGACACGACGTATTCACACATTTTTAAAACAATACCAAGAACGACTCAATGCTTTCAAACCTAATACTGCAGTTTCTGCTTTTATGGAGCTACTGAACGATCTGATTGCTGCAAAAGCTCAGATCAGCAGAACAAATGCAGAAAAAATTATTGTAAGTCTCTCAGTTCTTGCACCACATATGGCGAGTGAGTTGCTTGAACTTGTCTTTAAAAAACAGCTCAGAAGCTGTGTATGGCCAAGCTACGATGAATCATTAACCACGACCACACAAGCAATCTATGCCATTCAAATTAATGGAAAAATGCGTGCAACGCTTGAAGCATCTCTTGATGCTCCTCAAAATACCATTATTACACAAGCACAGTCTACTGTATCGAAATGGCTTGAAGGAAAAACAATTGTCAAAACAATCTTTGTTCAGAACAAAACAGTAAGTTTTGTTGTCAAAGAATAACAAAATTCAAAAGGGGCATTATACACACTGCCCCTTTTGAAAAACTCTCTCACTCCACACTGCCATAATGTAACGACAAAAAATTACATCAATAAGCTCAAAAGGTCTCTGGGTGGCTCTTTTTTAAAAATATGCTATACTACTGGCTCATTCGTTGTATTTTAACACGATGCTGTACCTTTATTTTGAAATGTAAGAAATTAAGATTGTAAAAAAATTATGATAAAAAAAACAAAACTACCATTCATATTACTTTGTGCTCTTTCTTTTATTTCATTTAACAACAAAGCTGAAACTCCATTTTTTGAAGAAGAAGAATTAGAATACCAACCAGAAGGACTCGATGACATAGCGCCAGATCTATCTGCAAGCACACGAACCATTGGACCAACTGAAGGTATCGGCATCATCGCCCTCTATGGTCTTCAAAATTTTCTCACGGTACCTTTTTATAAATACACACAACCACCTCGTAGACGTCCAATCACTGATCAACCCTACTTAGAATTTCCTGACTACACAGATGCCAATACAATCAAAATTATTCCTATTATTCATGCTAACGTAGAACAAAAATTAGTCGGCCAACACAGCCACCTTGAATGGTACGTTGATCTCGAACAACGTTTTTTTGTTGAAATTTTAAGTGGACTCGTTGGACCTGTTGATCCACTTCCAAAACCACCTTATGAACCAGCAGTTGAAAATTTTCCCAACATTCCAGAAATACTTTCGCTTTTCGCTCCCTTAAAAACACAAGAGTGGCAACTTGGATTCGATTTTCAATTTTTTAGAAAATTTAATGACGTCAACGTATTTGTGCAAACACCCTTTATATACCAAGTAAATAATTATTATTTGACCGCTCAAGAAAGAAAAAATATAGAAGATTATCCTTACATTAAAGATTTCTTTGGTGATGGTGATTACTGGGATTTTGTTCGTGATCATTTAATATGTGACAGAATAGGTTGGGGCGATACACAAATATTTATTGAAACAACAATCAAAGAAACTTATAAATCACACACTAATCTTGGTATTGAATTATTAATTCCTACTGCGTGCACACTCAAAAAGGGGATGCTGGGAACATCATTTAAAGTTGATGCTCCTTATCCACCGTTTAATTTTCTCAATGATTTTTTATCACCAGGAATCGATCTTCAGAGCGATATCGACAAAGAATTTAACCAAAAACTCATCATTGATAATGCAACAAATTTAGGTTTTAAAATACTTGATAAACTTACTACAATTTTACTTGAGCAACCCCTTGGTATGCAACATTTTGTTATTGGTGTTTTTACTCGAACACAAATGATCTTCACCCCATGGCTTGATCTTACTTCAAAAACAGGACTTTCATGTTCTCTTCCTGGCAATGAACAACGCTTTATGCGCCACACTCTTGATGAATCTATTGCATTAGCTAAAGCTATTACTCAAGCAGGAATTGACGGCATAACAGATGAAGAAGCTGTAGCATTAATGGAACAATTTAATACCGCAACGCTTCAACATTTTTTCCCATTAGCGTATAAAACAAAAGTATTTCCAGGTCTCTTTTTTGAAAGTTATTCACAAATAACTTATCACGGTGAACGTTGGACATTTTATGGTGGTTCAAATACTTGGTGGGCATTCATGAAAGAACGATTCTTAACAATTGACGCATCACCTTCTGAACTTCCAAAACTTGATACTAATAGCGCAAAAAAACCTCAGGCATATCAAACTCGTCTCTTTATTGGTGCTGACAAAAATCCTTATTATGATTCATCATGGACCTTTGGATTTAGAGCAGGCTGTTCTTCTCTTTCATGGAATATAGGTCCAGATGCTAGCATAGCAGCATTTCTTCGTTACGAATTTTAAAAGATATGTATAAATTCTTTTAATTCAAAATAAAATATGTCATCTTAAAGATTCATGCAAAAAATTAGATTCTTTTACAAGGAAAATAGATATGAAAAAAATAATTTTCGCTTTTATGGTAATCGGTTCTATTTTTGATACTATTTATGCAAAGCAACAACGACAGCATATTCTTATTCAACATAAAAGCATCCCTACACTTGATGGTAGTATTTTACTTGACGAAGCAACCATTAAAGACTGCCTTTATTCAATGCACCACACCACAGAACTTTTTAAAGGAAAATATGATTTTGAAACAAAAATATATACAAAAAAATACCAACTTAATGGTCAACCTGTTGGGTTACATGATTTAGTAAAAATAGAACAAAATTATGCTAAAATGAATATCAACATGGAAGATCCGCAACATAGAGCGCTCAACGATTGCCTTTTTCAAATGAAAGAAGACTTCAAAACAATTCAAGAGCCTCTTTTGGAAAAAGCTTCAAAATCAACAATACAACAAAAAACAACACAAGAACTCATGAATGAATGGATAGAAAAAGCAGGACGACAAGATTCTTTACTCAAACATTGGGGCTCAAAAAATCAATTCGAACCGTTATACAAAGCAACTGCTGCGGAATTTTATCAATTTTGTTTAGATTTAAAACATTTTCTGGAAGATCTAATTTTTAGCTGTCCAAAAGCACGTGAACGTTATAAGCTCATTGTATTAAAATCTGATCCAGAAAAATGTGCTCATTTTGACAAAGCATTTAGTAACCATTAATCTCTCGATACATTCTATCATGCAAAGGCTTTTTTAATGGAAGAGTTATCAGGAATTGTTGATCGTGTCATATTTTCAAATGAAGAAAATGGATTTTCAGTTTTTTTACTTACTCTTTCTGGCAAAGAAGCAATTACAGCCTCGGGCATAACACCTAAACTACAGCCTGGTCAACGTATAGCATTATTCGGCTCCTGGACGCTTCATCCAAAATTTGGAAAACAATTCAATGTTAACAAGTGTTCGCTGAGCTTGCCTACCTCAATAGAAGGTCTTAAAAAATACCTTGGCTCTGGACTTATCAAAGGAATTGGTAAAGTATATGCTGAAAAACTTGTTAATTACTTCAAAACAGAAATCTTAACCATTATTGAAAATGAACCACACAAACTCAGGGAAGTTCCTGGTATTGGCGAAAAAAAAGTCGAATCAATTATTCAGGCATGGCAAGAACAACGTGAAATTGCAAATATAATGGTTTTTCTACAAGATAAGGGTGCATCATCTGCTTTCGCAACAAAAATATACAAAGCATATGGTAATCGTGCAATAGAAAAGGTCACTGAAAATCCATACTCACTTGCACAAGATATCTGGGGAATTGGATTTAAAACTGCCGATATAATTGCTCAAAATCTTGGATTTGAAAAAAACTCACTCAAGCGAATCTCTTCCGGAATTCTTTTTGCACTGCATGAACACTCTAACAACGGACATTTGTATGCTGAAGTAGAAATGCTTAAGTCATTAACAATAAAATTACTAGAACTTGAAATACACGACACGACCTTAATACTTCTGAAGCAAGCGCTCTATGATTTATATGAAAAACAAACAATAAAATTAATCAGCAAAGACACGTCTCACTTTATTGGACTTGCTCAACATTATTTTATTGAAAAAAGTGTAGCATACCGCCTGACACAACATATGGCCCATTCATCATCATTTCAATGCGATATCAATAGTATCTACCAGCAACTGAGGGCTCCAAAATCTGGCTCTATTGAACTTAATGAGATGCAACAACAAGGAATTATCACCTGTTTACAATCCAAAATAACCATTATCACAGGTGGACCTGGCACAGGTAAAACAACACTCATCAGAACATTACTTGATATTCTCGATGCAAACAAAGCATCCTATCGTCTTTCCGCACCAACAGGACGCGCTGCAAAACGCATGACAGAAAGTACTGGGCGTTTTAGCGTTACACTTCATCGTTTACTTGAATTCAATCCACAAGGAATGAATTTTTTACACAACGAAACCAATGCGCTTAAATTACAATTTTTAATTGTTGATGAAGCATCCATGATTGATATATTTCTCGCACACCATCTACTAAAAGCGGTTCCCTTTAATGCTCATATTATTTTTCTTGGAGATATTGACCAGTTGCCTTCAGTAGGTGCCGGTAATTTTTTAAATGACATGATTGCAAGCAAAAAAATAGCAACCATTAAGCTTTCATTTATTTTTAGACAAGCACACAATAGCCTCATTGCAATTAATGCACACAGAATAAATGCTGGGGATTTTCCCATTTCATCAGCTCCCAATTCATTAAAAGATTTTTTCTTTATCAAAGAAGACCAACCAGAAAAAGTTCCAGAACATTTAAAAATCATTATTCATTCGATGCTTAAAAAACATGGCATAGCTTTCGAACAATGCATGATACTAACTCCCATGAACCGTGGAAGCGCGGGGACCATGACCCTTAATCATTTTTTACAATCAATTATCAACCCCCATACCACTCCTGAAAATCATATTATGCGCATAGGGGTTGCATTTAAAATACATGATCGAGTCATGCAAATAAAAAATAATTACGATAAAAATATTTTCAATGGAGACATTGGCATTATTACAGCTTTAAATCAAGGAGAAAAAACGCTTACTGTAACATTTGGAAACCAAGCAGTTATTTATGATTTTACTGATCTTGACGAGCTTATGCTTGCCTATTCCATCTCAATTCACAAGAGCCAGGGATCAGAATTTGACGCTGTTATTATTCCTCTTTTTACACAACATTTTACATTATTACAAAGAAATTTACTCTACACGGCGCTGACACGTGCAAAAAAATTGTGTATCCTTATAGGACAAACACGTGCTGTTGGCATGGCTATTGGCAATAACAAATGCGTAAAACGTACAACTTTTCTCACTGATTATTTAACATCGGATCTTTCATGTCGTTCTTAAAAGTTTTTTTACTTCCACTCTTTTTTATTTCGCACAATTATGGGCACTTCACCTCTTCTTCAAAAAAAATTACTATTGTTCTTGTTCCTGCTGGTAATCATAAAAATCCTGGGCGCATTATAGACAAAACCTATGAACGAACCATCACTCATTCAATTGCTCAAGCTCTCGGTACACTCTTTGAAGAAGAACGTTACGACTGTGAATGTATTATTGCACAATCATCTGGAAAATCATCTCTTGATCAATTACAACACGTATCAATTACCAATAGTGTTCATGCAGATTTGGTTATTATACTAAGTGCCTATCAGCAAGACAATGCTACCCCAAGCCTTTCTCTTTATCATAGCCCAACGCCTCTCCTTGCCCAATCACCTGCTCAAACATTAAGCTTTGTTCCCTTTGAAAAAATCCATACTCCTCATGCACACATAAGCAAACAATACGCTCATGTCCTTTATGACCACATAACAACCCTGCCACACATAACGCTCACCATTAAAAAGCCAATAGGGCTCCCTCTTGTGCTCCATGAAGGCATTAATACCCCAGCACTTTCACTTGAATGTGGATTTGCCTCAAATGATCATTGGCAATTAATTATACAACCTCTAACACAAGCTTTTCATGCACTTTTTGATTCTCTTGATACCATTAAAAAAACAAAAAAATATCGATGAATACCTTATCAAAATTACTCATCATTTCTTTTCTTTTTTTAAGCTTAGGGGCCACGCTCTTTCTTTTTCAACGAACATATCTTATCATTATAAAAAGGCCACAATACTCTCATCTTGAAAAAGAAGTAACAATAAAAAAAATGAATGTTTCTCTTTTAAAAAAAGATACATTAATAACAGAAGAAATATCATTTCCCTCATCAAATGTTCCAGAACTTGAACTTAATGCAATGCTACGCGCATGGCTTAAACTTTATCAAGATTATAGGCTCATAAAGCCAGAAACTCACATTCAAGATATTGCTTTTTCAATCACTAAAAAAATTCTCTTTATCTCTTTTTCTGCAACACTTTTTATAGAAAATGATGAACTTCTTAAAAAGGCATCTCTTTTAAAAAATCTTGCACTTGGGCTTAAAGCACTTTGCCCAAAAATTGAAGAGTTTTTCCTTCTTGTTGACCATAAACCAATGGAAGATTCCCACATTACCTGTTATCGTGCATTTTCAATACGTCAATGCATTGAGCTTATATAATCTCATTATTTATCATTTTTAAGAATTTTATTTCAAAAAATCAACAACTAAATTATGCTCAAAGCCGCTTATTTACTACCCTTTTGACATTAAGAAACTCCTCAGATATCCTGGAAGTAGGTTATATTTTAAAAAATGGAGATTATACCTATGAAAAAACTATTATACGGATTACTTATTGTGTCAGCAATGCAGAATGTTTCATTGCATGGAGCATATTTAACTTCTGATAGAGTAAAAGAGATACTTGACTATAACATTCAAAATAACTCGATACATTCCTTTGGTGAAAGTTGTATATTAGATCTACTTAAGCAACTTTCTAGAGAAGAACGTGCGATATATGCTCTTAAAGTTTTAAATCATTATCAAGAAACTAATAAAATTTATGAATTTAATCGTCTCTACGAACTACTAATTTGCCTTCCTCCAGCTGAACGTGAAATATATGCTTCCAACATTTTTAATTACTATTTAAAAACTAATAGCGTTCATGAACTTAAGAACCCACACTCACTACTAATTAACCTTTCTAAAGCTGAGTATGCGACACATGTTTTTAACATTTTAAATCGTTACAATCATAAAAGAACCTTATTTAAATATGATTCTCTCATTGAACTCATAAAAAACATTAGATCAAGTTCACTGAAATTATTATTCGACTACCCACAAAATATATTTACTCAAGAACTTACTTCAATTGACCAAAACTATCACCGACAATTACATATGTGTTACATTCGAAAAACAATTGAAAAAAGCAACCTACCTGTTGAATCTTCATTTTTTTCAGAAGAGCTACTTAAACCTCTTTTGTTGGAAGATATTGTTGCAATTATAGAACACATACATGAATCAACCGACATCTGTGGAGAATCAATGAAAAAAGTTAGACCATTGTGCCAAGCATATCTTATGCTTTGCGAAGACTTACCAAATTCAATGTCCATAGAAAATTTCACTGATTTATTTTCGCCATTCAGAACCCAAACTTCATCGCTCACAGAAGCTCCTGATTCATCTGACACCCCACAAAAAATACAAGAACTTTATGCACAATACAAATACACAAAT
>SXGU01287889.1_pt1 | contig 12568 bp, 18 predicted proteins | sample 3174531 | NCBI WGS metagenome assembly SXGU01 (sample SAMN11356863, study PRJNA531348) | freshwater metagenome | isolation source: freshwater sample F1-140 | place: China: Fuxian Lake, Yuxi | collected 2017-12-25 | reverse complement strand
GCATGCTTTTCAGAGATTGTCTCATATTTGAACCCACATGCCGCCAAAAGTTCATTAAATCCTTTTTTGAAGGACATAACTGGCGTGCCATTGGGAAGGGCAACGATCTTTCCATTGATATTGAAAGTCCCCTTGTTCTCGCTGAGATAGTTCATTCGGCGTTTTTGAATGCGTCTTAGCGCCAGATAGGCACCTTCTCTCATAATGACCCGACGACTGCTTCTTGTCTTGCCAGCATGTTCTAAGAGAAGTGTTTTCGCCTCCCAATCGACATTACGCCAGATGAGCGTCTTTGCCTCGTCTACCCGCAAACCTGTATTCGCCAGCAGCAGGATGTAGTCGAGCAGTAAGATCCTCTGCTCTCGCTGGCGTTTGGTAAGGGGATTATTCTTGAGTTCCTTAATCCGCCTTCTGGCAATTCTATAGAGCGTCCGATATTCCTCGATCGTGAAATGCCGCCTCCGACGCCTCGTCAGACGCTCACTCTCACTATCGATAACAGGGGCGACTTTTAACCACCCCCTGTCGACGGCATGCTTCAAGATCTGCCGGAGAACGGTATTCTCTCGATTGACCGTCTGAGGGGTGGGAATTGCCTCTCCTTGCCCTTTTCTAAACTTTAAATATTCGAGAATGTCCTTTTTCTTGATCTTTGAGACATCATCGAACTTAGAGAAGAACGGCAGGATGTGCTTTTCGATCGTTCTATAGTGGTAGTCGAGTTTGCCCTGTCCCTTGATATGGTCAATGTACGCTCGCTTTAGACGGGCAAAAGAGATGCACTCAATTTCCTCGCCTGCATCTGCCTTGCGCTGGACGTCCCTATGCCATTGCAGCGCCTTCAACTTGGCGGTGGCGAGATCGCCTGTTTTGGTGCTCCGCCTGAATGCTATGCCCTCAATTCGGAAATAGCAGTGATAAACACCGTCTTTATCGTTGAGATAGAGACCCTCATTTACGGTGATTGTGTCGTCTTTTGCCTTGCGTCCCATATCGACGGAACCCTCAAAAACGTGTATAAAACCAGTATATTACTTGCACAATTAAGGCATATATAAACACGTTTTCATAAGGAAAACAAACCAGAAACCCTTACCGTTTTGCACAAAAAGCAAAAGCATTGGTTCTATGAATAAATATTCGTAAGTGATTGATTTTAAATGGTGGGCGCGACAGGGATTGAACCTGTGACCCCTACGATGTCAACGTCAGAATCCCCGGTTTTGTATGCCCACATCATTGATTTTATTATATTTAATGATTTAGTCCGCTTGCATAAAATGTATGTACAATACCTGTATTACCGTTGTTTACATACGTGTAGCGAATTTAAGCAAATTCTTAAAATGAAAATACTTTGCAACTCTCAACGGTGCTCTATTTTGCTCTGACATAAGATACTCATCAACAAGAATGTGCCTCCGAAGCATCAAAAATGACTTTCGGTTGAAAATTGTTACATTGATGCAGAATAAAATCTTGACTGACAGATTAGTAGTCCGCTTATCTAAATCATTACACTATCCATGCAAAACCTTAATTAAGTCGTGAATTTTCTCTAATTCATCGAGATCGCCAACTATGCTGGCACACCTGTAGAAATGCTTTAGAATTTCTATCTCAAGACTTTGCCAGCGACACCAGAATAAGCAAATTATGTGCGGTTATTTTGGTAATATTTCAAAATAATCAAATCTACTAGTGGTCCTTATTGGGGACTGATATACTGACTATAACTGACACTGCTAGATTGGAGCAATGTTATGGAATGGGGCGAACAGGCAAAGCACGAATACGCAATAAAATTAATGAAAACGCCAGTATTTTTGGAGTTTTTAGAAAAGAAGCAATTAGTAATTACCAAAAAGGAATATAAAAATCTTTCTGATCAATGTATCAAATACTTACAAAATGAATTGGGTGAAACGACACCAAATAGTTATAATGGTTATGTTGCTTGGTTCTCCGTTTGGAACAAATGCTTCAGTTATGCCGCAGAATCTGCTGGTATAGTCGTGAAGGAATAAATAATGGCAGGTCATAACGAAATGGTTTCAATTTTTATTGCCTTAGGCACTAATAAAACGTGGAATTAAATTGGTTCATCGGTATACGTCCTGCGCGTTTTTAATAGGATCATGATTATTAATAGGCGGCGCAGGCGGAGTTATATCCTCGTAAGAAGAATTAGATTCAGAATAATTAAAATTACTATTGGAATTACCTGGTCTTTTTATTTGGGCAAAGTTACCAATTACTCCACCCAATACATAGATCAATATGTTAATAACAACAATTATCGATATAAAAACCCAAACCGCCGATCTTAAACGATTATCAATTGAGGCAGTTTTACCATCGCTTTTATCTTGCTCAACTTCAATAACATTTTCTATAACTGCATCAGAGTATTGCGCCTTTAATAGCGCTCTTGCTGAGTGAGTATTATCTGCATTAACTGTAGTATTAATAAATGAATACAATCCATTCGATTGTTTCATTCTTATTCGTGCATTGTACGTTTTCATATAATTTGGACCCATATGGATATAATTTCCATTGACAAACATATCAAATGTAATAAAATAATACAATACAAATTTAGTTGAGTTTTATATTCATCCATTAGACTAAATTAATAGTATTAAAACCTGTTCCGTATTCTGTTCGTTACTTATCCATAAAGATGAGTATTACACAATTGATTGAACAAAATAACTTATTTGTTGAGATTAATAAATGAAAAACAGGATAACAATATGCCAAAGTATAGAGCAAGAATAAAACTTAGATCTAATAATGGTCTTTATTCATACCACAATACACAAGTCGATGCAGATAATACCCATTCAGCAAGAATACTATTGAAAGCGCAATATGGAGAAGATTGTATTGATAATCTGATTGAGGAATCACATTTGACGGATACCACCAATTACAATGGAGAAGAAGATACTGAAGAAAATAAACCGTTTTACATGTTAAAAGATAACGACTCAATTTTTACAAAAATAATTAAAGTCATAATTATAATGCTCTTAGCAATAAAAAGAATTTTAGAAGCAATTTCGAGCACAAGGTCGTCATAACGTGGAATATTTTAATATTGCTAAAATTTATCGAACTCCTAGATTCTCTAGATAACAAGGATAATCTTTGCAATTTATGTTCCCGTGAACTACGATATTTTTTCCAGCATAATTCTTTATTGGAGCATCACGCCCACCTAAATGCAGCATCTTTATCCTACCGCCGGAACCAACACAGATATTCGGCACTGGCACTAATTCAAAATATTCCTCATAAACTCCTTTATCAATCTCATTTTTGACATGTTTTACTTTACCTCGCACCGTAATTTGTTGCCCTTCTTCAAAATGTTGACAGGAAGAGGCAAATGATAATTTTGGATTTGCAAGAAACAAGAATACAAAAAACAGTAGCATAAACCAGCGAATATTCATTCTTAACTCCTATTCATCTCTCATCACGATAATGGAATGACGAGCAGCATAATGCTTTTGATTGCCTTCACCAGTTAAAACTATAGTGAATTTACCACTTCTAACAAAATTATGCTCAAAAAGTATGGTGCTTTTTCCGTATGGACTCGAGGTTGAGTATTCAACACTACCAGAGTCTGTTTCATTGATTAGTTCGACCTTATAACTCAAATCTCTCATGTTAGGAGGAATATTAATAGTCATTGCTGTGGAACCAGTTAATATATTCCAACAAGATTCATGGCGTGTGCGGATTGGTTGATATGTATGAATCTCGAAAAATGAATCAGCAAATTTTAATCCGCAACTACCTCCAACCAACGTATATACCGGTTCAGACTTAACTTTAAGCAACCCAAAATTCAAGAAACAAATCAATAACATTAGAAGTGAAAACACTCGAAGTTTATACATTACAACCACCCAATGTATTATTTTAATAACCAAGAACATTATTAAATGTTTCAATCCTTGACTCATACATGCCAACTAGACAATTAGCATTGCAACCACAGGAGTCTCTGTTATCCAACCATGCTCTCTGCGAGTTTAATAATCTACGGACACCTCTGTAATTCGCGTTACCTTGCAAATCACTATAAAGACGATCCATGCGTGAATCTAATGTGGATAATTGAGGCGTTTCGCATATCACGTTCTCAGTACATGTTGTTGCTCTGTTACAGTTAAAACTCGCAGAAAGCGCAGCATTCGAACAAATTATTATTAAAGCACAAGATAATATTGATATTTTCAACATAGCGCTTCCTCCTTAAGAATTATTTTTTTGGAATAAAACGTTGCTTTTTAGTATCGAGATTATACTCGATTATACCGTCTAATGATGGACAACAATGCGCGTCCTCCTTTTGCCATTTTGAACCTGTCAAAAGTATGAGGTTGCCATTGACTGCGATCTTATCGACTGTAAAATTTAGATCGCCGATCTCTGCATCAGAAATAAATTGACCGCTATTACCCTCGGTTATTATCAAATATTCACCAGATCTGTTCCCGCCATTACAAAGTTCTGTATAGACAACTACTGCTGATCGCTTTGAATCTATTTTAGCAACTTTTGTCTGAACTGGAACTTCCAGCATATTATCCGTATTTCGAGGACACTTCCTTTGAGCAGGAACTATACCCCCACCGCCCTTTCTCAGAGATTGATCTAATACTTTGTTAGCAATATTTGTATTGGATGCTGGATATGCTGATGAATTAACTATGAAAAATACACTAATGAGCGACAGAATTACTCGCATAATAACCCTCATACAAAAATTTACATATAATAGTGTATTATAGATTTCGTGTTTAGCAAACATTTTTTTTGTTATTTAATAACATAATTATACGATTAACCTGTTAACTCGCTGAAATTATATATCGTCACGATAAATTCATGACTATAACTTTCTTTCAGTAGATATAATTATAATAGACAGGAAACATTTAGACGATTGAACTTCATGAAAGTCACATAAAATTTACGGTTCCCTACAAGGTATTGTTAACGTTCTATTACAATAGTCATTCCTGTTTTATTGCTTTAATTTAGATATTCTCCCTATGATTTTTTTCTCTCGTGCGATTGTTCATCCTTTATTATAACAAATCATAACTCCACAAAAAATACTTGATAGATTAATGATTACATTTGTAAAGAAGTGATTGTAAAACGATAGTACGATCAAAATTGATGCGACTATCATTTGCGTAATCAGGTTTTTTCTTCAAGCAAGCAAATTACTAACCATACTATCCTACTTGTTTCTACTTACCGTTCCAGAGACAAGATGGCATCCCGAGTCGTAGACGTAAAACGAGTAAGTTAAATTTTCATCAGGAAATGTTACATACCACTTAGAATTTGAATTTTGACTGCCCTTATTCCGTATATCGTATCCAAATTTCACATCTCTAGGATTTCCACTTTTACCAAAATCTGCTGAATGCTCTTTAACAGCAATCCCAAGTGCTGCATCTTCACACTCTAGACTTCTTGCCGCTTCTTTGTTTGTTACCTTTGCATTTGCCCCGTAAAGACTTAATGAAAATAAAGTAGTAATAGAAATTAGGGAAATAATTATTTTTTTCATGAGTTTCCTCATCTCATCTGGGTGAACATCAAGTATCGATGTTAATTCATCCAACCACCCTCCTACAAGCATCCTCTGAAATCTCAATGTAACGTTGCGTCATCGATATTGATGAGTGTCTCGCCAATGCCTGAACATCTCTTAAAGAACCGCCCACAGACGATATACGCCTCGCCCAAGTCGTTATTGCCGTTCTGCGACCTGAATGACTGCTACACCCCTCATATCCCAGTTCTCTATAGAGATTGAAGAACCAGTTCGTTACGACCTGTGCTGACAGCGACGATCCCCGCTGCGATTTTAGCACTCTACCCTGAAGAACCTGCTCTTGAGCATATTCCTTACATGCAGAATGTAAACGCTTGCTCATGAAAACTACCCCGCCCGATCGTCCTTTTGAAACTCGGTCCAGTAGTCGAATTTGATCCGTGAGAGCGCCAGAGGCGTCGGTAAGCATAGACCACTCAAGAGAGGCGATTTCCTTTGCTCTAAGCGCAGCGTCTACAGAGAGCAGAAACATGACTGTGTTTCGTCGTGCATGCCGTCCGCCACTTAAATGCTTAAGAATAACCTTCTGCTGCGTTTCAGTTAGAGTCTTTGCTTGTTTACCGAGAGACATGAATAACCTCGTTTCGTTAGATTATTCATGATTCTACAAGGAATATAACAAAGTACAAGAGTTTCCTTTTGGAAATAACGGACTAAACTCATTAATATTCAATGAGTTAGGCATATAACGTTATATAAGACGTATTTCCTAACATTTTCTATTTAGAAATCGCCTCAGAAGACGCTAAAAAGACTGATTGCCGCAAAATCTGAAATACAAAAATGACTATATAGATATGTATACATTTTGTATTACAGGAGGCGCATTTATGAAAAATGATTTGAGTATCAATAAAGATTTGAAACTTTTTGCTAGAATTTCAAATAGACTTATTTTTCTTACAACACGAGATGAATACGGATCATCAAGATCTCAAGGCATAGAAACTTTTCTTGAATTATATGATGATCTCAACAACGTAGGAATAATCCCGCCTAGAGGATATTGGACTGAAAATTCGTTAAAAATCTTCCTTCATCGGGTTAAGAAGAATTATGACAAAGAATTACTACGCGAAGTATGTGATTTAGAGTTCATTGGAACTAGTGCATGGGAATATCAATCACATACAAAAGGGAATGAAATTATGAGCAAAGGACATAATACGAAAACTCCCATACAAACTGATTATACAAAAGCATTTCCACTCTACACATATCAAGACGTAGAGGGAACGGTCTGGAAAGAGCACGAAACAAATCAACTAAAACAGGAAGATAAAATTATTTTGAAAAAAACAAGATTTCTACAAAATAATTTGAAACGGATTCGGCACATTTGTCACTAAATATTTATGTAGAGGCAGTTCATGCTGCCGATGAGAGGGCAATGTTTCTACTGACAACCCTCATACTTTCCGAAAGTAGGAATGATTTGCTTCGGTAAAGTAGCGTGGAGACAGAGCATAAAAGAGTTCGCAGCACTACCGCTTTTTCCAGATTATCTGGTTGCTCTAATCATTCGTGTCGACGAGTCCCTAGACGCAGGACCATATTTCACCACAAAGTGAGATACCTCCTCATCTATACTTTATGATCACTTTTGCCGTAACAGGCAAAAGTGTGTCTAGAATCCCTTCCGCAGATATTAATTACTGATGATCATAAAGAGTAAAAATATATAGCAACATGAAGCGGAACGAAGTGAAGCGTAATCGCAATACGAAGCGCAGCGAAGCATTGCTAATCAACAGTCAAATAAGAACTAATTAAATATTATAATGTATCTTATACAAAAGAAAAGGATTTTCTTATGCTTATCAAATATCACGACTTAGAAACATATTATCTTCATCGTCGTTTAGATTTACTCAGCAGACTTAATGAATATGCTGAACAGAGTTTACATGATCAAGACTTTGACGATGATAGTCTACATCCAGCAATAGAAATACTAAAAAAGCAATACTCTGATGTAATAGATCCAGAGAATCTAAATAGAACTTTAAAAAGAATTTATCCAAAGCATCTTTATGGGATCGAATCTAATAAAAAATAAAATCTAATCAAGATTAAAACATAAAGGAATTTTCATGAGTGCTTCAAAACAGTATTCGAAGGATTTAAATAAACTAGTCTCTTTCAGGGTGTCGGAAGAACTACAAACAAAAGCATCACAACATGCATATTATCAAGGCATATCATTCTCAGATTTCATGCGTCAGTCAATTCTCAACAATCTACATATTATAAGAAGTCACAGAAAGAGAGACATTGGAACTTCTTCAAAAAGCATGAGGAGTCTTTAGAATGAAAAAAGATGACATTCAAAGATTAATCAATCTTGGAGAGACTACTTTAGTTTCAATAGATCCAGATGTTAAGTCTGAGATATCAAGACGGAAAATTGATAGTATAACATCTGATATGAAAAAGCATCTTAGTCGTAATAAGAAAGTGCATATAGTCTTGATAAGAGAATAAGTGAATAGTCTTAGATAAACTTTGTTATTTGATTTAGTATAGTTCTGAAGTGTCATAATTAGAAAAGAAGTTCAAGAAAGATATTTCATTTAATACTATAGAAAATAATAAATAACATAAACTAGATGATTAAGTGGGAGAAGAAATAAGTGGCGCAAAGAAACGCCACTTATCATCGCATATATTAGTCGTCAAGATCTTTCGAGGTGAAATCTAAATCTCCATTACATTGCAATTTAGATAAAAGATCAAGAACATCATTGAAGTCCATATTATGATCGCGTTTGAATTTTTCTTCTTTAAGATCTACTACATTGTTATAATCAAGTAGATCATAAACTTTGTCACTCAATGAATCTTCAATTCTATCAAGCAGTTCACACATCATGCCGACTTTACGCCCATCAATAACAGTCTTTTGTTTTGAAGACTCGTCAATAATATTATAAACATGATTTGGAAATCGTTTATAATCTTGAATAGTATTGATAATACCCTGGATAGAATTATCAATCAGCAATTTAACATCAGCATCTGATGCTCCATTGTCTTTCATATATGTTACACAGTTACTAATAAGCGCTTCGAATGCTTTATTTTGATTTTCTATAAAGTTTTCCATTTATAATCCTTTACGTTTGATAGATCTTCAAAACACAATTAGTTAATAAAGATCATGAGTTATTAGAGAGCAAAACTCTCTATGAATTGGGTGCATCTAAATTAAGATTAGGAACTAGATGCACCCGCACTGAGCGCAGGATTATCTGCGTTCAGAATTAGTAATATTAATTTATTTTGATGCACTCTCTAGGTGATTGGCAATTGATCGGTAATCTGGAAATCGCAATTCTACGATTTCTTTGATTGTTTGTGGATCAATATTAATATTTTGCTCTTCAATCTTTTTTGAATATTTTGATACTGCAGATTGAATTATACTATCGAGTTCTTTTTTTGGAACATCAAAACAAATTGGCATACATCTAGACTGAAGTGCTTCGGTAATCTTTGAGATATCATTAACTGTCAAAAGATAACGACAATTGAATGATGTATTCTCTATTATATATCGAAGCGCTTCTTGAACATTTTTTTCAAGTTTATCTGCTTCATCAATAAAAACTACTTTGATTTTCGCTTCAAATGAACATGTTGAAGCAAAATTATTGATGTTTTTCGCCAAATTCTTATCTACTGGATGCTCAGAACCATTTATCTTATAAACATCAGCATCAATTACATCAAGAATCATGCGCGCAGCAGATGTTTTTCCAGCACCGGGAGATCCATAGAATGTTATATTCATAATTGATTTGTCACTTACGAATTTTTCGAGAATCTGCTTAGATGATTTAGGAACAATCAAATCTGACAAGCATTTAGGGCGTAGCACTTCTGATAAAAGTGGTTTAAGATTGGATTTAGTCATTCATTATTTGCTTTCGTAGTTAGAGTGTTTAGTTCAACTTCAAAGTTTTTACTTAGATTAACTTTAAAATTTAGTTCACGGGCGATTTCTTCAATTTCTTTTAAAATCACACGTTTTTTATCAGTAGACTTCTGTGAAAGATTTATACTGATTTCTGGAATAGCAGGTGTACTGCTAGACTTTGTCTTATTAAGCGCATCACGAATTTCTTTAGCAGTCATAGTGCTAGAAATAATTGGGAGCACTTTTATAAATTCATCATCATTTAAACACGATAGATCGTATACGACAGTCCAGGTGGAAGGCAGTCGATCTTTAACTCTGTATAAACGAGTTGTAGAAGAACCGATTTTAATAAACTTACTTACAGTTGATACACTTTTATCGAGATTGACTTCTCGAAGAAATTGATTGAATTCATCTGTATTAAGTTCTTTTTTCGCATCGTAACAAGTTTTACCAAGAGATAAAATTGCATCAGAGCATTTATCATGATACTTTATATAGTTATCTATATGACGTTGGACTTTTGGCGGAATAATTTCACAATAAGTGATTTTCTTTTTTTCGATCACCATAGTATTTGACATTATTTCTCTCTTCATGTTCTATTTTAATGTCGCTTTTAGCGAATGAGATGACGTACAGCAGCGACATATATGCAGCACACACCTCTCCTGTTCGCAGAGATGAAACTGCGCTCAGTTTTTTCTTTAATTTTTCTGTCTCAGAAATTTTCTATTTGGAAAATTCTGCTTGGATGTTAATTTTCTACATTTTTAATCCTGGAAATAAGCGACACCGCTGTCTGGTTTCAAAAGTTCTGGCAGCGTTTAGTAATTCCTCAGACTTTAGGACCCATAACCGAGTTCATAATTGTAAATAGTTCGGGCATAATAGCGTTCTCTACAGGCGTATCTTTCAACGAACTTTACTTTTCTTATATCAACGATACGCATATAATATCATCATAAAGCATTGATGTAAAAGGCAGATCTATTCTTCAAGACATATGTCTTGCTGAAAGTTTTGTCTGGTTTCTAATCGGAAATTTGAAAATGGCAAAAAAGCAAATCATTAAAACTGATCGCAGAGAGGGATTTCGACTCTGGTTTGAGTTTCTGAAAGTTGCCCTAAGAAGCAATGACGTTGAGATCCGTGATGCAATTAAGAAAAATGCCATATTTTATGATTCATGGGATATGGATAAAGCAGATAAGTTTGATGATTGGTGGGCAGATCATCACTATTTATTCAGAGAAAAATTGGAGGTTAAAGAAATTAAACCCGGAGATACTCCAAGTAGCGAAACATCAATCGTAGTAGAAATTCCGTTGATATCTTCGACTTCAACACTTACCGCTAAGGTCAAAAAGATAATTGAAGCAGCGTATGAACGTCAGGACAAATTAAATAAAAAAATTCGAAAAATAAAAACATCTCAGTTTCACATAACACCAAATTCTGAACCAAAATTTACTGCGATAAGACATTCATTGAATATTTATCGAGACGTTTATCTTACTAATTCGCAACTCAAAGGCATGAAATTACTTGATGCCGCTTATGAATATTACAAAAACCGAAAATCCAAAGCATGGAGAGAACCACCAGACCCTATTAAATTCAATAGCAAGCATGCAAATGAAGATAATGCTCTTAGAAATCTTAATCGATATATTCAAAGGGGGAAGCGAATTACGATAAATGTTGCTAGTGGAGAATTTCCAGGCAAATATTGACGAATGTATTTCATAAATTATCCCGCCAACTCATCCCTATAGTCTTCCACTACGTCATGCCCGTAGTGCTTTTCGATCATCTTTTCGCTCGTTCCCATTTGCTTTGACAGGGCATAAACCCACGCTGATTTTATTTAATAATCCCGAGAAGGAATATAAATCCTCCTCGAGATCAATTGTTTAATTATCAGTATGCAGCGCTTACAACAGCGCGTCCGTGATGGTGACCGCAACCCTTCTGGATATACGCTCTTTCAGCAGTATCCAATTCACCCTTTAGCAAGGCAATTTGGTTGGTATTTCCATCATTGCCGTGAACAAGTAACCCCGCCCCTGCTGCTGTAGTGCCCGCCGCAACTCCGGCAATGCCCAATGAAGTTGCAGTTGAACCGACTGCTTGCGTTGTTCCAAACACTGTTACAGGAGCAAAAGCACCCGCCAAGGCGGCACCGCCAAGACCTGCTGTCGCAAGTCCTGCTGCTGCTACACCGGTTTTGATGGTATCTTCTCTGGCATTCATATCTTGAACGCCAGCAAGTTCTGTGAAGCGACGGTTTATTCGTAACATTTCATCAGAAAGCATTGGGCAAGAATAGTTTCCATATGTTCCTATCGGGACGTATGTCTGCACTATGTGTGGAGTTGGTGATGCACAACCAGCAGCGGTTAATGCCATCACCGAAATGAGAGCAAGTTTCTTCATAGTCTTTGTCCAAACTTCGGGTTAATTTTTTATATGTTGAACTCAACCCGTCGCTAGACTGCTACAAAGCGACTACATGAATAATGTTGACGATTCGGCAAATCAACAATCGTTAATCTTCCAAAACATCGTAATTTTATGTTTTTGATTGATAGTGTTGCTTTTATGCAACATGTAACATGTACATAATTATACATGATTTATAAAATATATGTTTTTCTTTATTCTCTCAGGAGTAAAATCACCCCGCCAACTCATCCCTATAGTCTTCCACTACGTCATGTCCGTAGTGCTTTTCGATCATCTTCTCGCTGGTTCCCATTTGTTTCGCCAAAGCACGAACTGAGGCACGATTGCCTGATCGGGTTGTTAGGCGGAAAGTTGCGTAGGTATGTCTGAGTGACGTCAGGGCATGCTTTTCAGAGATTGTCTCATATTTGAACCCACATGCCGCCAAAAGTTCATTAAATCCTTTTTTGAAGGACATAACTGGCGTGCCATTGGGAAGGGCAACGATCTTTCCATTGATATTGAAAGTCCCCTTGTTCTCG
>SXGU01199935.1_pt1 | contig 12568 bp, 11 predicted proteins | sample 3174531 | NCBI WGS metagenome assembly SXGU01 (sample SAMN11356863, study PRJNA531348) | freshwater metagenome | isolation source: freshwater sample F1-140 | place: China: Fuxian Lake, Yuxi | collected 2017-12-25 | reverse complement strand
CTCCCCGTCAATAATGTGGAGTCACCCCGCCAAGGGCTCGCCGTTCAGAGCCAACGACGGCCGCTCCACTCCACATTATTGACCACTTCACATTAGATCCTGGTTGAGACGATTTTTTGCCACCGAGATCACGGAGGGAAAGGAGAGGCCACAGAGCGGAGGAGCGGGCGTTCTTTTCCGGTGGTATTCTCTGTGACCTCCTGCCGGGCCTCAGTGACCTCTGTGACCAGCGGTTTGATTCCTGCGGTTGCGTTTGCCGCGTTGGGAAATGTCCGGGGTAGGGCGTGGACCAGCGGTCAGCGGGTAGACCCGTGGCCTGTCCCCACCGCCCGGCCGTACGGCTTCCTCCGCAATTTTCCGGTCGTTTCCTCGGTGGTTCAGCTGCCCGGCTTGGGCAGAACCCCGGCGGGCGCCCGGCGCAGCCGGGCGGCGGTGCGGCGCAGGACCGGGCGAAGCGGGAAATAGATCGCGGCGACCAGCAACGGGGCGGTGAGGAGCCAGGCGGTGAAGGCGTGAATGCCGGCCCAGCCGAATTGGGCGAGGAAGCTCCCCAACGATGCTTCCCGGAAGACGCGCAGCACTTCGCCGAGTGTGAAGTGCCCCCCGGTGGCGCCCCAGATGGTCTCACCGAGTCGCACGTAGACGAGAATCAACGCCAGTTGCACGGCTCCCAGCAGTTGGTTGAGGGTCTGCAGAATCGGCTGGTTCATGCGCAGGGCGAGGCCGACACCGAGGTTGAGCAGCGTCGTGAAACCGAGGAACGGAAATAGCGAGCAGGCCGTGCCGACCGCGAGCGTCGAGGCCACCTGATCGGGGGAGACGCCCTGCGTGAGTTGCGCGCGGATCGGTTGCACGATGCGCCGCCGCCAGAAAGCGCGCAGCCGGCCGGGTGAACCGTCGGAACTGGAGCCCGCGACGGGAGGAATTGTGCCGCCGCGATCGCCGGGGACCACCGGAACGGTCTTCTCCGTGGCGGGAATCATGCCAGCAGGTAGACGAGCACGCTGCCGGCGGTGAGCAGGCCGGGGAGGAGGCGCGTGCCGGAATTGCGCCGGGTGAACACATCGGCAAGCGGGCCGGTCGGCGGCACGCGGAAAAGTTCGCGGAGCATGTACGCGGCGATCGCGATATTGCCGAGGGCGATGATCGCGACGAACCACAGGAGGCGGGCGACGGACGACTGTTCCTTCCAGGCGACCCAGACGTAAAACGCGACAAAGGCCCAGTAGGCGTCGAACAGCGTGGCGATGAACCACGGGTGCGTGAAGACCTCGCGCGGGATGGCGAAAAGCGGTGTGTGCAGGCTGGCCCACGTCGTGACGCCGAGCATCGACGCGATGACGACGAGGAAGAGCGCGCGGAGGAAGAGGATCATGTTACGAGCGGGTTTACCCCGCGATGGATTGCGTTGAAATCGCGGCTTAAAGCCGGCTCCTACAGCGTGGGATTGTTTGCCCGCGTGTGCAGGGTATGCACGACGGAGATGTTGCGGAGTGCGAACGCCGCCTCGCAGTAACAGAGGTAGTACGTCCACTTGCGGATGAAACGTTCGTCGAAGTTCAGCGCGCGCACCTGCTCAAGCCGGGCGTGGAAATTCTCGCGCCACAGTCGCAGCGTCCGCGCGTAGTCGGGGCCAAAGTCATCCGCCGCGTGGAGGATGAAGCCGCCCGAGCGGGAGAGCAGCGCGTTCATCCGGTTCAGCGAGAGGAGCAGCGAGCCCGGGAAGATGTGCTTCTGGATGAAGTCGACGCCGCGGCGGAACTGATCGTAGCGGGCGTCGGGGCACGTGATGAACTGCAGTGCGAGCAGGCCTTCGGGCTTGAGCAGGCGCGACACCACCCCGGCAAACGTCTCCTGGTTGCGGTGCCCGATGGCTTCGAGCATTTCGATGGAGACAATCTTGTCAAAATGCCCGGTGAGGTCGCGGAAGTCGCGGAGTTGCACGTCGACCCGGCCGCTGAGGCCGGCTGCGGCCACGCGGCGGCGGGCGAGGTCGAACTGCTGTTGGGAGATGGTCACGGTGGTCACGCGGCAGCCGTAGTTGCGGGCGGCGTGAATCGACCAGCCGCCCCAGCCGGTGCCGATTTCGAGCACGTGGTCGGCGGGCTGCAGGCGGAGCTGGCGGCAAAGCAGGTCGTTCTTCTCGCGCTGCGCGGCCTCGAGCGGGAGCTGCGGTGCGTGGGCCGGCCAGCGGGCGGCCGAGTACATCATCGAAGGGTCGAGCCAGAGTGCGAAGAAATCGTTCGAGAGATCGTAGTGCTCGCTGATGTTGCGACGGGCCATCGCCCGGGTGTTGGCCCGCAGCAGGTGGCCGGCGCGATTGGCCAGACGCAGGAGGTTGAGCGCGTGCACTTGGGCGCGGCGGGAACCGGAGAGCGTGGGCGCGGTGTCGACGTTGCGGATGAAGTGCGCGATCACGGCCGTGAGGTCGGGGGTATCCCAGTCACCGTCGATGTAGGATTCGGCGAAGCCGATGTCGCCCGTCCAGAAGCACTTTTTGAAGAACGCCTCGCGGCGCACCCGAATCTGCGCGAGGTGGGTGGGGACCGCGGCTTCGCCGACGGTATGCGCGGTGTGGTCGGGCAGTTCAAGGCGCAGGCAACCGCGGGTCATGTTGACAAACGATCCGAGCACGAGCCCGCGGTACGCGGAGGCGCGGGGGTGGCCGGTGCCGGCGGGCACGGAGGCGGAATGGGTGGGCGAGTGCGGATTCATGCGGCGTCGGTGGGCTGGAGAGATCCTGCTTTGGCGAGGCCGCGGCGGACGAGGAGGTCGGTTGAAACCGGAGGAGAGTTGGAGTTGAGCGAGTGGTGGGGGCGATAGAGGTCGCGCTGCTCGGCGGCGCGCGCACCCTTGGCGAACCACGGGAGGCGTTTCCACCAGAGCAGCATCGCATGCCAGTGAATGAGGGCGATCACGCGCAACGTGAGCAGTGGATATTTTAGCGTAAACCATGCCAGGCGGGCCGAGGTGAGGTCGCGGCGGGGGCCGGTGAGCGTGCTGGTCAGGGTGCGCCCGGTGCCGACGTAGTCATCGATTTGAATGGCGAGGCGTCCGCCGGGCGCGCGCAGGGTGAAATCGAACGCGACATCGACGTCGGAGAAGGGCGAAACATAGAAATGCTTCGGTACGCGCAGGCGAAATTCGCCCCGCGCCGCCTCCGCCGGATCGCTGGCGAGGAAATACGGCTTCATCTCGCGAAACGTGTTCGTGACCTCGGCGATCGCGGCGGCCGGGGTGCCGTGGCGGTCGTAGCAGAAATAAAACGAAACCGGGTTAAAGAGAAAGCCGAAGACGCGGGGCAGGGTGACGAGGACGACGCGACCACCGGCAACGTCGACGCCGTGACAAGCGGCGTAGGCGACGACACGCTCCTTGAGCGAAGTGACCGGGCTCGTTGCCGCCACGGGCAGGGCGCCGATGGGCTCGTTCCCCCCGAGCGGGCCGGGATGGAGCGGTTCGTGGGTGGGCAGAAAATCCGATTCGAAAAACGAATAGACGTTGCGCCGGTTGGAGGAAAAAAGGGCCAGGCGACGCGGCAGCACCGCGAGTTCATCCAGATCGATGGCAAAAAGGAAAAGCCGGTAGACGAAACGATGCGCCCGCGGGGAGAACCGCACGTGCATGACATCGCACTCGTAGAGACAGGAATTCATTTCTGGGCGTAAGTGCTCGGTACTACGGTCGAGGGCACGCTGCGGATGCCAGTCGGAGCACGTTTGGCGGGAAAGACAATCGTGGGCGGGAGGTATCTCGGGGGTGGGGCTAGTGTGCCGACCGCAAAGTAGCGTGACAAGTAGCGGCGAGCGCCAGCGAGTGGAGCGCGCCGGTGGTCCACTCGCTGGCGCTCGCAGCTACACGTCACGAAAGTTATTGGTCGCGCCACTAGCCCGGAAGATTCCCCACGCGGCAGCCGCAACCGAAGGAGGGGCGGTTGCCCAACCGCCCAAATACAGTCGGCCGACGGTTCTTCGGCGGTTGGGAAACCGCCGCTCCCCGAGGAACGATCAAAATCGTCGGAGAAATGCACGATGCGGACGGGTGGCAGCACAGCCACGATCCGTCTTTCGCGGGATAAACCCCTTTGGTCGCCCTTCGACTCCGCTCGGGGCCTTGACCCTGTCGAAACGGCGGCCCTCATGCCGCGGTGCGGCGGATCGCGGCAGACTTGGGTCTCTTCGGCTGTTTTCTCCGGCGTAGCCTTTCAATCGCGATCGTGAATCATGCCACGGTGAAACCCCGCCATGCCTGATCCCAAACCTACGCCGCCATCGACCAGTGCACCCGCGCCGGGTCAGTCGCAGGGGACGGTCCCGCACGTGCGGCGTCCGCGCTACGCCGGCAAGAATCCGCGGCGCTTTGCGGACAAATACAAGGAACTCAATCCCGGGCGTTACGCGGCCGACGTGACCAAGGTGCTGGCCGCGGGCAAGACCCCCGCCGGCAGTCACCGGCCCATCTTGGTGGCCGAAATTCTCGCGGTGCTCGACCTCCACCCGGGCGAACTCGCGGTGGATTGCACCCTCGGCTATGGCGGGCACGCCCGGGAGTTGTTGGCGCGCCTCTCCCCGGGCGGCCGGCTCATCGGGCTGGATGTCGATCCGCTGGAACTGCCGAAAACCACCGCCCGCCTGCGCACCGCCGGTTGGGGCGAGCATGTCTTCACCGCGGTCCGCTCCAACTTCGCCGGTCTGCCGGGGGTGCTGGCGAAACTTGGTCTCGACGGCGTCGATGCCGTTCTCGCGGATCTCGGCGTTTCCTCGATGCAACTCGACGACCCGGCGCGCGGGTTCACTTTCAAGTCCGACGGCCCGCTCGATCTGCGGCTGAACCCGTCGCGTCCGCCGTCCGCGGCGGACTGGCTCGCGCGGGTGTCGGTCACCGATCTGACTGCCGCGCTCGTCGAAAATTCCGACGAACCTCGCGCCGCGGTGCTGGCCCGCGAAATCGTCGCCCGCCAAATCGAAACGCCGTTCATGCGGACGATGCCGCTCGCCGAGGCGATTCGGGCCATTTTGCATCAGCACCTGCCCCGACACGATCCGGAGACCGCCGACGACTGCGTGCGCCGCGTGTTCCAGGCGATCCGCATCGCGGTGAACGACGAATTCGGCGCGCTCGATCAGTTCCTGCGGCAGCTGCCCTTCTGCCTCAGGTCGGGCGGACGCGTGGCGCTGCTCACGTTTCATTCCGGCGAGGATCGGCGGGTGAAGCGCGCTTTTCGTGACGGTGTGCGCGCGGGGATTTTTTCCGCGAGCAACGAAGAGATCGTCCGGGCCGGGCCGGAGGAACGGCGGGCCAACCCGCGCAGCACCTCGGCCAAACTCCGTTGGGCGGTGCGGGCATGAGCCTAAGGACTCAGCTTTGCCGGTGCGATTCAGTTGAACCGCGGAGGGGCACAATGGCATCACGATGCCCCGGACTTGGGGGTCAAGATGCCGGGCTCACCCCGTCCACGGGTCGCGGCCGAGGAGCAGTTCGCACAGGCGGACGGCACTGAAGAGGCCGTCCTCGTGAAAACCGTAGCGCTGCCACGCGCCGGCGAAGTACGTCTCGGTGGTGCCGCGGGCGGCGGCGTTGAGCGCGGGGATTTCGGCCTGCGCCCGCGTGGCGCCGAGACTGAACAGCGGGTGCTCGTAGTTGATGCGGCGGAGCACGCGCTCGGGCGCGATCGACTCGGGACGGTTGATCGTCACGAAATAGTTCTCCCGATCCGAGACGCCTTGCAGCGAGTTCATCCAATAATGCGTCGCCGTCGAAACACCCCCGGCGGCATCGCGCGCGATCTCGTAGTTCCAACTCGACCACGCGAGCCGCGTGCGCGGCATCACGGTCGCATCGGTGTGAACCGTCGCGACATTGGGCTGGGAGCGGAACTCGGTCAGCAGGAGCTTTTCCCGGTCGGTCGGGTTGGCGAGCAGGCGCAGGGCCTGGTCGCCGTGACAGGCGAGGATGATCCGATCGAAAGTCTGGGCGTGACCGGCGCTGGTCATCACCGTCACGCCGCGCGGGGTGCGGATGACGTGGGTCGCGGCCTGCCCGACGCGGATGCGATCGCGCCAACCGGTAGTGAGTTTCCCGACGTACGTCCGCGCGCCGCCGTCGACGGTCCACCACGGGTGCTGGGTGGCCAGGCCGAGGAAGCCGTGGTTGTGAAAAAAACGCAGGAGCGTGGTGGCGGGAAACTCGAGCATCAGTTCCGGCGGCGTGCTCCACACCGCGGAACTCATCGGCACGAGGTAAAGATCGAAGAAATCGCGGCCGTAGCCGCGGCGTTTCACGTAGTCGCCGAGCGATTCGTTTTGCGCGACGGGATCAGCCAAGGCCGCGACCGCCTCGGAGTTGAAACGATTGATCGCGGCCAGCAGGCGATAGAACTGGGGGCGAAACAGATTGCGCCGTTGCGCGAAGAGATGGTTGAGCGACGAGCCGGCAAATTCGAGTCCGCGGTCGGCGTGGCGCACGCTGAACGACATCGAGGTGGGTTTGATCGGCACGCGGAGCTGTTCGAACAGGCGCGTGAGGTGAGGGTAGGTGACCTGGTTGAACACCATGAAGCCGGTGTCCATGGCGACGCGGCGTCCCGAGGCCGGCTCGTCGACATCGACGGTGTTGGTGTGGCCGCCGACGTAATCGTTCTGCTCGAAGAGCGTGAAGTCGTGGTGGCGCTGGAGAAAATGGGCGCAGCCCAGGCCGGCGATGCCGGTGCCGATGATGGCGAGGGAGGGCATGAAGTCGGGTTGGTGATCGGGACGAGAATCGCGAGGCAAAGAGAGTACGGGTAGCGATGCTCAGAGGATGCAGCAGAGTGGCCGCGCCCGCCACGAAATTTTGCCGGGCGGCAACCGCACCCGAAGGCGAAAAAGAGTTTTTGCAGGAGCGGCTTTCTGCCGGGATTGGCGCCATCCCGCAATCGAGTCGCGGGATGAGGTCGCGAGGAGAAATCGCGGGGTAAACCCGCTCCGATCAATCTTTGCGAAAATTCGTGCATGATTTTCTTATCACAGAGGCCACGGAGGATGCACGGAGGACACAGAGGAATGATAATTTGTGGTCTTACTCCGTGACCTCTGGTTTCCCCCCCCCCGTGTCCTCTGTGCCGAAGATCGGTTTCGGTTGCGGCAGCACCGGCGCGGTGCTGAAAATCTCTTGGAAAAGAGCCTGCTCATCGGAGCGCACGAAGCCTTCGTTTCGGCAGATGCCGGAACGGGCTCGGTGGCTTTGGGTGAGATGTTTGGGCGACGATCCCTCGTCCCCGCGTCAGGCGTCGGCCGTCGGCGGCACGGGTTTCTCCGGATGATGGGCGAGTTCGGCGACGTCTTTGCGAATCGCGGGGCTTTCGGCTTTTTTCGGGAGAGTGGCCTGGGCGGCGGTGGCGGTGGCGACCGCGAAGGCGGCGGCGGCGGGCACGGCCCGCTTGAGCGCGGCAAATTCGGGATGCACCTGGGCGGCGCGCTGGGCGGCGGCGATGCTGGCGAGGTGGTCGGCGCGGGTAGCTTCCTCCATGACCGATTTGGGCACGGGCTTGAGGCCCCAGATCAGGCCGGTCCACGAGAGCGCCTTGAGCCCGTAGTACGTGATATCGATTTCCCACCAGTAAAACCCATTGCGGGTGGAGGACATGTAGCGGTGGTGGTTGTTGTGCCAGCCTTCGCCGAGGCAGATGAACGCGAGAATGAAACTGTTGCGCGAGTCGTCGCTGGTGTTGAAGCGGCGCCGGCCCATCAGGTGGGCCATCGAGTTGATGCACGCGGTGCCGTGGAAGAGAAAGGTGGTGCTGATGAAGAAGCCCCACACGAGCAGCTGCCACCGATCGGCGCCCAGGCCCGGCGCCCAGGTCTCCAAGCCCGCGCCCACGCCGAAAATGGAGAGGGCGAAGAGCACCGGCACCACCAGATCGAAGCGGTTCAACCACACGAGTTCGGGGTATTTTGCCAGGTCCTTGATCGTCGAATAGTCGGTGGGAAAATTGCGCCGGCTCGTGATCCAACCGATGTGCGACCACCAGAAGCCATGCACGTGCGGCGAGTGGGCGTCCTCCGGATCGTCGGAGTGCTGATGGTGGTGGCGATGATGATACGCCCACCAAAGGGCCCCGCGCTGGACGGTCGTGCCGCCGAGAAAGGCGAGGAGGAACTGAACGCCGCGCGAGGTGCTGTAAGTCTTGTGGGAGAAATACCGGTGATAAACGCCGGTGACGATAAACATGCGCAAGAAGTAGAGCGCGACTGCGGTCCAGACCGCGACCGGGCTGGCCCCCACCCAGATGACCCCGAGGCAGCCGGCGTGCAAAATCACGAAGGGAATGCAGCGCACCCACTCGACGCCGTCCGGTTGATGGCGCACCGCGTCGGCCCCCTCCGGGGCATGGTCGGAATCAATCCACTGCAGGAGGGCGGACTGCACGCGCCAACGGAGCGTAGGACGAATGGTTTTGGCGTCAGGCATGATGGCGAAACCGCCCAAAGAAGCCCGTCCCGGTGGCCCATGCAAGCTGAGTTTCCAGATTTCGCGTTGCCGGTGAACATCGTTGAACCGGCGGTGGCAGGGCCTCGGTTCACCTCCATCGAGGAAGAAATAAAATAGAAAACAACCAGGGGCGCTCTCGTACGCGGGGGCGCCCCTGCTAATTTGAGGGACCAACGACGGAACGTGACGTGCAGAAAACCGCGACGCCCAGGCCGCAACGCGAATCCTACAGGCGCATCGACGGGAGGTGGGCGGGATCCATGACGGAGGTTAAAAATTCGTCCGGGGCGAGGCCTCCCGCAGATTCAGAAAGACCGCAGATGGTCTGATTTCCGACTCAGCATCTGTGGCCTTTCTGAATCTGCGGGAGATTCTTTATCTCGGGCACGTTCGCGAAGATTCTCCCACCAAAGACGTTCCAACTTCGCCGGGCGGCAGGAGCGGGTTTACCCCGCGAAGGGCGGATCGGAAAATCGACCGGATTTTCGCGGCATAAAGCCGCTACGGCGCGAGGCGCCCGATCTTCCAGCCGCCCGCCCCGTGGCGCGTGTACTGGATCCGATCATGCAGGCGGTTCGGGCCGCCCTGCCAGAACTCGACGCTCTCCGGCACCACGCGAAAGCCACCCCAGAAATCAGGCAGCGGCACCTCGCCGGCCGCGAACTTGCGCTTGAGCGCCTCCCATTCGAGCTCCAGCACCTGGCGCGACGAGAGCGGAGCGCTCTGCCGCGACGCCCAGGCGGCAATCTGGCTGTCGCGCGGCCGGGTGACGAAATATTTGACCGTATCCGCCATTGAAAGACGCTCGACCGCGCCCGTGATGACGACCTGCCGTTCCAGCAGCAGCCAGGGAAACAGCAGCGCGGCGTGCGGATTTTCCTTCAGCTGGCGCGCCTTGCGGCTCGCGAGGTTGGTGTAGAAGACGAAGCCCTGGGCGTCGTAATTTTTTAGCAGCAGCGTTCGCACCAGCGGGCGTCCGTCGGCGCCGGCGGTCGCCAAACTCATCGCGTTGGGCTCGAGAATCTGCGCGGACACCGCGTCCCGAAACCACGCGGTGAACTGCGTGATCGGGTCGGCGGGCATCGCCTCCTCGCGCAGGACGCCGAGGTTGTACTGCCGCCGCATCGCGGCGACATCGGGAGACGGGGGAGGTGTGGCGTTCATGGAAGAGGGAGGTGTCTTGGCGGTCGAAAAGACGGTCAGGATTCTTGGGAATGGCCAGGTCCGCGCGCTAGAAAGAGAGGGAGAACGAACGGAGAGAAAGATCAAATGGCAATACCGCGGGCCCGTGCGCCGGAGTGAGGCGGGGCTCGTCGTTGGCACGGCGGAAAGTGAAACGCCATCTTGGGGCTCTCCCGTTGTAGCCTCATTTCCAAAGTCGGATTTTTCACGCTCCCCTGCGGTGTCATTGCGTCGGGAGCGCCCGCCCGGCCGCGACTCGCGGACCGGCGGGGGATCCGGGTTCGGCTCAAGCACGCCGCGCGGTCTGGCGCTCGTCCGCATTTTCCGGTCGGGAGCGAGCTGGCCCCCGTGGCGGGCGGTGGTTGAGCCGTAACGATGCAATGAGCGGTGGAGCCCGATGGCCCCATCGGGCTCCACCATTTATTGAATCGTCTGGCTTAGCGGGGCCCCAGTGCCAGCGCGCGGTCGTGGACCGCGGGCCAGTGCGTCGGCGGAATGATCGGCCCCAGATGGCTGACCGTTTCGGCGCCGAGCAGCGACGCCACTGCGCCGCAAGCCGGCAGGGGCCAGCTGCGCAGATGACCGAAAAGAAATCCGGCGGCCCACGCGTCGCCCGCGCCGTTGGTGTCGACGACATTTTTCACCGTGACCGGTTCGACCCGATGCAGCGCAGTATCGCGGGCAATCCAGGCGCCGTCCTTGCCGACTTTGACGGCGGCCAACACGCCGAGCCCCGCCAGTTTCTTCGCGAGCTCCGCGTAGGGCGAGGTCTGATCTTGGAAGAGGGCGCGAATCTCGTCCTCGTTGGCGAAGACGAGGTCGATGCCGCGGCTAAACTGGCTGAACAGCCAGTCGCGGGAAGCGTGCACGACCTCGAAGGACGAGAGATCGAGGCTGGTCGTGCAGCCGGCGGCGCGGGCGGCCGTGAGCACCGCGTCGGCCAGCGCGCGATTGAACACGAGATAGCCCTCGATGTGCGCGTGGCGGCAGTCCTGAAAATCCGTGACGGCGATTTCATCGGGCGCGAGGGTCATCGCGGCCCCGAGGCAGGTGCGCATGGTCCGCTGGGCGTCGGGCGTCACGAGGGCGAGGCAGCGGGCGTTGGCCTGCTGGCCGATCTTGAAGCGGCTGCCATCGACGCCCGTGGCTTCAAACCGACTGCGGTACGCGGCCGCGTAGTCGTCGTTGCCCAGCTTGCCGAGGAACGTCGCGCGCAGGCCGAGCCGGGTGGCGTTGAAGGTGGCGTTGGCCGCGGAGCCGCCGGTCGTCCGGGCGGGGGCCTTGTCGAGCAGGCCGACGATCCGCTCCATCTCGTCGTGATCGACGAGCACCATGCCGCCCTTTTCTCCGGGCACGTGTTGTTGCAGGAAATCGTCCGGCACGCGGGCGAGCAGGTCGATGATGGGCGAACCAACGCCGATGAAATCGAAGAAGGCCATAAAAAGGTCAGTTGGTGACGGTGAGGCTCGTGGCGAGCAGCGGTTCGTCGTCGATTTCGATCAAGAGCGAGTATTCGCCGGGCTGCGGGAAGGTGAGGTTGCGAATCTCGTTGATCAGATTGATGCGGTGCAGGGGGCTTTGCGACTCGAAGGGCCGCTCGAGGAGCGGTTGGGGGTTCGTCGCGTCGAGGCTCATCGCGATGCGCAGTTTGTGCTCGCCGGGCGCGCAGTCCGTGATCGTGAGAAACCAGATCATGAACGGATGCGTGACCGGGAACTGCCGCGCCTGGATGTTGGAAAAGATGCCGAGAATCGTGTGCTTGCCCGAGCCGGGATCGATGTGGACGCCGTCGCAGGTGAGCCAGGCAAGGAGCTGAGGTTTGGATTGCACCGGGCCAGCAGGGCGGGCGGGCCGAAGAGGCGCAAATGATTTCGGCCGCGCGGCGCGCGGCAAGGAGCAAGTGGCCATGTATGAAGTGAGGAGGCGAGCTACTGGTCCTGGTCCTTGTCGCCTGCTACTTCCCCTCTCGGGGGAAGCATCTTCCGATCGTCGGTCCGGCCCGATCGGCCACCGATCTCATTCGATTTCGGAGGGCGGCGGTGCCCCCTGAAACTCGACCGGCAACTTGGGGTCCTCGGTGTGTTTTGGCTTGGAGCGTGGGCGGCGATTCGCCTGTCTAACGGTGTGCACCTCGCTGAAGTCGTAACGAAGTCGTATTCCCTCGATTTGAACGCCTATCCGCGCTGGATGTTGGTTCTCGCCGGCACCCTGGTGGTCGTGGTCGCCATTTGGGTGGCGATGAAATTGCTGAAGTTGACGCTGTGGCTGCTGCTCTTCCTCGTGTTTTTCGGTGGGATTGGCTGGGCGGTCTGGGAACTGCTGCGGTGAAGAGCGGGGTGCCCCCACCGCGCATTCCTTCACAAGGCGGGTGAGGGCACCCGCCCTCCATCGATTGGCCACTGGCAAACGGCAGTTGCGCCCGCTCCGGCACATTTTCGGAGCTTTTCCTTGCGCGAGGCGGACACGCGCCCTCAACCTTGCCACCCGTGAAATACATTTTCGTCACGGGAGGCGTGGTATCGTCGTTGGGCAAGGGACTCACGGCGGCGTCGCTGGGCGCTCTGCTCGAGATGCGCGGGCTGGTTGTCCGCATTCAGAAATTCGATCCGTACCTCAATGTCGACCCGGGCACGATGAGCCCGTTTCAACATGGCGAGGTCTACGTGCTCGAGGATGGCGCTGAGACCGATCTCGATCTAGGCCACTACGAGCGGTTCACCACCGGCAAGCTCTCCCGGCTCAACAGCCTTTCGTCCGGCATGGTTTACGAGGCCGTCATCCAGAAGGAGCGGCGCGGCGAGTACCTCGGCAAAACCGTACAGGTGATCCCGCACGTCACCAACGAAATCAAGGACCGCATCTACGCCGGGGGCAAGGATGCGGACGTGCTCATCACGGAGATTGGCGGCACCACCGG
>SXGU01574309.1_pt1 | contig 12574 bp, 12 predicted proteins | sample 3174531 | NCBI WGS metagenome assembly SXGU01 (sample SAMN11356863, study PRJNA531348) | freshwater metagenome | isolation source: freshwater sample F1-140 | place: China: Fuxian Lake, Yuxi | collected 2017-12-25 | reverse complement strand
GCGCCGGTGAGGGTGGCGGCGTCGATGATGTACTGCGGGTTCTGGTCACAGGCGTAGTCGAGGGCGTCGCCGAGGATGAGCCGGCCCTCCGCGTCCGTGTTGAGGATCTCCACGGTCTTCCCGTTCCGGGCGGTGACGACGGCGTCCGGGAAGGTCGCGAGCGAGTTCACGGCGTTGTCGGTGAGGGCCATGATACACGTGATCTTGATCGGAGCCTTCTCGAGCACGGCGGCCCGGAACGCGCCGTAGACCGTGGCCGAGCCACCCATGTCGTTCTTCATCCCGGCCATGTTCGCCCCCGGCTTGAGCGAGTAGCCGCCGGTGTCGAAGGTGATCCCCTTGCCGACGAGGGCCACGTGCTTGGTCTTCGCCGTCGCCTTCGCGGGCTCGTAGGTGAGGTGGATGAGCCTCGGCTCGTAGGCCGAGCCGGAGTTGACGGAGAGGAACATGCCCATCTTCTCTTTCTGGATCTGGGCCTTGTTGAGGATCTTGATCTTCACGCCCTTGAGGTTCTTCCGCACGTCGGCTTCGACCCGGCGGGCGTACTCCTCGGAGTGGAGGACGTTCGGAACTTCGTTCACGAAGTCCTTGATGACGGAGATCGACTCGCCGATGTTCTTCGCGGAGGCGAGGGCCTTCTCGAGCTTCCCGGCGTTCCGCTTCTCGACGTGCGCGAGGACGACGGTGAGCTCCGGGGCCTCCGGCTTCTTCGACTTGTAGAGGTCGAAGGAGTAGTCGGTGAGGTAGAGCGTCTCCGCGATCACCCGGCAGGCCTCGACCTCGTCCCGGAGGGTGTTGAAGCCGGGGACGTCGATGGCGATGGTCGCGTACTTGTTCTGCTTATTGCTCTTGAAGGTCTTCGCGATGGTCTTCCGCAGATCCTCCGCCTTGAACTTCGCCTTGTCGCCGAGGCCCACGACCCAGACGCTCTCGCCGGTCGCACCGGTGAAGGAGAGGACCTCGTCCTTCCCGGCCTTGAAGTTCTTGTAGGCCCGGAGGTTGGTGAACTCTTCTTTCAAACCGCGGTCCACCCAGTGGTCGATCGAGACCGTCGTCTCGACGGTCGCGGTCTTCGCCTTCGCGGCCCCAGCCTTCTGGAACGCCGTGAGGACCTTGAGGTCCGCGCCTAAGAATTTGTCACCCACCGGATCGAGTTTGAGTTGCATGAGAGCTCCTTTTATTAGTCCCAATATACTGCCATTTCTTGAATGAAAGGTGAACTTGGAGTACCTTCTTATTTATGAAACTTTTACTGCAACGCTATCTCGCGGCACAGTTCATCATGCCCCTGATCGTCAGCACGATCTTCTTCATCTGCTTCCTCATGACCTTCGAGCTCTTCCGGTTAACGGAACTGCTGGTAACCAGAGACATTTCTTTCTGGTTCATCTTCGGCCTCCTCGGGAACATCGCCCTCTCCTTCATGCCCCTGTCCCTGCCGATCGCAGTGTTTTTCTCAACTATTTACTGCGTGAACAAGCTCTCCAGTGACTCCGAATATATCGCCATGCGTGCTGGTGGGCTCACGAAGTTCCGCATCCTCCTGCCGTTCCTGCTGGTGGCGAGCCTCCTGACCATCGGAGTGTACCAGCTCAACCAGAACGTCATCCCGCAGTCGAACAAGGAGTTCAAACGGAAGATCAACTTCCTCACTTCCAGCGGGGCCCTCGCGGGCATCAAGCCGGGCCAGTTCTTCACCCTGATCCCCAACGTGACCCTCTTCGCGTCCCAGGCCTCGAAGTACGGTAGGAACCTCCAGGAGGTCTTCCTGCACCTGACGGAGAAGACCGGCGCGAGCAAGGCGATCTTCGCGGAGAAGGGGGAGCTCCTCTTCGAGCGGCACGCCAAGGACCTCACGGAGAAGATGACCCTGACCCTCTACAACGGCAACATCGTTGGCCAGTCCAAGGATAGCAACCTCGAGAAGATCCTCTTCACCAAGTACATCTTCCCCGTGTCCCAGAGCCACTTCGACGACCGGTTCGGCGTGAAGGAGAACATGATGACCTCGGAGGAGCTGGAGGGGACCCTCGACATGACCCTGAAGGAAGCCGAGAAGAAGTACAACTGGAACCGGAAGGAGCTCTTCAACGCGAAGTACGAATACTGGAACCGGAAGAACGGCGCCTTCATCTGCTTCATCTTCTGCTTCCTGGGATTCACCCTGGGGGTCACGGGGAACCGGGGGAAGTCGAAGAACTCGGGCCTCGTGGGCCTCCTGTGTCTCCTGATCTACTACACCCTGTACTTCTCGCTGGTCAGCGTCGCGAAGAAGGAGATCATCCCGCTACCGCTCGGAGTGTACTTCCCGGCGACGGTGCTTCTTTTCCTGGGGTTCTGGTTCTACCGCAAGCTCGACTGGCAGTCCTAGAGCCTTTCACAAAGCCGCAATCTCCGGCGTTGCCTTCGTCGATCCTCCCTGCGGCGTACAGTAGTACGCCTCAGTCGTCATTCCTCGTCGCCTTGGATCTTACGATTTTGTGAAAGGCTCTATTCCGCCGGCTTCTCGGCGGCCTTCTTCCGCTTGGCGAGTTCGGTCTTCTCGAGTTCCATGCGCTTGATGTAGTCTTCCGCCGCGTAGAGGATGTCGTCCTGCGCCTTCGGGAAGAGCGGCAGCACGTACTTCTCCGCCGCTTCCTCCGGGAAGATCAGGCTCTTCACCCCGGCCTTGTTGGGGGTCTCGATGAGGAAGTTATTGTAGAAGATCTTGGTGACGTTCACGTTCCCGAGGAAGACGCGGATGTCGTTGCCCTGGAGGAAGAGGTCCTTCCCCTGGTTGATGATGACGCTCTCGATGGGGTTGTTATCGATCTTGTAGCTCAGCCAGGTGTTCCCGGAGACCGCGCGGATGTAGACGTTCTGGAGGTCCGAGTTCATGGAGCTCTTGATCTCCGGCGGGAGGATCTCCGGGTCGTTGTTCTCCGGGGCGTCCATCTTCACGGTGAAGAGCTGTTCGTTGATCTTCTTGAAGTTCACGTCCGGGAAGTTCCTCTCGATCTCCATCTCCGGCTTCACTTCGACGACCGGAGCCGGGGGCGGGGTGGCCGGCGCAGCGGGGGTGGCCGGAGCGGCGGTGGTCGCGGGAACCGCCGGCGTGGCCTGGGTGGCCGGAGCGGTGCTGGTCGCAGCCGTTCCCTCTGGCTGGGTGGCCTGGGTCTTCGGCGGCTCGGCCTTCGCGGGTTCCTTCACCAGCGCGGAGCTCGACTCGATCTTCGGACCGAGGTCCTTCCCCTGCTGGGTGTCGACTTCACTCTCGATGACCGAGGAGATGATCTTGTACCCGCCGACGAAGAGGAGGACGACGAGGGCGAAGATCGCAAGCGGCAGGAACGACTTCGTGTGCTCGATGATGGTCTCGCCGCTGTCGATGACCTCCGCCGGGGTGGGCCCGGTCGGCGCCTGGTTCTTGTACGCGTTGGCGCTGACGAAACCGTCCGACGCCTTCCCGGTGCCCTTTGGCTTGGTGTGGTTCAGGGCCGGGAAAGGTTTCCCGAGGACGGCCAGGTAGGTAGCTTCCATCTTCGCGATGGCTTCGTCGATCGGGCTCCCGATGACCTTCACGTAGCTCGTCACGAAGCCCTTGATGTAGGCGGCGCTCGGCATGTGCTCGTAGTCGTTGGTCTCGAGGGCCTTGAGGATGTTGACGCTGATCTTGGTTTTCTGCGAGAGCTTCTCCAGAGAGTAGTTCTTCTCCGTCCGCTTCTGCCGGAGGTAGTCGCCGAGGAGGCCCTGGACGGCGCTCCCGGAAGTCGTCTTTTCGTTCGATTCTTGATTATTCATTTAACCGTCCTTGGAATTAGAATTCTGGGGTCTCGAGGGCCCGGGCCGCGTGGTCCTGGGTCCGGCTCCGGGTTTCGATCTCGGTGATCTCCGTGGCCTTCGTCCGGGCCTTCACCGCGAAGTCGGTCTTCTTGAACCGCGTCTCCACTTCGTCGAGCTTGATCCGGGCCTCGTCGAACCGGCGGAGCTCGATGAGGGTCAGGGCCTGGTAGTACTGGGGCGCCGGGGATTCGTAGCAGGTCCCCATGCCGGCCTCCTTGAAGTTCCGGAGAGCGGTGTTGAACTGCCGGCGGTTGAACTGGAGGAGGCCGAGCTGGTAGTAGGAAGGGCAGAAGTTGTCGTCTTCCTTGATGGACTTCTTGAAGTAGTTCTCCGCGGAGACGCTGTTCTTCTTGTACTGCGCCTCGATCACCCCGAGGTTGTAGAGCGTGCGCGCCTGCTTGTCGTAGGTGAGGTCCTGGAGGACTTTCTTGTAGAGCGCTTCGGCGTCCCGGACCTTCCCTTCCCGCAGGTAGATCGACGCCATGTTCACCTTCGCGTCGGAGTTCTTCTCGTCGTGCTTCAGGACCTCGGCGAGGTGCCGGAGGGCCATGTCCTTCTGGCCCTTGAAGTAGTAGGCCATCCCGAGGTTATTGAGGATCTCGGGGTTCTTCGGGTCGAGCTCGTTGGCCTTCAGCAGGGCCTTGAGGGCGTCGGTGTACTGCTTCTGCATCAGGCTCTGGGTCCCCGCGGAGTAGTAGAGCTCGGCCTGCTTGTTCTTCACCTTCGCGGAGTTGGACGCGCAGGCCGCGAGGAGCAGCAGGGAGACGACGGTCGCGATCGGGGAACAGGTTCGGGAGACGGTTCTAAGCATGGGTTCCTGCCTCTTGATAGGTATACGAACAATTCTAAGATCGGCCGGCGTTTTTGTAAAAAGAAATTAACCTTTTCTCTCTAGAATGATGAAAGACTCGAAGTGGAAGGTGGAGGGGAAGAAGTCCACCAGGTAAACTTTTTTGATCTCGTAGTCGGATACTCCCTGCACGTCCCGGACCAGCGTGTGCGGATCGCAGCTCACGTAGGCGACGGTCTTCGGCCGGAGCTCGGCGAGCCAGCGGGGGAGGTCCTTGAAACCTGAGCGGGGCGGATCGAGGATGAGGGTGTCGAGCTGGTCCAGGGATCTCCTCCGCAGTTCCTGCTTCACGTTCCGGAAGGCGCCGTCGGCGTAGAGATTCTGGTTGAAGAATTCCCTTCCTTTCGAGTCGGGATAGACGTCGACGCACAACCGGCGAGAAGGACTCAGTGGCTGCGAGAGGTTCCCGTTCCCACCGAAGAGGTCAAGTACCGCGCCGGCGCTCGCGCCGACGGTCTCCTGCAGGAGCTGGAGCAGCTTCTGGTTCATCTCCTGGAATACCTGAGTGAATCCTCCCTCGGCGTAGGGCCTGTTCCAGCTGACCTTGAGCGCGGCCTCGGTCTGGTAGATCTCCACGTGCCCGCGGGCCGGGCCCCGGGGGACTTCTCTCTCCCAGGCCGCGTCTCTGTAGAGCCGCCGGAGCTCCGTCCCCACGGAGTCCACGCCCATCAGGCAGTTCGGGACGGGGACGATCTTCCCGAGCTGGTGGTCGAAGTACCCGAGGGCCCGCTCCTGCAGATCGTAGTGCAACTGGAGGCGGTTGCGGTACCCGAGCCGCCGGAGGGCCGGGACCACGATGACCTCCGGGATGACGAGCTTGCGGAAGAGCTTCTCGAGAGCGCCCTTCTTGATCCGGAGCTCCTCCGGGTAGTCGACGTGCAGGTAGTGGCAGGAGGGGCAGGCGTCGAAGTGCGGGCAGACGGGGGGGATCCGGAGAGGGGAGGCTTCCGCCAGCCGGGCGATCCGGCCGAAGGCCACGCCCTTCTTCTCTGACAGGATGACCGCGTCCCCCGCGTCTCCCGTGATCGTCTTTGCAATAAAAGTTATTTTTTCCGTTTCCTTGCTGACCCCCTGTCCCAGGCTATCCATGCTGCTTATCTTGAAGGGGGTAGAACGTTTTGGTGCCATTAACAATTCCTATGATTTTTAACAAAGTCGCGTAAAATTAGCCCATGAATCATATTATGGGAAGATTGCCGTTAGCGCTCGAATTTTTGGTCAACGGCTTCTTCGTCCTGTTCTATTCCTTCCATAAAACGAACCGCGTCCCGAAGCTCCTCGCCGACATCCCGCTGAAGCTCGTGGCGGAGGCCGCGGTGTGGGTGGTCCCCGTCGTGCTCTTCATCTCCCTCCTCTCGAACTACCTCAAGAGTAGCGGAGTGGAAGACTTCTTCCGCCGGTACATCTTCTCGGTGATCATCTTCGTCCCGGTCCTCATCACCTGGGGGGACATCGAGTTCATCTACTGGCTCTCCGCGGTCCACCTCTTCTCCACCTTCATCTCCTTCTACGAGAAGGAGGAGACCGTCACCCAGAACTACATCGGGACCAGCAGCTTCCTCTTCCGCCTGAAGCTCCAGCCCGCCCAGGTGGTGATGCTCTCCTTCGGCGGCTGGATCCTCCTCGGCGCCCTGGTCCTCATCCTCCCGGTCTCGGCCAACCCGGGGAAGGTCATCTCCTTCATCGACGCCCTCTTCATGGCGACCTCCGCGACCTGTGTCACGGGCCTCTCGTCGATCTCCCTCCCGGACGAGTTCAGCGTCTTCGGCCAGATGGTCCTCCTGATCCTCGCGCAGGTCGGGGGCCTCGGGATCATGACCCTGTCCAGCTCGATGGCGGTGATCATGGGGAAGAACCTCCAGATGCGCGAGCAGGTGATCATGCAGGACGTCCTCGACGCCTCGAGCTCCGAGGAGCTCATGGGCCTCATCGGAGACATCATCCGCTACACCTTCGTCATCGAGTTCGTCGGCGCGATGGTCCTCACCATCGGCTTCTACCAGGAGGGTTTCGAGATCGGCCAGTCGCTCTACTTCGGCTTCTACCACTCGATCATGGCCTTCTGCAACTCCGGCTACGCCCTCTTCAACAACAACCTCGAGGACTTCAAGTTCACCCCGCTGATCCACCTGAGCGTGGCGTTCCTGATCATGTTCGGCGGGATCGGCTTCGCCGTCCTCAAGGACATCCAGGGCGTCCTCCGGGAGCGGCGGTCGTTCACCACCCTCTCGGTGCACACGAAGATCGTCCTGAGCGTCAACGTCGCCCTCTGGGCGTTCGGGACGATCTACCTCTTCTTCGGCGAGTTCCTCCACGCCTTCCAGGAGATGGGGATGTGGGAGAAGCTCCAGATCTCCTTCTTCCAGTCGGTGACCACGCGGACCGCGGGGTTCAACACCATCAACCTCAACGCCCTCCATCCCCACAGCATCTACATGATGATCATGCTGATGTTCATCGGCGCCTCCCCGGGGTCCACCGGCGGGGGGGTGAAGACCACGACCTTCGCCGTGCTCCTCCAGTCGGTGACCGCCACCCTCAAGGGGAAGGTGAACGTGGAGTTCTTCGAGCGCCGGGTCCCGCCCCTTACCGTACTAAAATCCATCGCCATCTTCATCATCTCCCTCATCGTCGTGAGCATCGCCGTCCTGGTGATGATGCGGCTCGAGCCGGACAAGAGCTTCCTTGCCCTCTTCTTTGAAGTCGTGAGCGCTTTTGGTACAGTAGGACTAAGCCTCGGAATCACCCCCTTCCTCAGCGTGCTCGGGAAGCTGACCATCGTCCTCACCATGTTCGTGGGCCGGATCGGACCCCTGACCCTCGTCCTCGCGGTGGGAAGTAAGGCTGCCAAACCGAATAAAGTGGAGTACCCTGAGGGTAAAATCTTAATAGGATAACTTATGATCGTAGCTGTCATCGGCCTTGGAACCTTCGGCGCGAAAACCGCCGTCCGACTCTTCGAGAAGGGTGCGGAGGTCCTCGCCATCGACTCGAACCCGGAGCTCGTCGACCGGATCAAGGACCGCGTCTCCCACGCCATCTGCATCGACGTGACTCAGGAGAAGTCTCTCCGGGCCGTGAACATCTCCGACGTGGACACGGCCGTCGTCGCCATCGGGGACAACATCGAGATGAGCATCATGGCCGTGGCCATGCTCCGGAAGCTCGGGGTCGGCCGGGTCGTCGCCCGGGCCACCTCCCAGCTCCACGAGCACGTCCTCCGGGAGATCGGCGCCTCGGAGATCGTGAAGGTCGAGGACGAGATGGGGGAGATCGTGGCCTCGAAGATCGCGGCACCCCACGTCCTCCAGCGGTACAACTTCGCCGCCGGCTACTCGATCGTCGAGCTCAAGCTCGGGAAGGCCTTCGAGGGCAAGACCCTCGTGGAGTCCCAGATCCGGCAGAACTACTCGCTCAACATCGTGGCCCTCCAGAAGCGGGTCCCGTACATCAGCGAAGAGGGGAAGGCCGCGTACCGCGTGATCATCAACGACTCCCCGCTCCCGATGGACGTCATCGAAGCCGACGACGTCGTCGTCCTCGTGGGAAGTGAGAAGAACCTGGACCGCCTGTTCCAGGACCTAGAAGAAGTGTAAACTGGAGTAACTATGCAACTGTCCCTCAAGCGCCGGGTAGCCACGAGCTTCATCATCGCGAACGTCGTCGTGCTCGTGATGGGCTTCACCGTCTTTTTCTTCCTCGACTCCCTGAACAACCAGATCTCGACCATCACCGTGAACTCGAACAAGATCTCGCTCCTGACCGACGAGGTGCGGATCTCCGCGGTCTCCATCCTGAAGATGCAGAAGAAGATCCTGACGACGAGTCCCACCGGGGAGGACCTGAAGCGCCTCGAGAACCTCTGCGAGGGCTTCCAGTCCCAGCTCCAGCGCCTCGACACCTTCTACACCGAGGTCGAGGCCAAGAAGATCATCTCGAAGATGCAGGGGTACGTCGACTCGCTGAAGACCATCGTGAGCAAGTCCTCGCTCTTCTACCGGGACGGCGACGGCCTCTCGACGATCAACGAGCTCACCGACAAGATCCTCGAGGCCTTCTCCGAGTTCCAGGACATCCAGTACTTCCAGAACGAGCAGCGGGACAAGCAGGTGAAGTCGATCATCGGCGAGACCCGGCGGAACATGCTCATCACCCTCATCATCACCTTCCTCGGCACCATCCTCCTCTCCCTCGTCGTCCCGGGGAAGATCGCCATGCCCTTCAAGAAGATCAACGACGCCGTCCGCGAGCTCCAGGAGTGCAACTTCGACGTCTCCATCTACTACGACCTCGACGACGAGATCGGCGAGCTCGCCCGCGAGCTCAACAAGATGATCGTGAACATGAAGAAGTTCGAGCAGCTCCGGACCGACCGGATCTCCGTGGAGCACCGGAAGTTCGACACCCTGGCGAACATGGTGAAGAAGAACATCATGATCTCCAACGCCAAGGGCGAGCTCATCTACATGAACAACCCGATGTACGCCCTCCTCGAGATGCAGTCCGACGACGTGATCAACAAGAACATCACCGACACGCTCATCCCGGATTCGATCGTCGAGACCTTCGAGATCGCCATCAAGCGCCGCTCGAAGATCGAGAACGCCGAGATCACCATCCCGAAGCGGCGGAAGACCGTCGACCCGGCCACCGGGGAGTACGTCTACGAGGACACGGAGGAGGCCTACCACGGCTACGCCAACGTGATCCCGATCCGGGCCAAGGAGTCGAACCTCGACTACTACATGATGATCATCTCGAAGGAAGTCTTCGTCTAGATGGGCCGGGCCATCCTCCTCCTCCTCGTCGTCCTCTCTTCCTGCGCGAGCCGGAAGGAGCTCCCCCAGGTGGTCCCGCTCGGGAAGACCCCGCTCGTCTCCGAGAACGCCGCCGTCGTCTACGACCAGTACTTCCTCCGGTTCCCGACCGCGGGGGTGTTCCAGGCGCACGAGGGCCTCGACGACAAGTTCACCAAGGAGGGGAGCAGCGTCCTCTGCCTCCCGGCGGCCCTCGCCTTCGCCCTCCTCCAGGAGCGGGACATGAATCCGAAGGCGAAGGGCCTCGTCCTCAAGGGGACCTCGGCGGACGGGGCGACCGCGGACGCCAACGTCCTCATCCGCGACCTCGTCGAGTGCACGAAGACCGACCTCGAGAAGGGCACGAAGACCTACAACGCCATCGCCTGCCTCAACCGGATCTTCGCGGCCTCGGAGCTCACCGCCGACATCCACTTCGTCGCCCGGTGGGAACCGGAGAGTGCGACGAAGCTCGACCGCAACGTGAAGCACGTCAACCGCCTCGCGACCCCGGCGGACATCCAGCGCTTCCTCCGGGCCGGGTACAACGTCATCGCGGCGGTGGACTTCTACCAGTTCCAGAAGGGAACCGGCTGGACGATCGGGAAGGGCCACGTCATCAACATCGGCGGCTTCTCCCGGCAGAACTCCTGGCCCCCGGAGCTCCTCAACCTCTACGTCCACGATCCCTTCTTCTCCTTCGACCAGACCGACTACCCCGTCTTCGATTCGGTCCTCATGAGCAAGAGCCGGGTCGAGACGAACCTCGCCTCCTTCACCACGGCCTACTTCCTCGAGGGCTACCCCTTCCCGGGCCTGGCCTCCCGGGTCTTCCTCTCCGAGCTCCTCATTTTTAAAACCCGCTGATTGCCAGATCCGTCGGCATTTCCTATGATCTTCCCATGAAAATCACATTCCTCATCCTGCTCGCCCTCCAGGGCTGCGCCTTCGTTCACCGGCACCAGATCCAGAACGTGGACGGCGACATCCTGGGGCCGGGCGCCCGGCGCTTCGAGTTCCTCCTCTCCGAGATGGGGGTCGAGCTCGCCGAGGGAGCGAAGTGGGTCTCCGTCCTCTCGACCAACAGGAACACCGGCCAGGCGGCGAACTCCGTGGCCGAAGCCGTCGCCCTCTTCCAGATGGGCCCCCGGACCGGGAACCCGGTGTACCGCTTGGACTTCACCGACAAGCTGACCCAGGAGCTCTCGAAGATCTGCGGCGGCGGCCGCGTCTCCTCCCTAACATTTTTACGTGAAACAAATAAGTACCCCGTCGTCAGTGGCGAGATCGTCAAGGTCAGCGGGTACTGCCTCGCAGGAACCAAATGATGAAACTCCTCCTCTCCCTCGCTCTCCTCGCCGCCGCATCTTGTACCCACCTGAACTCCGTCTCGGTGACCTCCATCCCGAAGGACCGGTCCCAGCGGGTCTCGGCCGAACGGTACAAGTTCCTCTTCCTCCTCCTGAACTTCAACAACGACTTCGCCAGCCACATGGAAAAGGACCTGGCCGAGAAGTGCCCTAACGGAAAGGTCGAGGGGATCGTGACGAAGACCGAGATGCTGACCTACTTCCCGCTGATCGCCCACGCCTACAACATCCGCGCCGACGGGTACTGCATCAAGAAGTAAGGTGGAAGAATGAAATACCTAGCCCTCCTTTTCCTTTTGTCGTGCGCCCATTCCTACCACCAAGCCGCGACCGACGTTTCCCTGAACCCGGGGTACAAGTCTGGCCGGACCATCAGCGCGGTCGGGGAGCAGTTCGTGGTCCTGGGCTTCATCAATAACACCGACTACGTCCAGGAAGCCTACGACGACCTGGCCAAGCAGTGCGAGGAGGGGACCGTGTCTCCGCTGACGACCCGGTACTACACGAGCCTGAGTTTCCTCTCCTGGACCAACTACATCAAGCTCGAAGGGATCTGCGTCCAGTAGTTTCCGGTTTACAGTCACCGATCGATGTGGTTGAACAGGGAAAATCCTACCCCGGAGGCCCTGTGAAAAAAACCATCATCATGATCCTTGCAATCTCATCCGTGTGGGCTTCCGCACATGCCCAGAGTGTCCGCTGCCGGGCCTTCGATCTTACCGGGAAGCAGATCATGGATAAGCGCCCTCGGTTATCAGAGGATGGGAAGTTCTACCAGGCGTCGTTCGTCCGAACGGACAAGCCGGCGCCGTACCTCGTCCGGGTCGCGGTGGATGCCGGTGGCCTGAACCACGCGCAGCTCTTCAACGGATTCACCGGCGTCGGGTTCAACGCCAGCGCGACGGCGCTCGGCCGGAAGGTCAGTCTGAATGAATTCAACGCCGGGAACCTAGTCCTGACCGTCGTCTGCGAGATAGAGTAATCTACGGGCGGGGTTCAGAATGGGCCAGAGGAACCTCCGGCCCTGGGATCGACTAAAAGAAATTAGCCTTCGTTGGCCTTCAGATCCTTCGGATTCGACCGCTTCGGAGGGTTGATCTCCTTGCGAGTCCCGCGGTCAGAGGAGTCGATGATCTTGCTCGTGAGAGCGGCGAAGGCGCAGACGTCCTTCAGCTCGGACTCGACCTTGGCGTACTGCTTGTTCACGACGTCCTGTCCTTTCTTGATGAAGTCGTCCTCACCCTTGAGAGTCCCGTCAGCGGCGAAGGCATCGGATTCGATCTCGATGGCCTTGTCTCCTCCGGAGGAGATGGAAACGCTCTCCGGACTGCTCTCGGAGATGTAGGCGCTTCCCGGAGTCGCAACCCAGACGTTACACTTGTACACGGTTTCGCTCGGAGTGTTCTTGTCACTCTTCACGATGGCGACGGTGACGCCCCGGGGATTGATCTGGGAGTAGTCGGTGACCTTCACGGTCTTACAGGATTCCGGAGCGACGATCTTCTGCTTGGTCTTCGCGAACTGGAGCATCTTCTCTCCAAGCCGCATGCATCCCTTGATCCCCGGGCTGGTGACGTAGCGGGAGAGCTGAGCCTTGTGCTTCTGGTTGGCGGAGTAGAGCTGTTCGGTGGAGCTCGGATTTCCCTGGCCGAAAGCATTGGTGTCGATGAGGAAGTGGAACTTGTACGGGTTCGTCTCCTGGGTCTGGGTTTGAGTCTGGGTCTGCGCCTGCGCGG
>SXGU01108451.1_pt1 | contig 12574 bp, 8 predicted proteins | sample 3174531 | NCBI WGS metagenome assembly SXGU01 (sample SAMN11356863, study PRJNA531348) | freshwater metagenome | isolation source: freshwater sample F1-140 | place: China: Fuxian Lake, Yuxi | collected 2017-12-25 | reverse complement strand
TCGGCGAAATTGCCGGCGACGCGCAGGCGAAATTCGTCGCGGGCGGCACTAATTTAATTGATTTGATGAAGGAAAACGTCGCGCGTCCGTCCAAACTGATTGACATTAATCGCCTGCCGTTAAGCGAGATTAAAGACAATGAAATTGGCGGTTTGCGGCTCGGCGCGCTGTGCACGAACGCGGAAACGGCGTATCACGCGGAAGTCGAAAAGCGTTATCCGCTGCTTTCCAAAGCGATTCTGGCGGGCGCGTCGCCGCAATTGCGCAATATGGCGACGAACGGCGGAAATTTGAACCAGCGCACGCGCTGTTATTATTTTTATGATGTCGCTACCGCGTGCAACAAACGCGCTCCGGGAACGGGATGTTCGGCGATTGAAGGTTTCCAAAGATTACACGCGATTTTCGGACATTCGGAACACTGCATCGCTACTTACCCGAGCGATATGGCAAACGCGCTCGCCGCGCTTGAAGCCGTCGTCAACGTCGAAAGCGAAGGCGGCACGCGCGAAATAAAATTCGAGGATTATCATCGTCTGCCGGGCGACGAGCCGGAAAAAGACAATATTTTGCAGGCGGGCGAAATCATCACTTCGATTGATTTGCCGGAAAAAGGTTTTGAGAGCAACCACGCGTATTTGAAACTGCGCGATAGAACTTCATACGCTTTCGCGCTCGTTTCGGTTGCCGCCGGTCTCGAAATTGACGGCGATTCGATCAAAGAAGCGCGAATTGTTTTGGGCGGCGTGGCGCACAAACCGTGGCGCAATAAAGAAGCCGAAAATCTTTTGAAAGGCAAAACCGCGACGAAGGAAAACTTTCAGGCGGCAGCGGCGTTAATTTTTAATGAAGCGAAAGGTTTCGAGCATAACGCTTTCAAAATCGAACTTGGGCGGCGCGCCGTCGTGCGCGCTCTGCGGCAGGCGTTTGAAATGAAACGCGACAACGATTCGCAGTTTCACCGAACCAGCACCGAACCGATCTAATTTTAGATTTCGGATTTCGGATTTATTTTGAACAGGGGAAATTTTATGACGACGAATTACATCGGAAAACCGCAGAGCCGCGTGGACGGCAAATTAAAAGTGACGGGCGCGGCGAAATATGCCGCTGAGTTTAAAGTGCCGGAAATGCTGTATGGCTTTATCGTTTCGAGCCACGTCGCGAAAGGTAAAATCGTTAAATTTGATTTGGAAAAAGCGTCGCAACTGCCGGGCGTCGTCCATATTTTCACGCATGAAAATCGTCCGCGCACGGCTTGGTTTGACCGCAAACATAAAGATGAGGTCGCGCCGCCCGGATCGCCGTTTCGACCGCTTTATGATGAAACCGTGCGCTACAGTCAGCAGCCGATTGCGCTCGTCGTCGCCGAAGATTTCGAGACCGCGCGTTTCGCCGCCGCGCTCGTCGGCGTTGATTACGAAATCGAGCCGCACCAAACGGATTTGAACGAATCGCGCGAAGCGGCGTATCGTCCGAAACTGCGTTCGACGACGCCGAAGCCGGTTGACAAAGGCAGCGCCGAAAAAGCGTTCGATCAAGCCGAGATCAAATTTGAAGCCGAATACACGCAGCCGACCGAACACCACAATCCGATGGAAAACTTCGCGTCAACCGTTGTTTACGGCGAAAACGGAAAGCTGACGATTTACGAAAAAACGCAGGGCGCGATTAATTGTCAGGGTTACGTGGCTAATGTTTTCGGGCTTTCAACCGACGATGTGCGCGTCATTTCGCCGTTTGTCGGCGGCGGTTTCGGTTCGGGACTGCGACCGCAGCATCAATTATTCTTAGCGACGATGGCGGCTCTCGAACTCAAGCGTTCGATCAGAGTTTCGCTGACGCGCCAGCAAATGTTTTCGTTCGGACATCGCCCGAATGCGATTCAGAATATCGCCCTCGGCGCGCATTCCGACGGCACTCTGGAATCGTTGACGCACAACGCGCTCGAAGAAACTTCGCATTACGAAGATTACAACGAAAACGTCGTTAATTGGTCGGGCGTTTTATATGACTGCGCGAACGTCAAACTCGATTATAAAGTCGCCAAGCTCGACGTCGCCACGCCCGCCGATATGCGCGCGCCGGGCGCGGTAACCGGACTTTGGGCAATCGAATCGGCGATGGACGAACTTGCGGAAGAATTGAAAATTGATCCGCTCGAACTGCGCCTGAAAAATTACGCTTACGACGACCCGCTTGCCGGCAAACCGTTTTCAAGCAAAGAATTAAAAGCGTGTTACGAACAGGGCGCGGCGAAATTCGGCTGGGCAAAACGCAGCGCCGAACCGCGCTCGATGCGCGAAGGCGACAATTTGATCGGTTGGGGAATGGCGACCGGCGTTTGGGAAGCGATGCAGTCGAAAGCGAGCGCGAGCGCGAAATTACGCGCCGACGGCAAACTCGAAGTCGCGTCGGGAACGGCGGACATCGGCACTGGAACTTACACGGTTTTGACGCAAATTGCGGCGGAAACGCTCGGCATTCCGCTCGACGACGTGACGTGCAAAGTCGGCGATTCGGATTTGCCGCAATCGCCGGTCGAAGGCGGTTCGTGGACGGTTTCGTCAAACGGTTCGGCAGTAAAATTAGTCTGCGAAGCGATCAAAAAAGAAGTTTTCAAATTAACCAAGAAAATGGACGATTCGCCGTTCGCTGATTTCGATTACGAAGACGTTATTTTCGCCGACGGGCAAATCAAGTCAAAAGCCGATTCTTCAATCAGCGTTTCGATTTTTGAAGCGATGCGGCAGGGAAAAATCGAATCTATCGAAGAAGAACTCGCGTCATCGCCCGATTATTCAAAACAAAACAAATACACGATGAACACGCACTCCGCCGTTTTTGCGGAAGTCAAAATTGACGAAGATTTAGGCACGATTCACGTCACGCGCGTCGTTTCGGCGATTGCGGGCGGACGAATTATCAACCCGAAAACGGCGCGTTCGCAGATTTTAGGCGCGGTCGTCTGGGGAATTTCGCACGCGCTGCACGAAGAATCAATTATGGATCATAAACTCGGACGGTTTATGAATCACAATCTCGCCGAATATCACATTCCGGTTAACGCCGATATTCACGACATCGAAGTGATTTTCGTCGAGGAAAAAGACGACATTATCAATCCGCTCGGCGCCAAAGGTTTGGGCGAAATCGGCATCGTTGGCGTCGCGGCAGCAGTCGCCAACGCGGTTTACCACGCGACCGGCAAACGCGTTCGCGATTTGCCGATTACGATTGATAAATTGCTGTAAAAATCGCGCGCCAGACGAATAATCTGTCAATAATCATCGCCGACCGTCGAAGCCTAAATCTTGACGGTCGGCGATTTAAGATGATATTTGTAGATAATTGTTTCATAATCTATTGAAGTCCTTATGCAGCGTTTCAAATTTCAGGAGAATAAATGTTAAAAAAACTAAACCACGTTTTCTTCGGTTTGAGTTTGCTATTGTGTCTGACCGCACACAGCGTCATTGCCGGTGAAAAAACGGAAAAAGTCTCGAAAAGACAATTGCCGTCGAGCATCAAAGTTCAGCCTTGGGGAGCATCGCAAGCGGAAATTGACGCCGCCAAAACGCGCGTCGAGCGCAGCATGGAAGTGCAGAGTTTTTTGAAGGGCACGAAGTATCGTTTGATTAGCTTTAACTTTCTCGAAAACGAGACGAAAGGTTCTGCCGCGCAGCCGCCGACCAGATTTCGCGTTGTTTTTTACGATTATACCAACGACCGCACGATTGTCGCGGAAAACGATTTAACGGCGAAAGACGCGCTGAAAGTTCGCGAAGAATTTTACCAGCCGGTGCCGAACGACGAGGAATTTGAAGAAGCCGCTTCCCTGCTGAATAAAGACGCGCGTTTTACCGCTTCGCTCGCCAGTAAAAATTTAAAATCGTTTCGACCGATGCCGCCGACGACAGTTTTGGACGGCACGAACGAAAGATTGATTAACGTCGGTTTGATCGCCGATTCGATGAGCAACGAAGTCGTCAGCGTCAGTTTGAAAACCGGAAAAGTCATTCGCTATGACAGCGGCGCGCCGGAAACCGCCAAAGCCGCGCCGGAAGCGTGCGGCAATCCCGATTCCGGTCAGGGCGCAACGACCGGCGGACTCGCCGGACAATATCAAGTCACCATCCAGCAAAATCAAACGACGCTGTGGGAAATGCTCGTCATTCGCCCGTCGGCTTCGACCGGCACGCTCGCGTCGGGCGTCGAAATTCGCGATGTGAAATACAAAGGCAAATCGGTTTTGAAACGCGGACACGTTCCGGTTTTGAACGTCGAATACGTCGCCAACGCCTGCGGACCGTATCGCGATTGGCAATACGCCGAAGGATTTTTTAACGCGCCCGAAGAAAACTCGGTCAATCCCGCGCCGGGAATTCGCGTTTTAGCGCCGGGAAAAGTCGCGACGACCGTGATTGAAACGGGCAACGACACGGGCAATTTTCAAGGCGTGGCGATTTACCAGCAAAACGTCGGATTCGGCAACGAAACCGTGATGGTTTCGGAAGTCAACGCCGGTTGGTATCGCTATATCATGGAATGGCGTTTTGCCGACGACGGCACGATTCGCCCGCGTTTCGGTTTCGGCGGAATCAACAACGCCTGCGTTTGCAACGTACACAATCACCACGCGTACTGGCGGCTCGATTTCGACGTTGTTAATCCGGCAAACAAGGTTTTTCAAGTCGAACGCGGACGCCGGTTTATGCAACCGATTACGACGGAAATCAACCGCAATAAAAACATTTCGACGCGCCGCAGCCTGATGATTCAGAACGCGACGGGCGACGAAGCGTATATGCTCGTGCCGAATTTGTCGGACGGCGTGGTGGATGCGTTCGGTCGCAACGATTTCTGGGTTCTGCGTTATAAAAACGTGCCGAACGGCAGCGAGCTGCAAAACGAATTTAACGACGGCTACACCGGCATTGGCGGCGCGTGCACGCCGACGAGCGGAAGCTGTATTAACATCACGAAATTTGTTGACGGCGAATCGGTCGTCAATCAGGATGTCGTCGTCTGGTACGGCGCGCATTTCATTCACAACGACGGCTCGAATCTTTTGGATCCGAATCGCAGCGGTCAGGTTCTAACCGGAACGCACGTTGTCGGACCGGACATTCGCCCGGTTCGCTGGTAAGAGTTTTTTTCGCAAAGGAAAATTAAAAAGCGGCGCTGGATTAAATAAATTCAGCGCCGCTTTTTTCGGCAACACGCTTTCGCCCCGCGCATCAAATTAATCGCTTTCCCGCAAATAACTTCAACGAGTTTCCGACAAACCGAACTTTTTCGTAAAATTATTTTGATGAAAACAATTTCAGCCAAAACCCGAATCGCCTTTTTTCTGATTTCCGCTTTCGTATTTTTGGGAGTAAATTTCAGCACGGCGGCAATGCAGGAAGAGACAAAACGGCAGCGCGTCATCGAAAAACCGACGCCGACTGTGACGCCGTCTTCAGTCGTGCCGAAACCGTCCGTTTCGCCGTCGCCGGCGCAATCGCCTTCGCCTTTTCCGACGATATCGGCGCCTGTTCAAACAGTCGCGCAGCTTCAGGCGAAAATTCGCTCGGCGATTTCCCGTCCCGAACTGCGGCGCGGAATTGTTGCGGTTAAAATCGCATCGCTGAACGCCGGCAAAGTAATTTTCGAAGAAAACGCCGAACGATATGTGATGCCCGCTTCAAATATGAAAAGTTTTACGGTCGCGGCGGCGCTCGAAAAACTTTCGCCGAATTACCGTTTCATCACCAGCGTTTACGCCGATTCATTGCCGGACGCGAGCGGCGCGATCAAAGGCGATTTGACGATTTTCGGGCGCGGCGACGTTTCAATTTCGACGGCTTTCAGCGAAGGCGATTATTTCAAAGGTCTCGATGCACTGGCGGACAAAATCGTACAGTCGGGCGTGCGCCGCGTCGAAGGCGGTCTGGTTGCCGATGAAAGTTATTTTTCCGGCAGCCCAATTCCGACCGGTTGGGAATGGGACGATTTGCAGTGGTATTACGGCGCGGAAGTTTCCGCACTGCCGCTCAATGATAATGCTCTCGATCTGACTGTTAAACCGGGTTCGCTCGGTTCAAGCTGTATTGTTCAAATTCAGCCGTTCAATTCAATAATGCGCGTCGTCAACCGCTGCACGACTTCCGCCGCCGGAACGAAAAAGACTTTAACGATCAAAAAAGACCTCGATCAAAACGTGCTCGAAGTTTCCGGATCTTTGCCAATCGGAGACAAAGGTTTTGCCGATCCGCTCGCAATTTCGCGCCCCGCCGAACTTTTCGCCGCTCTTTTGCGTCAGCGTTTACAGGCAAAAGGCGTGACAATCGCCGGACAGACGCAGATTGTGAAAAGGGAAAATTCCATTATTGATCGCGCCTTAACTGCGGCGCAGAATAATTCCCAAACCGTTTCCGGCAAACCCGCGCCCATCGAGATCGCCAAGCTCGAATCCGCGCCGTTCAGTCTGATTGCGGCGAAAACAATGAAGCCGAGCCAAAATCTTTACACCGAAACGATTCTCTGGACGCTCGGCGAGCAAATGCGCTCATTTTATACGAATGCGGCGGGCAATCCGTTTGCCAATCCGAATTCGACGAGCGCGGAGCGCGGAATTTTCGTCGTGCAGGATTTTTTGCGAAATATCGGAGTTTCTGCCGACAGCGTTGTGCAGTATGACGGCAGCGGACTTTCGCGGCACAATCTGGTTACGGCGGATTCGCTCGTCAAACTTTACACTTATATGGCGAAGCAAAGCCGCTACGCGCAAACGTGGCGCGACAGTTTGACCGTCGGCGCGGTTGACGGAACTTTGCGGAATCGTTTCAAAGGAACTGCCGCCGCCGAGAACGTGCGCGGAAAAACCGGCACGATTGATCAAGTTTCGGCATTGTCCGGCTATTTAACAACGGCGGCAGGCGAACCCCTCGTTTTTTCAATTATTGTTAACGGCGTGCCGAATTCGCGCGCGCGCACGGCGATTATTGATGACATCGTTCTTCATTTAGCCAATTATACCGGCGCAGTTAATTAACCATCGGCAACGACTATCGGCAAAAAAAGAGAAAGGAAATTTGAGTCGCGCTCAAATTGCCTTTCTCTTTTTTAATAATCTACCAAGCGAATTTTACCAACGGTCGCCGCGATCATCACCGTAACCGCCGCCGCCTCGGTTTCCGCCGCCATAACCGCCGCCGCCGCCGCGATTGCCGCCGCCGCCGCCGTAACCGCCGCGTCCGCCGCCGCCGCCGCGATTATTGCCGCCGCGTCCGCCGCCGTCTTCACGCGGGCGCGCTTCGTTGACGACCATATTGCGCCCGTCATATTCCTGACCGTTAAATTGAGCGATGGCATTATTTGCATCGTCTTCCGAAGCCATTTCGACAAATCCGAAACCGCGTGAACGTCCGGTTTCGCGATCCATTACCACGTTTGCCGATTCAACTGTTCCGGCACCGGCGAAATATTCCTGTAAATCCTCGTTTGTCACGCGAAAGGACAAATTTCCAACGTATAATTTATTACTCATTTTTCCTTAATATTTTTGTTGACTGGAGAAGCAAGAAAGTTGGCGAATTGGGGAAGGATTCCTTAGAAATTCCCGCTAAAAACAGCGACGTTAAACCGACTCCAAAAAATAAAATGCTTCAAAAACCGCTGACCAAACTCTCTGACCGAACCAAAGCCGCCGCTTATTTCATCTTGTTACGGGCGCATCTACCGGAGACGCCTTGAGAGCCAAAACGTTGATAATTATGCACATTTTGTGTAATTTAGGCAAGAGTTTATCGACCATAAATTGATTTGTAAGTTATGTCTTTCAAAAAAGTTTCTCTGAACTCTAGCTTGAATTTATCTCTGAACTGAAAATTATAGTTTTCATCGAAGATTTTCCAGCCTTCTTCTTTTCTTCCGGCGTAAATTAAATAAAGAAAAGTTTCTCTGATGGAAATTTCATCAACTTCTTCTTGAGTAATATGAGTTCCATTTTTCGCACAGTCTTTTACCCATTCGTCGAGAGCTGCTGAATTTCGCTTTAATTTACCCAGAACAAATCTCGGAAATTTTTTGTTCGCAAGTTCGTAGTAATTCTTTTGTTGGTCGAAAGCGAAAACGGCTGGCGGAAATGTTGAGGTAGCGTGACCGCCGGGAGCCATGTAATCAAAAGCCATCACATCCTGCGTAAATTCAAAAACGCCGTCGCCGTTTATATCAACTGGAGTCAATTCGTTGCCAATATCATTATCAAATTTTCTCGAATCGTAAATTACGCGAAATATCGGTTTTAAATCGTAAATTACGTAATCGGAACAGCAATGTCCGCCGCCGGAATAAGTATGAACGATTAACTGTTTGTCTTTTCCGCCAAGGAAGTTGAAAAAACCGTATTGCAACCAATTTTCCAAACCGTAATCCGTGACGAACTCACCTAAAAGTTTCTCGCCTTTTTTGATTTTCAAAGTGCAGTATTTATAATCATCTTCTGAGTCAAGACAATTTTTGATGATTGTGTAACCTTTGTACGTGATTTTTTGATCTCCAATCAACGCTTTATCCAGCGGCGAAGTAAAAGCGTCTTCTTTTTTAACCGCTTCGGTGGAGACTTCTACGGGCGAGATTTTCTCCTCAGTGGAACCTTCAACGAGCGGCGCTTCTGCGACAATCGTTATTTCGCTTTTTGGTGTTCGGAAAAATTTCTGATTTGAGAAAAACCAGATTGAAACGGCAATTACGCCGACAAAAAATGTGATGAGTGAAATCAGAAGGTGTTTTGGAAGCCTTTTCATAAAATTAAATTCCTCGCTCGAATTTTATTACAAAAAGGGTTTCGATTGATAGAAAATTTTTTAACTTTTCAGCACATCTAAAACCTTTTCGTGAATGCCGCCGAAACCGCCGTTGGACATAATGGCGACGACGTCGCCGTCTTTTAATTCGGGCGCGAGATGTTCGACGATGGAATCGGCGTCGGGAAAGCTCATTGCCGGTTTGCCTTGCAATTTAATGTCTTCGACGAGTTCGCCGACATCCAGCACTTTGCCGAGTTCAGAGGCTTTCGACGTGTTGTAAACTCCGGCGATAACGACGTAATCGGCGTAACTAAAGGCTTTCGTGTAAGGCTCCTGAAAAACGGCGAGCCGCGACGACCACGAGCGCGGCTCGAAAACGGCGATCAGGCGCTTGTCTTTGTACTTGGTCTTCAGAGCTTTCAAAGTTTCTTCAACCGCCGTCGGATGATGCGCGAAATCGTCAATGACTGTGACGCCGCGCTCAATGCCGCGAATTTCGACGCGCCTTTTCACACTTTTGAACTTGTGAAACGCGTCCTGCATTTTTTCTTTGGAAATTCCCCACGCGTCCGCCGCAATAATCACTGCTAAACAGTTACGCACGTTGAATTCGCCGATCAAATTCGTCTCAAATTCGCCCCACGAATGCCCGTCTTTAAAAACGGTAAATCTGGTTACGTCGCCCGAAAAATCAATATAGCGCGCCTGCCATTTCGCGTCGTCCGACGTGCCGAAAGTTTCGATGTTCGTGTGCAGTTTGCCGCTCATTTCATCCAGAACTTCGCGCGCCACCGGCGAATCAACGCCGACGATAAGGCGTCCGTTTGACGGCACGAGATTCATCAGGCGCGAAAACTGAAACTTGATTTCCTGCAAATCGCGGTAAATGTCGGCGTGGTCGAATTCGACGTTGTTGACGATGGCGATTTCCGGCAGGTAATGCATAAATTTCGGCTTTTTATCGAAATAAGCCGTGTCGTATTCGTCGCCTTCGATCACGAAAAAATCGCTGTCGGTCACGCGAAATGACGCGCCGAAATTCTGCACGATGCCGCCGACGAGAAACGACGGATCGAGCCCGCCGACTTCGGCAACCCACGTCGCGATGCTCGTCGTCGTCGTTTTGCCGTGCGTTCCGGCGATCACCAGACTGCGGCGACCGCGAATGAATTCTTCCTTGACGATTTCCGCCTGCGAACGATAAAAAAGTTTGCGGTTTAATACTTCTTCCAGCTCAGGATTGCCGCGCGAAATCGCGTTGCCGACCACCGTGCAGTCCGCGCCGATGTCAGCATTTTCCGCCGCGTAACCGGTCAAAACTTCGATTCCCAGTTCTTCAAGCTGCGTAGACATCGGCGGGTAAACATTCTGATCCGAGCCGGTAACTTTGTGTCCGCGCGCCTGCAGCATTCCCGCAAGCGACGCCATCGCCGTCCCGCAAATTCCGATTAAATGATAGTGCATAAATCCGTTATTAGATTGCCTTTGCAAAGTGATTCAGCTGTTAGAAACTGAACAGAAATCGGTTGAGAGGCAAGATCAAACCGTTTTTCTTTGTTCTACTAATCAAGTAAAAAATATCAGGTAAAGCACGCTCGCCGCAATTACCTGCACAGCCGCCCAAATAGACCAGTAATCAGCATTACGATCATTATTTAACTTTTGCAAATCTGTTCGAGAATTTTTCATATACTCACCTCAAATTTTTTTCGTTAATCTTTCTTCGGATGCTTGGACTTTGGCGCGAATTTTCGCGTCAGATTCTTTAATTTTCTGATTACTTGAATTACTCGAAAGCTAAATCTTCACCGCTCACGAGCTGTCAAGCGCATTTTTCACTTCAAAAAAAACTTTTATTTGGGAGAACGATTGAGCAAATTCAACAGCCGATCAGGATAATCGGTCATAATTCCGTCCACGTTCATTTCGATCAATTTTTGCATTTCGGCGGTTTCGTTGATCGTCCAAACGTGAACCTGTAAATTTTGGCGATGCGCCGCTTCGATGAACCCTTGAGAAACGACATTGACAAATCCGGCGTTAACGGGAACTTGCAGCGCTTGAAACGGCGGCGCATACGAAGCCGCGATGCCGGTTTTATACATCGCCAAAAATTCGGAAACTTCCGACGGCGTTGCCGAAGTCGCCACTTCCGGACAAGTCGCGCGAAATTCGTCGAGCGCCGTTTGCCGAAACGAACCGACGATGACTTTTTCCGTCATTTTGCGGGCGCGAATCATCTCGCACAAAGGTTTGGTAATCGAAGGCGTCGTTTGTTTCGGCTCGATATTAAAAGTCATCGTCGGCAGCGCGTCGAAAACTTCCTGCAAAGTCGGAATCGTCGTTTTCTGCCCGCGAAACGGAAAAGTCGCGCCGTTGTCTTTGGTAAAAAGATAACCGGCGTCGAGTTTTTTCGCTTCGGCAAGCGTCATTTCGCTGATTTTGCCTTTGCCGTCGGTCGTGCGGTCAACGCTGCCGTCGTGCATCACCACGAGCGCACCGTCAGCGGTCGAATGAACGTCGAGTTCCAAAACGTCCGCGCCCATTTTCGCCGAATATTCAAACGCGCCGAGCGTATTTTCCGGGTAAAGTCCGCCGCCGCCGCGATGCGCGAAAACGAGCGGACGCGCCTTTTTTTCGCTTTGAAAGATCGCGCGCGCTTCTGCCGATTTGCCTGTCTGCATTGCCAGATAAATATAAATTCCCGCGATAATTAAAATCACGCCGAATGCCAAATAACCAAACCATCTGAGCAGCTTTTTTAATAAATTTATCACGTCTCGGTTATGATTCGGTTATTTTGCCGCCGGTTGTAGATTAAGAATCCGAAGAACTGCCCGCGAAACACGCGAAAGTAACAAAAAAATAAATCTCCCGTTTTATTTTCGCGTCTTTCGCGCCTTTTGGCGGGCAATTCCCTTTTTCAAATTACCGCAAAGCCGTTTTGATTTTTTCGAGCGCGCCTTCTAGAACCGCGTCTTCGCGCGCGATGCAGATTCGCATATAAGCGTCCCAATCGTCGGAATCGGCAAACGCGCTGCCCGGAGTTGCGCCGACGCCGTTTTCCATTAATTTTTCGTTGAATTTAATGGCGTCTGAAAATTCTTCGGGAATGCGCGTCCAGAGGTAAAAAGCCGAGCCGGAATTGTAAATATCAAAGCCGAGATCGGTTAACGCTTCCGAAGCAAAGCGGCGCTTCGTTTCAAATTTATCGCGCAGTTTTGAATAATAATCGCTGTCAGCCATCAAAACCTTGGCGAGCGCGGCTTGCAAAGGCGTCGCCGGACAAACGTTGACGATATTCGCGACGTTGTTGATCGGCTGCACCAGATTTCCCGGACCGTAGGCGTAACCCAAACGCCAGCCGGAAATATTCCACGATTTGGAAAACGAATTGACCGTCACCGTGCGTTCCCACATTCCCGGCAAAGTCGCAATCGGAATGTGCGGATTTTCGCCGTAAACGTAATGCTCGTAAACTTCGTCGGAAACGACCATTAAATCGAGTTCCTGCGCGACATCGGCGATATTTTCGAGTTCAGTCTGCGTCATCACTTTGCCCGACGGATTCGCCGGCGTGCAGACGATAATCGCTTTGAGCGGAAATTCGGCGCGATCTTTCAATTCTTTGCAGCGCTGAAGAAGTGCGTCTTTTTCAAACGACAAATTGGCGTCGAGTTCAAAAGTCTCGGTTTTGCCGCCGAATTCCTCTAAAATTTTGCGGTGATATGGATAATAAGGCTCGAAAACGAGCGCCGATTTTCCTTTCAAAAACGACT
>SXGU01530481.1_pt1 | contig 12576 bp, 17 predicted proteins | sample 3174531 | NCBI WGS metagenome assembly SXGU01 (sample SAMN11356863, study PRJNA531348) | freshwater metagenome | isolation source: freshwater sample F1-140 | place: China: Fuxian Lake, Yuxi | collected 2017-12-25 | reverse complement strand
GGCTTGTAGTTATACAGCACTCCACCGAGAGGACGGCAGGCGACTTCGGTCTAGAAGAACTACTCGAAAGTGAGAGGGCAAAATATATGCAATAGGGCAGTACTGCTTACCCGGTACGCAAGGACAATCTGCATTACTTGTTTCCTTGCCGAGGTGGAGGGGCTTCACGCGCCAAAATAAAGCTAAGCAGGAAATTTCCTGCTCTTGTTTAGGGTGGCAAGTAAAAAATAAAGCTTGGAAGCCATAAAATAAAAGTAAAAAACTTAATTGAAACATCTGATTTTAACCCTATTTTTCCTGATGCTTAGGATCAGGAAAAATAGACGGTTTGTCCTGAGATTATTTTATTTTCCTATCTACGCATAAAAATCAGGAAAATAAACCAGGTAGGAAGGCCAAATCTTTGGTTCAAAGTGGGAGCTTCTTAAGGTTAAAAACGGGTTATTTTCCTGGCGCTTTAGATTTCTGGATACTACTTTACTTGTTCTAAAAAAATATTTTTTTTAAATTTTGGAAAATTTTCCGACCCCCGTAACTTTTTTAAAAAAACTTTATAACTTTTTTTTCACGCCCGTTCGTTTTTTTTATATTTATCTTCAGGATAGCTATGGTTTATCTGTTTAATTTTTATACCAGGTTAAGAACAGGATAGTTCAGTCTATTTCCTGTCTTTCTGTTAGGTCGGTAAAAAGTAGGAACTAAGCTGGTTAAGGGGGCTCCCTAGGTCTGTTAACTCGGATCGGTTATTTTATGAGGTACAGTCTCTTCCTGTCTGATTGTTAGGTAGGTTTTCCTGTATAGCTTTCGGAAGAAAGTAGGAATAAATCTATTTACTAAATTTTTATATAAGCCTAGGTTTTTCCTGATTTCCTGCCCCGGATAAAAACAGGAAAAACCTGATCTCTATGCAGAAAAAAATAATCCAGGAAAAAACCTGCCTTCCTGTTTATTTTTCTATGCATCATGCGTCCTGCCTATGCTGGAATAAACAGGTTCAAGTTTTTAAGAGGATTTTATATCACTGAGAATAAAAATAAAGGCAAAGTCTCTAAATTTTCGATATGAAATTTTGAACATGGTAGCCCATCGGAGCTAACGAAAATGGCGCCGTTGAATTTCAGTTCAAGTCTCAGTCACCATTATTGAGACAACCTAAGCATGGATTAAACATGAAACAGGAGTTTCCTAGACTATTTTAATCCAGGAAATATCTGCTGTGTATGTTTTAACAGGAGCAGGAAGTTTCCTGCATAGCTTTATTTCGGCGCGTGAATGCTTACCACCTCCACGAGAATAATTTTGATGTAGAATTACTCAGTGTACCGGGTCTGTTCCGGGCGCCCAATAGTTCCTCTACCTAGAAAAGCCTTCAGCTTAAAGGACTCTCTAGATAGCTGACTCGGGAGGGTCATCACAGGACACCTCTCGGTAAACTCCCCCTGACACAGAGCATGCGTCAGCAGGAGCCCAGGTATAATAATTATACCTGGTAAGTATTGTAAAGATATGTTCTTATCAATAGGATACATCGTATCCTCAATTTGAGCGGCGAGTTCTGTACGTCCTTAGGGGGCGCGAAGCTTGGACACCGGATAGTCAACTGTCGTTCTCAAATTGTGATAGTGGTAAGAACTTCTCACAATACCTTATCATCGGGCTTCATAGCATCATCACACCTATGCATCCCAATGATATAGTTCTCTTAACTAGATAAATGTCTGCTCTTTCTAAGTAGTTTTTAATAATATAATAATAAATAATAGTTTACTGAAGTTCAAGAGGCCTAAAACGCTTGATGTTCAGGGCTTAAAAATATTTACGTTAGGATAAAACAAGTTCACGATTTTTGTATGTTATATGACTTAAAAATATAAACATATAGATAAACAATGCCATATACAGATTGCAAGATAGTCATCACACAGGGTAAAAATACAGGTCAGTTGTGTGGCGACGTATGCCGTAGGTGTCATCATGCCTTCAATGTATGTTCCGTTTGCAGTAAGCAGTTTAATAGAGACACTGCCTATCTTACTCATATTAAAACATGTTGCCAAAAGGTTAAACCTACGATTATCAAGAAAGGATCAGCTTTGCCCAGTGATTTTTACGATCAAATGAAAGATATGCTCAGCAAGGCTGTCGTTGAAGCAGTTAACGCTGTTATGCAAACAGCCCCAGTACAGCCGACCAATATTATAACCAACAACATCACCAGCAACATCACTTATCAGCATATAGCTATAAGTGACATCGGAGCCTATAAGACCCTTTGTGATAAGATGGGTATTAATGAGGCCACTGACTTCTTATGCAAGTTAGCTACAAAGCCTCAAATTATGCCTCTCTTTGAAAAATTGTATTTAGAGTGTGATCCGTCCAGTTACCCCATTGTTAATAATAACGGTAAGGACTTTTATTACCGTGATGGTGACGATAACATTGTTCATGATTCGGGTGGACATAAAATTGCTAAATTGGGGGAACGGCTCATGAAGAACACTTTTATCGAGGCTGCTGACCCCCTGCTAAAAAGATTCGTAAGACAAAACGATGGAGATCATGAGGGGGATGATAATGATTATGATCGATTCAGAGAACTGCAAAATGGTGCATCTAATTTTAAGGCAGACAGATCTTTTATTGCAGACCTATATCCAAAGACTTATAATCCGAACCATACCTTTTTCAAGGAAATAAACAAGTTATAGAGCTTTAAAACAAGTTCAAGAATTTTGAACTTGTTTTAATATGTATATTATGGTTTAAACAAGTTCAAGAATTTTGAACTTGTTTAAACCAGATATGCCCGTTCTACAATATCGCTATGATTTGTTAATATGTTTTCTCTTAGTGGTTTAAGTATAACATTTAGCAGGCGACCTAGGGTTACCTTTAAATCAATACTGGACAGTAAGTTACGCGAGAAATCGTCTTCCAGCTCAATGTATGAGCTGTATGTTTTATCACCGCCGTATTGGTCTGGTCTCTCGACTTTTACTGTACTGCTAAACTCAAATATGATATATTTGAACATCTGTAGGACTCCGTTGTTTTCTACTACACCGTCAGTAGAAAACGCTCCGTTACATTTTTTTACTATATCCTCTTCTGAATCTAGCAAGTCAATCTTTGACTTGCTATCACTACAAGACATTTTTTGTCCGGGCTTAGCTAAACTACAAATCATCGGTGTCATTACATAGCTCCTTGCTCTCCCGTACCCAATCTTATGGAGATGTTCGACGCCAAACATAAAAATTTTACGTTGATCCAAACCGCCCAACTCAAAATCAGTCTCCAGGTGCTCCTCGTCTAGGACTTGCATGAGGGGATAGATAATGTTGCTTAGGAGGGGATCTTTATTGCATTTAACAACGTCCGCTGTTGCATGTTGTGCCATTTTTGTGGTTACTTTCGTGCTTAGTTTAAGTAGATCGTCAAGATATGCTGGATTACCGCGTTGAAAGTCGGTACCTTTTACAAAACGTATTTTGGCCAAATCTGTCCCTGTAAGCTTCAGTAGCTCTTTGATGATTAACATGTAGTAATCCGTTCGTGCATGTAGGGCTTCCCATTCAGTCTTATTGTTATCTAGTGCAGCATGATAGTCAGCAAACATCACAGTCATATTACATCCAGCCTTGATCATCCGGGATATCGCCAATATAGGAAAAAGATATGCGACATGCGGTCGGCCGGTGGGTGCTGTACCCCAATAACCCTTCAACTGTCGTTCAGTTGCGATAGCCTTTAAATTGTCTAAATTGTGTACTTCTTGGGTATGTTTGAGGAACGTCGTAAAATCAACATATGGCATTAATAAAATTAATCGTTCATTTTTTATATACTGGATTATACGCATTAATCAAGAGATATTTTCCTGGATATAAAACAATGCGACCTGCTCGTTATGTACTATGTATCATAAAAATAAAATGAATCGTAAATTATTGTAATGATTGCTGCTGATAGGAATGTTCTCCTATGTATTGATTATCATCACCCCGATATAGAAAGCCTGAAAGCGCACTTTTGCGGAAAAGTAACACAGAATATTACCGATATTGAGGTAGAATAGTGTTGTTTACCTCTGTAGTGACATCAGCAAATACGATAATTGCAACGAAGCCCGCGTTATTAGAGGTCACTCATACAACAATAATACATCATATCCCCTCGTTAACCTAGGGCGGGTGCCCGTCTCCGTTAACGGTGTAGGTGTTTATTTCCGTGATTTCTTCGATTCAGAGACAGATTATTTCCGTAATATTACTGACGAACACGTGTTTCAGAAGCTAACTGAGTCTAACAAGGCCGGCACTGCTTTCAGAAAGGGCATCTATCTTAGTGAGGTCTCGGAGGTCAAAGCTGGCAAGGCTGAAGGTGAATTGCATTTTAATCTATTGCGTTGCTCTAGCAATTTTAATGGACCAACCGAGGGATTCTGTGAGACGGATAGGCACATCATAAAGGAATTGAATAAGACCTGCCCTGAAGTATTTCAAGGTAGTGCAAAGCTAAATCACGTTTTGGCACAGGTTTACAGGAACACCTGTAGGCCTAAACCTTCTGGCTGGTTTTGGAGCTTCTTCATCACTGTAGTGAACTATATTTGGACGGCTATCTTCGGAGAGCAATATTACAATACAACTGAGCATAAAGCGAAAATTAAGGCACACTCCGATAAGACTAAAGACATGCCAAAAGATGGTCTTATTGCTTTTTGCACATTTTATGATTCTTATCGCAACGTAAAATTTACCGACCAACGGCTCTCTCCGCTAAAGAAGGATGGGTTTGACGGGTGCTACAAGAACACCAGCGCTCTCACTAGGCTCTATTTTAAGAAGAAAGGTGATGTGAAGCATGAATTCAGTGTTACACTGTATCCGAATTCAGTGTTCTTGATTCCATTGTCGACGAACGGGATGTATACACATGAAATTAGGCCATCTATTCTTGATGCGGACAAGATCCCCACGAGGATGGGATATGTTGTGCGCTGTTCCAACACCGCAGCTGTCTTCAAAGATGGGCAGACATATATAGTTAAAGATGAGCAATACAATAAGCTGGTGAAGGGCACTGAGGAGGATATTGCTAATTTGAGAAAGCTGTATCTCGCAGAAAATATGACAACCGACACTGTACAATATGAGGATATCTATTTCAGTATGAATGCTGGGGAGTATATGAAGCCATATAAAAATGATACGTAATGCATCATATTAATGCAAACTCCCATAGAATTTTGGTTTAACACAAAGGCTTCAAAGGTTTCTGATCTAGCTCTGCCGATCTTAATTATTGGCGAGCATGATTACAGTGAAGACATACGACAGGCACAACCCGAAGAATATGTGTTTGATGTAGTTGCTAGGCATAACAAAACATGCCTAGCATCATATGCAAAATAAAACACCGGAATGCATAATGTTCCACAAACACATTCTTCCGTTACATGATACGTTTTCTAGCTTGTCTGTGTCTTGTCGGTTCGAGTCTATCACTAAAGGCCGAGAGGGCGCTGTTTTGATAGAACCGAAAAATAACCAGATTCCCATCGTTAGAACCACAACTAAATATAGTACTCCAGCGCAATGCTTTAATAGGTCACATAAACAAATCGCATTGTTAGTACCTCAACTAGAGTATAACAATGCTCTCGTTGAGATTTATGATAAGCGTTACTGCACTATGGGATTTCATTCTGATCAAGCCTTAGATCTGGATCCTGCCTCCTACATTGTTATTTTTTCTTGTTACGATAACCTGGAAGTTTCCCCGGAGCAATGCCGAAAACTAATAATTAAGAACAAAGAGACACAGGAGCTCAGTGAAATCATAATGGAACACAATTCGGTGATAGTTTTCTCAGTATCAGTAAATAGTAAATTTCTCCACAAGATTGTATCCAGCTCGACAGATGACATTATATGGCTGGGTATTACATTCCGAAAATCCCAAACATATGTGCAGTTTTGTAATGAGATACCCTATCTTCTGTGTGGCACGGAGCTCACACTGGCTACACCGGAACAAGAAAAGTCTTCTACAAATGTAGAAGCGCAGAGAACAATCTTACCGCATATGTCTATCCAAAGATAACATATACTATAAGCAAAAGCGACTTATTGTGTATATAACACATATTTTACTTTGCATTAAACAAGTAATTTTCCCGTTTCTTAACCGCGCATTAAACTTGTTCTTAATGCACATGTTTGTTCTATTTCTGATACATAGCACACAGAATTTTACATCTGTATTTTATCCAGCATCCGTGAGCTCACACAATGCGCGTAGGCATCCGTGAGCCTTTACGGTACGCGGGTTAGGGGTGCTCGTGAGCTCCTAGTCTTGGAGATATGATGGGAGATATACCACAAGCTTGGCCGTGGCGCGTCCGTCAAGGTTGGTGGTTTCTAAAATTCCATATTCAGAGATATAATCATCCTCTTGACCCATAAATCCATAGAGTTTCTCTCGTTTGTAGGGTCTGGACAAAATTAAGGATCGCCCGTACTTGCCTTTGTATTCCATCAAGTCCCTTGTTAGTTCCTCGTCAGGATTCACAACATTATGTTCAACGCGGATCCTTGATACGGCCCATTGTAAGATCTCCTGGATATCACATGTCTCTAGGTATTTTTTATCCGGCAGCGTAACATTAGATACGTACCCGGCATATCCCTTTGCGCAGCTGTATCCCGCGTTGGCCAGCTTATCCATGTCAGTTTTTTTCTGTTTCTGTCTATATAATATTTGAGGATTGCTGATAAAGGTGGCGACGTATTTGATATCTACTGAAGGATTTCCTGGCACACAGACGTCCTGTTCCTCAGGATCATATTCCTCTGCGAATATGCGTGTCTTTAGCTTTAATGATATAAATTTTTTCTGTAAATCAAACAGAGTTTTGCCTTTATATCTCCGTAGCCACGCGACACCAGCGGACATTATATACCGTGCGTCCTTGACTCTATCTGCTTCAATGATGTTATACAAGATAGTTTCATCATCCAGTATGTCTTTGGCTGGTATTATCTTAAATTTAAAGACGTCCATTTTATGTCATTCATATGTCATTTTTATTATATAATGATATACTATATGTCTGATCATTTTGAGCAGGTTTATAACTGTGTAGATAGGTATTTTAAGGATTCATTGAAACAGGGACGCTCTGTATATGAGATTATGGAGTCCTTTCGTGAGGATCCGTTGCCGGTAGATTTGACTATGTGTAAATTTCCAACGGAAGAATTACGTCGACACGGTCAGCTTGTATCGACAAAATATATTATCAAAGAGAAGCACAACGAGTGCATTAAATTACCAGAGTGTGACCCCGTAGGAGTACAGATGTAGTGCGTTGTAGGTTAGATACAAATCATGCTTATCTCCTCAAGGCACGCATCGAAGCGAGCCTCTTGTTCTTCTGTATCAAATATAATTTTGGATCTCCTCGCGCCGGCTTCTGTAATATTGCTATATTACCAGGTAGCTTGCTTACAACAGCATTCCATAGAGGGGTTCCGTCTTGCTCATTGGGATCACCGTGTGCAAGTAACAACCCCAAAATTAACTGTCTGTCTGGACGGCTAGCGATATCGGAAACTAAACCGAATGGTATTTCTGGTAGAGAGCCGCCACCCTCACAATTACAGTCATACAGGATATCCACTAAATATCTTACTTCTCCATTGCGTGCCATAGATATCAGTTCTCTTTCCTGAGAAGTCATTATGAGACACAAATGTTCATTTTACCTGACCATCAGGTAAAATAATATAAACTTTTTTCCCAGACTTGCTGCAATAACGTACAGTAGCCCAGGTGCCACTTCTCATTTGCTCAGTATGTTCGCGTGGGGTAGCTATGGTTACCTCTGTCTCATCAACTATGTCATGATTCCTGACCAGATAATCTTTCGGTTTACGTATCGTGTCCGATCCACAAAACGCGCGTTTGGTCTCGTTCTTTGGTGGATGAATAATAATTTTACATCCGGTATTGACTATAAGTTGGTGTGCCTCAGCATCTGCCCCGACACAGTCTCCATGATGAAATTCTTTCGGTTGTAGCTCAGCAATCAATTGCTTGAACTTTTCCAACTGTTCGGCAGTCATACCAAACTGGGTGCCTGTGAATCCTAGCTTCATGTGCTGACAATACCATGTCATTTTATGCATACAGCGTAGTGTTTATTCTTGATCTCCATAACTATCGATAGCGGAGAGATCAATCTCATCCTCTTCAGCAGCGTTCCCTTGGTTAGCATTATTTCCAGTTAAGCTACTGAGCAAATTATCTACATCCTCTGGATCATTCATAGGTCTCCTTTTCAATCTTTGTGGCGGGAATGGTCTCTGAGGTGCTTTATTAAGTTGTCTCTGTCGTGGAACGTTCTGTTGTTGTCGCTGCACTGTTGCGTTTTGTTGTTGCTGCTGTTGTTGCTGCTGCAATTGTACAGGTAATGGTGGCTGTCTGGGCTGTGGCCGAGCGGCACCCCCACCCATTTTGCCGCCGATAAGTTGTCCTAATAGCGCTAGACCACCATTGGCTCCTTTCTTTGGTATTGGCACACCCTTGTCCCTTGCTAAATTAGCTGCAACTTCTTGGTACCTCCTTCTTAATTCCGGATCTGCCCGCATCACATCTGGGAATCCAGGAACCTTGGAGGCTGCTTTACCGAACATATTTCTGGACATATGGAACATCCATGCGCTACCAGCAACCATACCGATAAGTTTGAGCTCTGGCGGTACATGCGCTACATCCTTGTATTTGAGATACAACTCTTCAAAGACCTCGTCGTACTCAGATATATTTTCAAAAACTGACTCAGACCAACCTTGTAGTTCTAATTCAAAGATGTTATAGTCTTCATTCTCGCATATGCTCTCAATTAAAGTTGCGAATCCAACTAACATTTTGCGCTGAAACTTTATGCTATTGTCTAAGTCTCGTTGTAGTGTTAATTTTTCGACATTGTCCTCTATCTCATCCAAATCTGTAGTATGACTGCATTTTTTAGCTGGCTCATAACCCTGAGCCTCCAAGCGCTTCAATGCGGCTAGCCCATTAATTCTCTTACGACGGAGTTCTTCGTATGACAGTTGCGGAGGACGCATCATCTGTGAGTTATCCATGCCCATCTCTCCCAACCTATTCATCATATCCTCGTTCATGAGATTGCCCCCCATACCACTACTGCCGTTCATAGTGCCGTTTATGCTACCGTTACCGATACTATATCCTCCCTGAGAATGAAGCTCATCCTGCCGGTTAAACCCTGGTAAATAAGGCATTTCTTGACCCATAGATCTATCATCCATGTCAACTGAACTGTTCAACATCGGACTAGGAGGCAAACCTGAAGGGCTTGGTGGATCGTGGTATGACTGTTGCATGGGGCGTTGGCCTTGTTGCATCATGGGACGTTGGCCTTGGCCTTGTTGCATCATAGGGCGTTGACCGTGTCCCTGCTGCATCATAGGGCGTTGACCGTGTCCCTGCTGCATCGTGGGGTGTTGGCTCTGTGGCTTTGGACTACTGCTTGCGCTCATGGGCTGATCATCTACTGCATCAATTCCATAGTCTATACCTTGTATGGCATAACCTTTTGGTTTCATAGTATGCACCGGTCTGGGTTCAGAGCCACTAGAATCTTGGTCATCTGAATCATCACGTGTCATGATGAAATCCTTGCCGGAGGGCATCTCGCCGCGGGAACTTGCTTGTGGTGCAGGAGGTGCTGATGCTGGTGGTGCAGATAAAGAGGATGGTAGAGCTGGCAGTGACGGCGCTGAGGACTGCATAAATGGAGATCTCTGCTGGCCGTGGTTTGATACTCGCGATCGATGGCCTAATGGATTGCTGTCCATCATATGTAATCTGGAATTAATAGGAGGCATATCAACAACTGCAGTCATTATTCTTGTATATTGTTGCGATCTTATTATATATTTTTCAACACACAATATGTGGATATAATCTAGTTACGGCCTTCCGAACTGGAGGTTAACGCCATGAGACTGAAAAATCGAAAATGAAAACAAGGGAAACACACAATGGATCAGAAACGACAGGTTGTTAGCAATCTAGACAAGCTACAGGAGGAGTTGAGGGACTTTTCCTCATTGATCTCGGTTAGGGCATTTTCTCCTGGCAAATATCATAGCGATATCATTACTCTTATGAGAGACATATTATATGATATGAAAGGGACGACTGGGTATGCTAGCGTAGACAGAATTACTGACATCTGTGACATATTGTATGAGTATATGGCGAAACATAATCCAGAACTACATAATCCACTCATCAAAGGAATGTATCAACAGTCTGCCTTGATCCGATCTCATATTAAAGATTTACTCGAGATAGCGCCTCGCTTCTGCATATGCTCCACGGAACATATGCAGATAATGGGTGCATTGGACGATGTACTATACGATCGTAAATACCTTGTATCGAGAGAAACTAGTTGCAAAACCTTATTTGTACCCATGCTTGAAACCGACGCTTTTCTCCAGGGGTCAACGGTGCTGACGTGCCCGCGTCCCCATTAGCGGATGTGTATCGCTCAGGTATTCTATGTCATCATATGTTGTCTGATCGTGTCGTGGAGCGGAGGTCTCGTATAGTATATTTATTACCCTGAACTCTGGCTCATCGTCCTCTGGCTTGGTGCAACATGTACCCATTATATGTTACATATAATCACTTTATATATTACAGCAGATCCATAAGATCTGCTTTTTCCAATTCGATATTGTTGTGGTCGCACTTATCTTTCCATACGGGACGTAGAGGATATTTTAAGCGTACATGTAAGTCTTTGCCGTGAGAAATGCCGATTAAGCTATCTTTGCAACCATGGATAATGCGTACTGGACAGCATAATTTATCTATTTTATCGAAGGAGCGGAACATATTGTGCCTAAACATACTGTCAATAATACCAGAATCACAGACGACACGCCCTATGCTTTTATATGGGGAGATTAGTACTATAGGGTTACACCACTGTGCCTTCCAGGCGTAGTGAACAACAACGCCTGTGCCTAAGGATCTCCCTATCAGCAGTATTTTTGATGCATCATATTGCTTCAAATAATAGTTAACTACAGCATTCAAGGAAACGTGGCATAGTTCCTCACTGGGCGTCTCTTTACATAAACCATAACCAGGATAGTTATATGATACTACAGGGCAACCGAATAAGTTACTGTATGCTAAGAGTTCATGACGGGCATAATATATATCTGATGCATTACCCTGAGAATATATTATAATTCTATCAGTACGATATATATTAGGATGCAACTCCATCGTAGCGACACCGTCTATATAAAATAATTCAGGGATACGCTTGTAATCTCCTTCCGATATTTGAGGCGGAAGGAAAAGATTTTGTGTAACTGTGCGATCAACAGAACTGATAGAATCTAAACCACACGAAGTTATTGTCCCCATATGATATTATGTATCATATTATTTCAAAGGATAGACTAACAATACCATAGTTTTATTACTCTTCCTCATACGGTACTATCGTTGTTAAATACTGTTTGCATTCCTTAAACGCTTCAGCACAATCAGAGTGAGAGACACTAACGTATACACTACCGTCACCTCCGGCTCCGCTTTTGGAAACATTAAAATACACCTTGGAGCTATTGCAACTAATGGAGACCTCACCGTTAGAGTCACAAAAAGTGAGTTCGCAGTCTGTGCCATTAAATAGATCTTGCCATTGATCTGAGGAGGCAAGGTAGAGCTCAGCATATGTCACAACAGCAGTCAGTGCTCCGGATCGCATACTAAATGTAATGTTGTTATACTTATCGCCATAACTTCAGTCTCTGAGGTTGTCATTCTAAAATAGATATAAGGGTCGTCTGTAGAAGCACAGACCCCTTCATTTTATTAGCCGAATCTTGTGTGCCGTTGACATGCAGTACTGTATAACGGTCTAACTTCTCTCCAGATTTTAATGTGACGATGTCGTCACGTGTTAGTTGTTGGTGACAATTGCGTATCATACCACCAGCACAGTCTTGATCCTATTAAAAGTTTTCATCGACGCTGATCTCCTTGTTACTCATTATATTATATCGTTGCATTTATATTAATCTGAAGTATCAGACAAACTTATAGATCTGCGAGGGCTCTCAATATATGTAATTTTGCTGATACATGTTATCCGTCGGTCGCCATCAGTGATAACAATAATACGATCTCCGTTTTTGTCTATAAACATGCTATTACTAAGGCGAGTAAACGTTTCTTCATCCACATACACTTCATTGAGTGCTTGGGGTTGAAGCATTGAATCATCTGAATCAGAATTCATTATAGTACAATGTATTTCAATTTATGGAGAACAAATATCCCTCCTGCCCTTCAGTGCACTATGTCTCTACTTCTTGGGAGCTGACACTGTGGGCTTCTCTTCCTTCTTGGGAGCTGGCGTTGCGGGCTTCTCTTCCTTCTTGGGAGCTGGCGTTGCGGGCTTCTCTTCCTTCTTGGGAGCTGGCGTTGCGGGCTTCTCTTCCTTCTTGG
>SXGU01421958.1_pt1 | contig 12577 bp, 10 predicted proteins | sample 3174531 | NCBI WGS metagenome assembly SXGU01 (sample SAMN11356863, study PRJNA531348) | freshwater metagenome | isolation source: freshwater sample F1-140 | place: China: Fuxian Lake, Yuxi | collected 2017-12-25 | reverse complement strand
GGTGAGACCGACCAGGCGGCGCCGGCGCTGGGGCGTCCGCATCAGTACCTCCTCGCAGCCGGAACCGGGATTGCGTCAGTGGTCTTCGCGATGGGCGCGATGCTCGCGTACCGCGAGGACAGCACTCGGCTGGTGCAGCACATGCTCATCGCCGCCCTGGCGTTGCTGGTCGGCGGGCAGGTCATTCCGCGGGCAATCGCACGCCGCTGGGCCACGGTGTGTGTGCCGGCCCTGATGCCGCTCCTCAAGCTGCTGAACATCCTGTTCGGCCCCATCCTGGGATTCGGCGCGCGGGTCGTCCGGCCGTTGATCGTGCGCGATTCTGCATCGCCGGCACCCACCCCCACGGATCCGCTTGAGGATCTCCTCCGCGAGGCGGAGATGGAGGGAATCGGCGAGGCCGCAGAGTCCGAGATCATCAGCGGCGTCGTGGAGTTCGGCGAGAAGAAGGTGCGGGATGCGATGACGCCGCGCGCGCGGGTGACCCTGGTCTCATCATCGCTGCCGCCGGACGACCTCGCGCAGGCTGTCGCGCAGTCCGGCTACACACGTGTGCCGGTCATCGGGAACGACGGACGCGAGGTGCTGGGAATGGTGCACGCGCTCGACGTACTCGACCACCCGCGCGAGCCGCTCGTGTCCTTGCGCCCCGCAGCGGTCGCGACGCCCGACGAGCCCTGTGGCGTCGTGATGCGACGAATGCTTCGGGACCATCGTCATCTGGCTGTGGTACACGCCCCGGATGGCGATCTGGTCGGGATCATCACGCTCGAGGATCTGGTGGAAGAACTGGTCGGGGAGATTGGCGACGAACACGACGAGCCCGGTGGGACGGCGTGAGCGACAACATCGACAGCTTGATCGAGGCGTTCCGCGCGGGCAAGCGCGCCGCGCTCGCCCGCGCGATGAGCATCGTCGAGGATGCGCGTCCTGGCTACGACCGACTCCTCAGCGAGCTGCACAGCGCCACGGGGCGCGCCCGGCGCATTGGCATCACCGGCCCGCCCGGCGCCGGAAAGAGCACGCTGACCACCTTGCTCGCCGGGCTCTATCGTGCGGCCGGGCTGCGCGTGGGAATCGTCGCCGTGGACCCGACTTCTCCGTTCACCGGAGGTGCGTTGCTCGGTGATCGCGTGCGGATGGAGGCCATTGCACTCGACCCCGGTGTCTTCATCCGTTCGATGGCGACGCGCGGCTCACTCGGCGGACTCGCGGGAACGACCCGCGAACTTTCAGATGTGCTCGACGCTTTCGGGATGGACCGGGTGTTGATCGAAACGGTGGGCGTGGGCCAGAGCGAACTGGATATCGCGCGAACGGCTGACCAGAGCGTGGTGGTGCTCGTGCCGGAATCGGGCGACTCGATCCAGACGATGAAGGCGGGTTTGATGGAAATTGCGGACTTGTTCGTCGTCAACAAGTCTGACCGCCCAGGCGCGGATCGCGTCAAGCACGACCTCGAAGTCATGCTTGGGTTGCGTGGCGGGAACGCGCTCGGGGAGGACCCGGCCCACCACGGCGTGGATCTTCGGCGCATTGCCAATCCGGCGAAGGCCGCGCGCCAGGCGGCCGCAGCGGCCAAACCCGTGCAGTGGACACCGCCGGTGATTCAGGCGGTGGGCACCACGGCGGTCGGTGTGCCCGAACTCGTTACCGCGCTGGACCGCCATTTTGCCTATCTTGAGCAGAGTGGCATGCTCGTGCGGCGGAGGCGCGCTCGGGTGCGCCAGCGGATCGTGGACGTGGTGGAAGATCGGGTGCGGCGGCGGCTCTGGCTCGATGCGCCGACGAACGGCTGGCTCGATGAGCAGATCGCAGACGTTGAGGCGGGGCGACGGTCGCCATTTGCGGTGGCCGACGCGCTGTTGGCGAAGAGTGGGGCACTCCTGACGGGAGCTTCCAGATGACAGGTGTACAAGGTCGGATGAGCGACACCGACGGCGCGATGGCCGCCTTGCAGGCCGAACTCGATGCACTGCGGGCTGAAGTTGCCGACTGGCGGTCCCGATATTCCGCCGGGAAGGTTCGCGACCTGAACTACACCAACTCGGCGCACGAAGTGGCGCCGCTCTACACGGCACTCGACCTCGAGGGCTCAGCCGGAACGGCCCTTGAAACGCCGGGCAACTGGCCGTACACGCGCGGCATCCATCCCACCGGGTACCGCGGCCGCCTGTGGACGATGCGCCAGTTTGCCGGCTTCGGCTCCGCGAAGGAGACGAACGAGCGCTACAAGTTCCTCCTGGAGCATGGCACGACGGGACTGTCTGTCGCCTTCGACTTCCCGACGTTGATGGGCTATGACTCCGATCATGCGCGCTCGGAAGGGGAAGTCGGCAAGTGCGGCGTTGCGATCAGTTCGCTCGCGGACATGGAGACACTCTTCGAGGGCATTCCGCTCGGGGACGTATCCACGTCGATGACCATCAACGGCCCGGCAATCATCCTCTGGTGTTTCTACATCGCCGCGGCGGAAAAACAGGGCGTCAGTGCCGAGAAGCTCCGCGGCACGGTGCAGAACGACATCCTGAAGGAGTACATGGCGCAGCACGCATGGTGCTTCCCCATCGAGCCGGCGCTTCGCCTTATCGTGGACATGTTTGAGTGGGGCGCGGAACATGCGCCGCAATGGAACACGATCTCCATTTCGGGCTACCACATTCGCGAGGCCGGCGCGACGGCAGCGCAGGAACTCGCCTTCACGCTCGCCGACGGATTCACCTACGTCGAGCGGGGCATCGCAAGAGGCCTGGCCGTGGACGACTTTGCTCCGCGGCTCTCGTTTTTCTGGGATGTCCACAACGACTTCTTCGAGGAAATCGCCAAGCTGCGCGCCGCCCGCCGGATCTGGGCGCGCCACATGCGGGAACGCTACCACGCCAAGGACCCCAAGTCGTGGATGATGCGCTTCCATTCGCAGACGGCCGGCGTGACACTCACCGCGCAGCAGCCGATGAACAACGTGGTGCGCGTGGCGTACCAGGCGCTTGCTGCAGCCCTCGGTGGCACGCAGTCGCTGCACACGAACTCCATGGACGAAACGCTCGCCCTTCCCACCGAGCAGGCGGTGCAGGTGGCGCTGCGAACGCAGCAGGTCCTCGCCTACGAGACGGGTGTGCCGAATGTGATTGATCCACTCGGCGGTTCGTACTATGTCGAAAAGCTCACGGACGATCTGGAGCGGGAGGCGGAGGCGCTCTTCACGGAAATCGACGGCGTCGGCGGCGTGGTGAAGGCGCTGGAACTCGGGTGGCTGCAGCGCCGGATTGCCGAGAGCGCGGCACGCCAGCAGTGGGAGATTGAGCAGCATCGGCGCGTGATCGTTGGTGTCAACGAATTCGTGACCGACGAGTCGCTTGAGATCCCGCTCCTGAAGATCGACGAGGAGGCGGCCAAGGAGCAGGCCGCCAAACTGCAGGCACTCCGTGCCTCGCGCGACAATGCCCTCTGCACGGCACGACTCGATCGGTTGCGCCAGGCGGCTCGGGGCAAGGAGAACGTGGTTCCGTTCATCCTGGACTGTGCGCGGTGCTATTGCACGCTGTATGAGATTCGTGCCGCACTGGAGGATGTCTTTGGTGCGTATCGGGAACCGGTGTTCTTCTAACTAGATTTCTCTGCCATGCCTCGTCCCATTCGCGTGTTAGTCGCCAAGCCGGGCCTTGATGGCCACGACCGTGGCGCAAAGGTCGTTGCTGCGGCGCTTCGCGACGCGGGCATGGAAGTCATTTACACCGGTTTGCACCAGACGCCGGAGATGATTGCATCGGCGGCCATCCAGGAGGATGTGGACGTCGTCGGGCTGTCGATCCTCTCCGGGGCGCACATGACGCTGTTTCCGCGGGTGCTGGAGTTGCTGCGTGCGGAAGGGCGCGATGACTTGTTGCTCACGGGTGGCGGTATCATCCCGCAGGAAGACATGACCGCCCTCTCGGCCATGGGTGTCGGGAAGCTCTTTGGGCCCGGTGCGCCGACCAGCGACCTCGTGGCGTACATCAAGGACTGGTTCGCCGCGCGGCATCCGCAGGAAGTGTGACCACGCGGCTCCGGGAGTTGAGTGACGCGGCGCGCGCGCTGGAAGCGCGGCTGCGCGAGGGCGGAGGCGCTGAGAAGGCGGCCAAGCAACATGCCCAGGGCAAGCTGACCGCGCGCGAGCGCGTGAGGCATCTCACCGATGCCGACACCCCGTTTCTCGAGCTCGGCCTTCTCGTCGCCCATGACCAGTACGACGGTCAGGCGCCCGGCGCCGGCGTGGTCACCGGTGTCGGCTACGTGTCCGGGCGCGAGTGCGTCATTGTCGCAAACGACGCGACGGTCAAGGCAGGGTCCTGGTGGCCCGAGACGATCGGCAAGATTCTGCGCGCGCAGGAGTGCGCCATGCGCTCGCGTGTGCCAATCATCTACCTCGTGGATTCGGCTGGCGTAAACCTGCCGTATCAGGGGGGCGTTTTTCCGGGTCAGTACGGCGCGGCGCGCATCTTCTACTACAACTCGCTGATGCGCCGGTATCTGCGCGTGCCGCAGATTGCCGCCGTGATGGGGCAGTGCGTTGCCGGCGGGGCATACTTGCCCGCGCTCTCAGATGTCATCCTGATGGTCAAGGGCACGTCATTCATGGGGCTCGGCGGACCCAACCTCGTGAAGGGAGCCACGGGGCAGGCGATCGACGGCGAAACGCTGGGCGGCGCCATCACGCACACGCAAGTGAGCGCGGTGGCGCACTACGCGGCGGATTCCGATCCCGATTGTCTGCGCCAGATTCGCGACCTCGTGGCCCGACTCCCGGATGCACGCACGATCGCGCCGCCGCCGGTCCCCGCTGCGGCCGACGAACGCGGCGATGCGACCCACGCGCTCTACGACCTGCTGCCCACCGATCATCGGATGGCATACGACATGCACGCCGTGTTGCGTGCGATTGTTGACGGTGGTCGGCTTGACGAGTTCCAGCCCGCAGTGGCCCGTGAGATGATCTGCGCCGACGCCGCCATAGAAGGCATCACGGTCGGTATCGTGGCCAACCATCGCGGACTGATCAAGCAGCCCGGCGGCGGGCAGGCCCGCTTTGGGGGCATCATTTATCCCGAGAGCGCTGAGAAGACGGCGTACTTCATTGACCGCTGTGACCGGCAGGGCATCCCGCTCCTGTTCGTGCAGGACGTGTCCGGTTTCATGGTCGGGGCGGAAGCCGAGCATGCAGGCATCATTCGCGCCGGGGCACGTTTTGTGGAGGCAATGGCCACGGCCACTGTCCCGAAGATCGTGCTCACCGTGAACCACGCATCGGGTGCGGGATATTACGCGATGGCCGGGCAGGGATTCGATCCCGACTTCATTCTCTCCTGGCCCACGGGGAGAATGGCGGTGATGGAAGGCGAGAGTGCGATTCAGGCCGTTCACGGTCCTGCAATTGCCGCAGCGAAGGCCAAGGGTGAGGCGCCGGGCCAGGACGTGACGGATTCGGTGGATGCGATGCGCCGCGACTACGAGCACCAGCTCGACGCACTGTTTGCCGGTGCGCGCGGGTTCATCGATGCGATTGTCTATCCTGAGGACACGCGTACCATGCTCGGCCTTGCCCTGCGCACGGCGCGCAACAACCGGGGCCCGCACCTCGGCCCCTACGTCCTGCCGGCGAGGATGGAGTCCAGAGAGTGACCGGTCGGGTGGTGCGCGTGGCGGGCGCGTCAGGGATGTGGGGCGACGATCTGGACGCGCCGCGGCGCCTGGTTGAGGGTGGGCCGGTCGACTACCTGATGCTCGACTACCTCGCCGAAGTCACGATGTCGGTGTTGCAACGACAGAAATCGCGCGACCCGTCGGCCGGCTGGGCGCGCGATGTCGTTGGGGCCATCGAGAGCGTGCTTCCGGCGATTGCCGCGGGACGCGTGAAGTTTCTGGCCGACGCCGGCGGGGTGAACCCCGAGGCCTGCGGCGCTGCCGTACTCGCGCTCCTCGACAAAGCCGGTGTGCGTGCCGCGGTTCCGGTGGCGCTGGTCAGCGGGGATGACATCCTCCCGCAGCTCGATGCCCTCGTCTCGGCCGGCCATGCTCTGGCACACATGGAGTCCGGCGAGCCGCTCACTTCTGTGCGTGACCGGGTTGTCGCAGCAAATGCATATCTGGGCTCGGCGCCGCTCACCCAAGCGCTCCGCCTTGGCGCGCGCATCGTGCTGACGGGTCGCTGCCATGACGCGGCGCTCGCGGTCGCGCCGTTCCGGCACGAGTTTGGCTGGGGCGACGAGGATTACGACGCACTCGCCGCCGGCACGATTGCGGGGCATATCATCGAGTGCGGAGCTCAGTCGAGCGGCGGCAACTGTCTTGCCGATTGGGCCGCCATTCCCGACCTGGCCAACATTGGCTACCCGATTGTCGAGATGAGCGCTGGCGGAGACTTCGTTGTCACTAAGCATCCGGGCACCGGTGGCCGAGTGTCCCGCCAAACGGTGACCGAGCAACTGGTGTATGAGATTGGCGATCCTCGCGCCTACCTCACCGCCGACGTTGCAAGCGACTTCACCTCAATTCGCCTGGCGGACGAAGGTGGTGATCGGGTGCGGGTGTCTGGCGCCCGAGGCCGCGCCCCCAGCGGAAAGCTCAAGGTCAGCATTGCGTACCGCGATGGATTCAAGGCGATTTCATCGCTGGTGTATGGGTGGCCCGATGCCGCGGCTAAAGCGCGCGCGGCCGATGCCATTGTGCGTGCACGACTCGACCGGCTTGGCCTCCGTTTTGAGTCGATTTACACGGAGATCATCGGCGCAGGGGCCGTGCACGGCTCCCTCGCTGGCCACGATGCCGGTCGCGACGCGCCCGAGGTGCTGCTCCGGATCGGTGTCCGCGATGCGAATAAGGCCGCGGTCGAGCGATTCACCCGCGAAATTGCACCACTCGTGCTCAACGGTCCCCCGACCGTGACCGGCTACTTCGGTGCGCGTGCCAAGGTGGAAGAGATTCTCGGCTTCTGGCCGGCTCTTATCGACGCCACCGCCGTCACGCCGCGCGTGGAGTTGATCGCATGAGAGTAAGGCTCGTGGACATTGCCCACGCGCGTTCCGGCGACAAAGGCGACACCGCGAATATCGGCGTGATAGCCCTGCGCGAAGAGTGGTACGCGGTCATCGCCCGGTATCTCACGGCCGATGCCACAGCCGGCCACATGGCACCGTTGATTCGCGGTGGCGTCGAGCGATTTGAACTCCCGAATATCTGGGCGCTCAACTTCCTGCTGCATGGCGCGCTCGACGGCGGCGGCACCCGTTCGCTCCGGATCGATGCGCAGGGTAAGGTGTTGTCCACGGCGCTCCTTCGCCTCGTGATTGACGTCCCCGACGCGGAGGCGCTGGCGCTGGCGCTTCCGCCCTTCAAGGGCGCCTGACCCAATGGCCGGGCTGAGCAGGCTTTCGATCGCGAAGATCGCATTGGTGCTGTCAGGAATCCTGACTTTTGGCACCGGCATCCGCACGCAGAACAACAGTGCTCGGTGGGCGGGAATCGCCCTGGTTGCAGTCGCCTGGGTCCTGCGTTTTGCGGCGCCGCGGGCTCAGTCGCCCGCGACGCAGGACAGTCAGTCGCCGGACGAGACCAAATAGCCGCGCTTGACGTCCGACGCTCCGGCGCGGACGCCAAGGCCGACGGAGATGGCGAAGGCAATCGCCGTGCCGGCGCTGAGAATCGGCAGCAACCACACAACCGGGGCAGCGACAAGACCGGCGACCACCGCGGCCACCACGGGGACTGCCGGCCCCTGCGCCGAGTCCACATAGCGCAGCCGGTCCCGTACAAAACGACGTGCGACGCCGTAACCGAACCACGACGCGCCGAGTGTGATTACCAGCGATAGCCACCAGACCATTGATCCCCCTGTTCGTGCCCTTCGTCACTCCATACGTCGCCGCTTGCGACCGGGTTTCACGGCGGCGGGCGCAGAACCGCTACCTTTTGATAAAGGAGAACCTGCTGCAATGACCACACTTTCGCACCCACGCCTCGCCGAAATCGCCGCGTATCTGGCGACAGTTCGGGCCAATCTGGCCGAAGTCATCGCTTCGACACCGGCCGAACGCCTCAACGCGCCTGCCGCTGAGGGGGAGTGGAACGGTGCCCAGATCCTGCAACACCTCGGCAAGGTCGAGGGCTCGACCGCCAAGTACCTCGAGGGCATCCTCGCCGCTTCGGTCGCTGCCGGGATTGCATCCGAAGCCAATACATCGTCACTCTTGCACGCCCTCGACCGATTCAAGCAAGGTGATGGAACCTTGCCAAAGTTCATTGCGCCGGACCGGCTCCGTCCCGATCCCGCCCCTGATGCGGCGGCGTGCTGGGTGTCGCTGCAGGCGGCACGCGAGCGTGTTCTGCGGGTGTACGCGACGGTTGACGGACGGGATCTGACCACCGTTGCTGCCCCGCACCCGCGCCTCGGCACGTTGAATGCCTATGAATGGCTGCTCTTCCTTGGCGTGCACGAGGCGCGCCACCTCGATCAGCTGCGCCGCGCGCTCGCGACGGCCTGAGCACCGCCGCAATGACATCGCGCCCGGAACTCCTTGCCCCCGCCGGCTCGCTCGACGCGGCGCGTGCCGCGTTTGCCAACGGCGCCGATGCGATCTACCTGGGAGTGGGGCGCTTCAACGCGCGCGACGATGGTGCACAACTGTCGCTGGACGACCTCGCGAGCGCCTGCCGCATTGCACACCAGCGTGGCGGGAAGGTCTACCTCACGCTGAATACGCTCGTGAAAACGCACGAGCTTCCCGATGCACTGGCGCTGCTCGGCGAGGCGGTGGATCGCGGGATCGACGCCGTGCTTGTCCAGGACATCGGGATGGTGAAGCTGATTCGCTCGCTCTATCCATCGCTGGACGTGCACGGGTCCACGCAGATGTCGGTGCACGACGCATCCGCAGCGCGAGTGATTCGCGACCTGGGCGCGGAGCGAGTGGTGCTCGCGCGCGAGAACACGCTCGAGGATATACGGGCCATCCGTGCCGAAGCGCCGAACGTCGGAATCGAGACCTTCATCCATGGCGCGCTTTGCATTTCGTACTCTGGGCAGTGCTTCATGTCCGGGATGATTTCGGAACGGAGCGCGAATCGCGGCTCCTGCGCGCAGTCGTGCCGAAAGGACTACGTACTCGCGGAGTCGGCTGGCGCAGAGCTGGATCGCGGGTACTTGATCTCGGCCAAGGACCTGGGGGCCTACGACCACTTGCAGTCCCTGGCGGAGGCCGGCGTTGGTTGCCTCAAGATCGAGGGACGGAAAAAGAAGCCTGAGTACGTGGCCACGGTGACCCGCGCGTATCGCGAGTTTCTCGATCGGGTGGAGCAGGGGACGTTTGAGCCGCCCCGCATCGAAGAGACCGAGCCGCTTGTCCAGATATTCTCGCGTGGATTCACTGGCGGCATGTTCGGCGGGCGGGAAGGGCGCGAGTACATCACGCGGACGCACCCGGACAATCATGGCCTGGACATCGGCCTCGTCGTCGAATCACGCGGTGGCGAGATCGTGATAGAAGTGCGCCACGCCGTGCATGAAGGCGATGGCCTTGGGTTTGAGCCGGCCGCCGGCGCTGCACCGGCCGAGACCGTCGGCTTCTCAGTTCGGTCCGTTCGCACGGTCGCTGAAGGGCCGCCACTGCGGCAGTCGCTCGCCGCACCGAAACCGGTGCCCGTGGGTTGGCGCGTCGTCCGTACGGCGGACGTCGGGTTGTTGGCCGGCGCGCGTGCGTCGTTCGCTTCCGTCCAGACTCCTGCTGCGGAATCGCGCGAAGCCCTGCGGGTGCGTGCGTTTGGAAACGCCGGTGGACCACTCAAGTTGGCCTTCACAACCGAAGGTGACTCGGAAATGGTCGAGTCGGTGGAACCTCTCCGGCCGGCAACCGCACACCCTCTCGGCGAGCCCAAGCTGCGGGAGCAACTCGGACGGCTCGGCGGAACGCCGTTTGTGTTGACTTCAGTCGATGTTCGCGCACTCGGCCCAGGACTGTTCATCCCGGTGAGCGAACTCAACCGGATGCGCCAGGCGGCGGTGGCCGCGCTCACTGAGCGTCGCGGCTGGAGTGCGGACGAACGGCGCGCGGCGCGCAGTGAGCACATCGCGGACGCCATTCGCGTCAGTGCCCAAACGACGCCAACCGAATCCGACGCGCCGCGCCTTGTGGCGGAGGTCTGGCGAATAGACGATGCGCGAGCAGCGGCCGATGCGGGCGCGAACGAGGTCGTGCTCGATCCGTTCATTCGGCACCCGACGCCGCCCCGGGCGCGCGTGCTGGCGCTGCGGGATGAACTCGCGGCGCGCGGCGTGACGCTGCGCCTGCGAACGCCCAGCGTCGTTCGGCCTGACGACCGCCGCTCCATTGAGCCGTGGCTCGCCACCGGACTCCCGCTCCTCACCGGACACATCGGCATTCTCGCGGATGCGGGCGCAACGGGGCGGGATGTGGTCGCCGACTACGCCACCAACTGTTTCAATCCGCATACGGCGCGTGAGGTCTTCCGCCTCGGCGCCTCGCGCATCACGCCGTCCGTGGAACTCACCGCGGCGGAAATGAAGGATCTGGTCGCGCCCTGGGGCGGTGCGGGTTTTGAGGTGCTCATCTATGGTCGCCCGGAAGGGATGACCATCGAGCACTGCGTGCTTTCGGCGGCGTTCGATCGCGAGCCGACCACCTGCCGGGATCTTTGCGTCAAATCGCACCCCAATGTCGAACTGACGGATCCCACAGGCTATGTGTTTCCAGTTGCCACGGACAGCGACTGTCGCAATCGGCTGCTGCATTCGCGCCCGATCGATGGCTCGGAGTTTGTTGCGGGGCTCTGGGCGGCCGGCATCCGCAGTTTCCGCCTGGTGTTCAATGTGCCGGGTGATCCCGTGGCTGCCGTGACAGCTGCCTTTGCAGCGCTCATCGGCTCGCTTGCAAACGGCGAAGGCGGCGACGCCGCTGGCGTCCGTGCCGTAGTAGGCGCAGCGTTTACGCGCGGCCACTTCGAGCGGGCCGTGTAGGCGGCCTAAACAAGCCCGAGGAGTCGGGGCACGACGCGCGCAGTGAAATGATTGCGCGCGCGACGAATCTGGTGACGCCTTCGGCTGGGCGGCAGCGCATTGTGCGGCGTGTCGCATTCGCTCGACGACGCCCTTCGAACGCTGCAGCGCTGGTTCGGCTATTCCACGCTGCGCCCGCCGCAACGTCGCGCCATCAGCGCGGTGCTGGCTCGGCGCGACGTTCTCGTCGTCATGCCCACCGGTGGCGGCAAGTCCCTCTGCTTTCAGGTCCCGGCGATGATGCTCGATGGGCTCACCATCGTGCTCTCGCCACTGGTGTCGTTGATGAAGGACCAGGTTGATACGCTGATCCGAAAACGCGTGCCGGCAGTCGGCTTGCACGGCGGAATGACGCCTGGCCAGCAGGCAGACGCCATCGCGCAGGCCGTAAGTGGCTCAGCGCGGATGCTGTACGTCGCACCGGAGCGGCTCGTCGTTGGGAACACCCTGCGAGCCCTGGCGCGCGTCAAGGTCGCATTGCTCGCCGTGGACGAAGCGCACTGCATTTCGGAATGGGGCCATGAGTTCCGCCCCGCCTATCGCGAGTTGCAGTCCATACGCGGGCCACTTGGGTCGCCGCCGACGATCGCGCTGACGGCGACAGCCACGCCCGCCGTACGGGATGACATCGCGGCGGTATGCGGGCTCCGCAACCCCGTGCGTATATCGGCAGGCTTCGACCGCCCCAACCTCCGATACGCCGTGCACCGCGTGAAAGGCCCGCGAGACCGCGACTGCCGTCTTGCAGAACTGATTCGTACGCGGACGGGCCCTGCCGTGGTCTACGCCCAGACACGCAGCCGCGTGGAGCGCGTGGCGCGGCGTCTGATCGCTTCCGGCGTCCCGGCGGTGCCCTACCATGCCGGGCAGGAGGCAGGCCTGCGCCGCGAGACCCAGGATGCCTTCATGCGCGGCGCGGTCGAGGTGATCGTGGCCACCAGCGCATTCGGGATGGGCGTAGACAAGGCGAACGTCCGGCTCGTCGTGCATGACGCGATTTCCGCGACGCTTGAGTCGTACTACCAGGAAGCGGGCCGTGCGGGGCGGGACGGGTTGCCGTCGGAATGCGTGCTCCTCTACGCGCCGGCGGATCGCCGATCACCAGAGTATTTCATCGCAGGGTCAGCGCCTCCCCGCCAGTTGGTGGAGCGGGTCTATGCCGCGGCGCAAAGGGAAGCTGATGCGCTCCTGCCCGGACTCCCGGCATGGCTCGATGCCGGCGCCCTCGCGCGAAGGCTCAAGGTGCCCGGCGCTCAGGTTTCCGGGGCGTTGAGCATGCTCACCCGCGCCGGAGCGATTGTTGATGAACGTGGGGATCCCAACCGCGTCTGGGTGCGACTTATCGCCACGGATCGGCGCCTGCGCGCACTTCGCGAGGACGCGAGCTTCGATCGGCATCTGCTCCGCGAACTCTGGCGCGCATCTCTCGGCACGATTCGAACCGGGGCGATGGTGGACATCGCGTCGCTTCAGCCAGGGCTCGGGGGGGTAGGCCTCGCCGAGGTACTTGATGCGATGATGCGCGACGCCATC
>SXGU01322342.1_pt1 | contig 12582 bp, 7 predicted proteins | sample 3174531 | NCBI WGS metagenome assembly SXGU01 (sample SAMN11356863, study PRJNA531348) | freshwater metagenome | isolation source: freshwater sample F1-140 | place: China: Fuxian Lake, Yuxi | collected 2017-12-25 | reverse complement strand
GAGGCTCCGCCGATTGTCGCTTCGTTGACGTTGCCGACAGGTGGCTTTTAACGCTACAGCGCCTTGTACGGCAATTTCGGCCTGCTGACCAATCGATCCGTAAACCACACTGTCCTGATCCTGCTTGCCGACCACAGTCACTTCGGTGACTGCAAAACCATCTGCATTACGCACGAAAACATAGTGGTGTCCGGCATTTTGGGCGATGGCGGCGTTGGGCACTTTAAAGCCGGTTTGCTGAATGTCCTGCATCAAGCTAACGTTTAGATGTTGCCCAACCCGCAACTGGCGGCTATTTCCCTGGATAACCGCCCGCGCCAACACCGTTTGATTGTCCGGATTGACGCTTTGTCCGAGTAAGCTGATTTTGGCCTGGATAGGCGTATCGGCGATTTGCACCGTATCGCCCAAGCGTATTTGTTGCAGCCGTTCCTGAGGCACATTGATTTCCAGCCAAAGTTCGGACAAATCGGCAATTCGATATAAAGGCGACTGTATGTCCAGACGCGCACCCAGCGTGGCTAAACGCTCCAGAATCACCCCACTCATCGGGGCGCGCACTGTCAGCAGACTGCTCAGTTTGTGGGTTTTGGCTAGCGAGTCGATTTCAGTTGCGGACATCCCCGCCATCAACAGTAATTGCCGGGCTTCATCGGCAACAGTGGCTTTGCTGCTATGTAATGACTGGGTTTCCTGCCATCTTCTTTCTGCAATCACGCCTTCATGCAGCAATTTTTGATCGCGCTGCTTTTCCAATCCCGCCAGATGCAATTCGCTGGCAGCGGTTAAAAACTGTTGTTGCAGGGCGACCAATTCCGGGCTATGAATTTGCGCCAATACTTGGCCTTTTTGCACTTTATCGCCAATATTGGCCTGCAATTGGCTTAACAAGCCGGATTGGGTGGTGCTCAATAAAATTTCTTTGTTGGCAGGCACCACTACTGTAGCGGGTGCTGAAAGCAGTGGAATTTGCTGGCTGGGTGTGACTGTCGCCACTTTTATGGACAGATTGTTGATTTGCTCGGCTGTAATCCGAACCTGCAAATCATTGGCAAAAATAGGGGAGGTGCTGCTGAATAACAAAGCGAAAAGGATTTTTTTCATGGCATGACTCCAACCGCTTGATTATAAAGAGCGATATTGCGTTGTAAGGTAATCTCCTGCTGTTTGGCGTTGCGAATCGCCTCCAGGTTGCGGGATTGGGTTTTCAATAAGTCCAGCAAATTGATTTCGCCGACTTCGAAACTGATTTGCATCATTTGCAAATGTTGTTCCGCCAGATCTTTCATTTGTTTGGCAATACTGAGTTCGGCACGGGTGACTTCCAGGCCGTGCTCGGCTTCATGCAGATTTTTTTCCAGCAGGCGTTGCAGATGTTCGCGTTGCGCTAGTGCCCGGTTGAGTTCCAGATGTGCAGCCGCAATTTCCGGTGCGTCATAAGTACTGTGTCCAAACGGAATCACCACGCCGACATTGGCGCTATGTAGATCGTCGCTGCCGCGTTGATCCCAATTGGTTTTGGAACCGATACTAACTTTGGGTTGATTAATGGTGTCGGTGGTTTTAGTCCATTCAATGTCGGCTTGTTTACGCGCAATCAGAGCATTAACGGCCTCCAGCATCGGATGATTCGGCTGTATGGATTCTAAAGGACTCAGGATTTCCTGATAATTAGCCGGGATGCGGGTGGTTTGGGTGAGATTGGCATAGCTTTTTCGACTATGCATCAGCTCGGCTTCGGCTTGAGTCAACAAGGTTTGGTTCTGCAAATGTTCGCTTTGCACCAATAGCAAATCAGCACGCGGCAAATCGCCCAGTTCAACCCGACGTGCGACTTTGTCCAGCAATTGCTTGGATATATTTAGGTTGATTTGAGCTTGCTGCAGGCGATTTTCGGCCAGTGCTATGGTCCACAAAGCATCTCTGACCTGGCCTGCCACTTCCAGTTTGACTGCAGCCGATTGTTTGGCCGCCGAGGTATGCGCCTGTTCGGCAACCTGTTGCGCCGCCGAGCGTTGTCCCCAATTCCAGATGGTAAATTCCAGTTTGGCGGATGCTTCGCGGGAACCGTCACGGCTGGAAATTCGATCGTCACCGTAATCCAGCGCCAATGCCGTTGAGCCGGCCAGCCAACTATCGCCGCGTTGCTGCAAGGCATCGGCTTCTTGAGTCAAGGCCTCGTTGATTAATCTGTCCGGGTATTTTTCCAGGGTTTCTTCTAACAGTTGGCCTAGCGTTAGTGCGGGATCGATTTCAACCGGATCCAGGTGCTCTACCATTAAGTTTTCAGATAGAGATACCGCGGAAGGTGTATCAACAGGTTGCGCCGCCAAGTTTGTAATCGCGCCAGGCATGCCGGTTAGCCACAGAATGGGCAAAATATATTTAATATGACCAGATGCTGTCATATCGGTCTCCAAAATGCCTGTAGGAGGCATCAATACAGTGATGAAGGGTGGTCACGACCAATGCATGACCAGAGAACTGCGATATTGAGGATTAAAGCGGTGGGGCGCGGGATAGGTTTTGACTGAGAAAATGCGGTGTTTTTAAGTGGGCCTGTTGCGGCGAAAAGTTGATGGCTTTCAGGTTCTGCCGAGCGGGTAAAGCAGCAGTCTGTTCAGTCAGACAATAAAGCGCTGTAGCATCCTCGTCATCCAGCTCAGAGGGTTGATGCTGGATTGCCGCACCCAACTCGACAATAGCCGATTGCAGGCTGACCGAACAGGCTTGGACTGAGTTTGGCAAGCGATCCGCCTGCACTGTCAGGCTTTCGAATTCATGCAAATGCAAGCCGTTTGTAACCCCTCTATCGTCGACGTGTGCGTGTACCAACGGCGCAGCAAATTGCAGCAGCACCAGTAACAACACTAAAAATTGACGAATAAATGCAACCATTGTTTGAATCGAAATGTCTGTGACTTTGTTATATAAAAAGACAGTAGTTGTGGAGAAATCAGCGAAAAGCTATTCTACTTGAAATTACGCGTCTAACCCTAACTATAAGTAAACCGTTTTCACTAGAGGCAACACACACCATGAACAGAAAAATCGGCATATTTGCCACCATTTTCCTTGCTATGACATTGCTGATGACCGGCATTCAGGAAGTCCAAGCCAAACGTATGGGCGGCGGTCGATCTTTCGGCAGCAGACCAAGCTACAGCGCGCCTTATCAACGATCCACCTCGCCGGGCGCGACCAGCCAGCCGACCCGTTCACCCAGTCAACAACAAGCCGCAGCGCAAAATCAGGCGGCACGTCAGGGTTGGGCAGGTAGAGGCGGCTTGATGGGGATGTTGGGGGGCTTGGCTTTGGGCGGCTTGTTGGGCTCGATGTTTTTTGGCGGCGCATTCGAGAATTTGAATATGATGGATATTCTGGTTTTTGCCGGGATTGCCTTTTTGCTATTTCGCTTGTTTAAAGGCAGACAGACTCAGCCGGTTGCAGGTAATGCCTATGGCAGAACCAACCATGCCGATGCAGTGACGCCAAATGAATATAACGCTCCGGCTACCGGAAGCAATCCCGCGGGTTTTAATACGGATCTATTGTTTGGCAAAAATGGCGCGGCACCTGGGGTAAACCCGGCTCCTGTCAGTAATCAGATCCCTGCTGATTTCGATCAAACGGCTTTTCTGGCCGGTGCGGAAAGTGCGTATCGTTATTTGCAATCTGCTTGGGATAGCCGGGATTTAGCGGCTATCCGCGGTTTGACTACTGATAAAGTGTTTGCCGAAATTCAGGATCAATTGCGCGGTTCCAATGCCACTAACAAAACCGAAATATTGAAACTGACAACAGAGTTGCTGGAAGTTCGTGAACAAGGTACGGAGCTTGAAGCGGCAGTGCTGTTCGACAGTCTGATGCGGGAAGATGATGGCGAAACCGAACAAGTGCGTGAAGTCTGGCATTTCACCAAGCCCATCAGTAGCAAACAGCCTAAATGGTATCTGGACGGGATTCAGCAGCTGGAAATTTAAGCATGACGGTGAGCGGCGACAAAATCCGTCAGCGCTATGACAGGCTGGCGCCATGGTTTGATAGTCTGGAAGGCTTTCTCGAAGGTCTGATTTTTCGCCGCTTGCGTAAAAAGCTTTGGGCTATGGCTGATGGTGAGCATATTCTGGAAGTGGGTGTGGGAACAGGGAAAAACTTTGGCTTCTACCCGGAATTTGCCCGCATGACCGCCATTGATTTCAGCCCGAAAATGCTGGAACAGGCGCAACGCAAGCGCGAACGCAAACAGATTCAGGTTGATCTGGATTTAATGGATGTGCAGCGCTTGTACTACGCCGATAACAGCTTTGATACCGTGGTCGCCAGTTTTGTGTTTTGTTCGGTGCCACTGCCGAGAAAAGGTCTGAAAGAAATTTACCGAGTACTCAAGCCAGGCGGCCAACTATTGTTGTTAGAGCATGTGTTAAGTTCCAACAAATTCATGGCCATGCTGATGAATTTGTTCAATCCGTTGGTACTCAGATTAGTGGGTGCCAATATCAATCGGCAAACGGTAAAAAACGTGCAAGCTTGTGCTTTTAAAAGCATCTTCATTGACCCTGCCAGTAGCGACATGATCAAGCTGATACGCGCCATCAAATAGTTGGGCCGCAGTCTTCTTAAATCTCGGCTGCGGCTTGTGCAATCAAACCATCACAAATTTCAAACCAATCACAAATAACAACGTCGCTAGAACCGGGCGCAAATAATATTCGGGGATTTTGGCGCTCAAGTGACTGCCTATCCAAATGCCGGGCACGGAGCCCAACAACAAACTACCCAATAATTGCAGATCGAAATTGCCCAAGCTGAGATGGCCTAAGCCAGCCACGGCTGTCAACGGAATAGCATGCGCCAGATCAGTGCCAACTATTTTTAAGGTAGACATGCGGGGATAGAGAAATAACAACGCCACCGTGCCCAATGCTCCTGCCCCTACGGAAGACAAGGTAACCAAAACGCCTAGAACAGCTCCAGTGAAAACCGTAGCGACTTTTTCCCAACGCGGCGAAAAACGCCCGCTGTTATCGACAGTGCTTTGCTCGTCTTCAAGGGGTTGCAGTTTTGCGGCTCTGTGCAACAACACACTGCGCACCAGCAAAGCCGATGCCGTCAACAACAACGCCACACCCAGGGTAAAGGTAATCATGCCGGTGATATCTTTATTAACCGCCATCAGATTTTTCAGCACATATAATGTGATACCGGCAAACGGTAAACTACCCAGTGCCAGCAAGCCGACGATATGCCATTCAACAGAGCGATGTTTACCATGATGCACAAACACCCCGGCGGTTTTAGTAATGGCGGCATAGATTAGGTCGGTTCCTACTGCAACAGCAGGTTTAAAGCCAAACAAAAACACCAATAAGGGCGTCATCAACGACCCGCCGCCTACACCGGTGACACCTACCAAAAGCCCAACAGCAAAACCGGAAGCGGTATACAGCAAATTCATTACGAAAAAATCCTTTAGTTTCTTGAAGTTGAAAATACTATATCAGCCGCCGCCAATAAGCTTTAATGACAAAAATACATATTCATATGCAATTTTTAGATAGTGAGAGTACAGGTAAGCTAAAGCTATCGGTGAAATACAATTTATGGGGTGCAGTGTAGGTAATAAACTAGCCGTCTATTTCAGCCCGTCGAACTGTGTGTGGCTTAACGTCAGGTATCACCGGAGGACAGATTGTTCGGGTTATTATTGTCCAACCACTTCAGTAAAACTTCATAAATAACATGGGGTTGGACTGGTTTTGTGATGAAATCGTTCATTCCGGCATCAAAGCATTTTATTTTGTCCTCGATGAAAGCATTCGCCGTCATTGCCAAGATGGGTATCTCTGCATAGCCCTGAATTTGCCGAATTCGGCGCGTTGCCTCCAAACCATCAACCTCTGGCATTTGCATATCCATCAGGATCAAGTCGTAATTGCTCGAGATGGTCATTTCAATGGCTTGCAGACCATCGTCCGCCGTGTCGACTATGAGTTCGATGTCTTCCAGTAAAAAACGTGCAATCTCCCGGTTGATTGGTTCGTCTTCTACCAGAAGTATGTGTGTGCCAGCATGACGTTGCTGTATCTCTGAATGAGCAGGCTCAACCTTATCATTCGTAAGTGGGGTAGGTATATGATTGGATTTCCTGAGGGTTGCAGTAAACCAGAATGTACTGCCTTTACCTTCTACGCTTTTTGCCCCTACTGTACCTCCCATAAGGTTGGCAATTTTTTTGGTAATTGCCAATCCTAGTCCTGTGCCGCCGTACTTACGGGTCATGCTGTTGTCAGCTTGTTCGAAGGCATCAAAAAGTTTGGTGAGAGCTTCGGGAGATATCCCAATGCCGCTATCCTCGATTTCAAAATGTACGGTAACGGTTTCTTCTGTCTGCGCTTCCTCATAGACGCGAAGTGTAACGTGTCCATGCTCAGTAAATTTGATGGCATTGTTGATGAAATTAAGCAAGGCCTGTTGGAGCCGAGTAGCATCGCCAACGAGGTAATTGGGCAGTGAAGTTGTTTGGATTTCAAAGTTCAGTCCCTTGTCCTTGGCCTTCTGGCCAAGCATGGATTCGATGTTACCGAGTAGCGTTTCGAAATTTATTGGCTGGTCGTCAAGAGCAAATTTGCCCGCTTCAATCTTGGAAAGGTCGAGGATGTTATTGATCACCTCGAGGAGGTGATTCCCGGCAGTTTGGATTTTGTCCAGCATTTCGGTTTGTTGGCTTGTCAGACCCGAGCGTTGCAACTGGTGGGTCATGCCGCTGATGGCATTCAGAGGAGTTCGGATTTCGTGCGACATGTTTGCCAGGAAGGCACCCTTGGCAACATTAGATTCTTCTGCAGCGGCCTTGGCCTGCTCGAGGCGGGTTTCCAAGACCTTGCGTTCGGTGATGTCCAGGCCAAAGGAAAAATTCTTGTAACTAGAAGCACAATAGCCCCATACAATATTCTTTTTTGATCCATCCTTGCAGGTTATGACCACCTCCATCGGCTCGATGATGCCACCTGTTGTTTCCATTGCAAGGCGTATGCGACGGTTCCATTCCTCAGACACCTGCTGCCGATATTGCTCGTCCGGATAAGCCAACTGCCACCATTCGGCAAGGGAGGGAACGTCATCGATGGTATAGCCGAACAATCGGGTAAAGGTAGGGTTAATGTATTCTGCTCGCTGCTCGAGATCGGCGGTCACATAAAGGGCCAATGGTGAGCAATCGCTAAGTAATCGGTAAAGTCGTTCGCTTTCCATCAGCGCCACTTCATTCCGTTTGTCGACCAATAGCAGTAAATTATGGCGCTGGATTTCGTCATGGACAGGCTGATGCAACACATGGATATCACATGGTACTCGACCGTGTTGACGGCTTCTGACTTCAGCCAGGGAAATGATTATTGGGGCGGTTTCATTGCCAAAGCGCAGGGCGCTTTGCAATTTGAGCAGTTGTAGCCCGTCATGGATGAACTGTGCAACGGAGTATTGATGACCATATAAAGAAGGTCCCAGGCCCAGGAATGCCGTCGCAGCGCGATTGCCTTCGATGATGAGCCCACGTTCATCAACCAGCAAGGCTGGGATTGGTGAGAAATCAAACAAAGAGCGATATTTGTCCAGCGCTATTGCTTGACTTATTTGGCTTTGTTGCAATTCCTGGTGCTGGATTTCCAACTCGGTATGGTAAATGCATAGCTCCTCAATCAGGCGATGTAGGTCTGTATTGTGCCATTCGTGTTTCTCGCGGGTTTGGGCTAAGGCCTTTTCTGCACGCTGGCGTAGTTGCGCCAGGTTGGTAGTTCGTTGATTCATGTCTGTTGCTTGCTGTACCAATGACTTATATTGACGTGACTTACCACGGCGCCAAATTCATCGCTATGTAAGGGTTCGACGTTCATCACGAACCAGCGTTGTTCTGTAGGCGAATGGCAGGGATATTCAAGTGAGAAGCTAGGCAGTACTCCCCCTAGGACACCTCGAAGCCCGCGTATGGCGTCCGTTGCAGTGCCGTCGTCGTCATTACCAGGTAGGCAGACGTCAATATAATTGGCGCCGATACCGGAGTGTTTGAGTTCTGGATCACCGTTAGCTAGAGCGAACCGTTTCCAAGCGTTGTTGATCAGCACGATTTTGCCGGTTGGGTCGAGAACGGCGATATGCTCTGGCAGGCCATCGATGACTGTTTGCAAACGTCTGGCATCGTGGAATGCAGTGACATCGACGAAGGTAGCGACGACCCCCTTCAATTGTGTCGAGGGAATCAGGTAAGGCATAAGGCGAGCCAGAAAAACATGCTGACCATCCAGCGTACTGATCTCTTGTTCGATCATGCGGTTGGTCTGCAGCGTATTTTCCAGATTGGCCATCAGGTCGGGGTAATTGAGCACATGCTGTATATCGTCGAGGCGTCGACCAAGATCGGTGTCACGTAGCTTGAACAGTTGCATAGCGTCTGGGCTGAAGCGAGTAATCTGCAGTTTTTCATCTATAAAGACTGTGGCAATGCCAGCGGCCTTCGAGATGCTGTCGAGGTCAGCGTTCAAGTGGTTAAGGATTTGCATTTTCTCCTGAAACTCCGCATTAACGGTGCTCATTTCTTCATTGACCGACTGCAGTTCCTCGTTCGAGCTTTGTAGCTCCTCATTAGATGCCATCAGTTCTTCGTTGGTAGCCTGCAATTCCTCATTGGAGGTTTCCAGCTCCTCAATGGTAGCCTGCAGGCTTTCCCGAGTGGCAGCCAATTCATGCTCAAGACTAGTGACTCGTGCCATGGTTTCGGCGTCTATATCGACCGACTCAGTCTGAGAGTCCTTGGGCGATTCGGCGTGGAAGCTGAATAGCGTGAGGCGCTCCTCGTTGCCTGTTTCCAGGGGTTGGGCCGAAAGTCGCACGCTACAGCGTTCTCCGTTTACCAATGTCAGGTTGATAGCCTCTGACATCAGATATACACGGTCACGTTCGGCTTTGTAAAGTAGGGCTGAGGCAATCGGTACCAAGGCTTCTGGCAGCAAGCGGTTGATCTCCAAGCTGGCGGCGCCTTCACGTGGACGGAAATACAGGTTCACGTCGCCGTATAAATGTAAAGCTTCATGCCTAGCACTAACCAGCATTGAGGGAGGGGCGTAGCGGTTCATTAATGCGCCGACGCCGAGTTGGGCATAATCGAGGAAATCGAGCTCGCGTGAACGTCTGGTGGTCTTCACGCAGACAGTGGGCGAAGATCTTGGGTAGATCGTACCGACTTTGGAACCAATCAATGGCAGTGCCCGCCCGCCTCTGCGCCGAAACAGTTTCAATTTTGCATTGATCGTCTGCAGGCCGTCGCTCACGGCGGAAATCGATTCACTGGAGCCGAGCAAAAGTGCGCCGCCATCTTTGATGGCGTATTGCAGGGCGCGCAATGCGCGCTCCTGGGCCGCGGCCTTGAAGTAGATGAGGGTGTTGCGGCAAACAACCAAGTCCATCTTGGTAAAGGGGGGATCGGCCAGTAAGTTGTGGCGGGCGAAGACGATGCACTGGCGGAGTTCGTTCTTGACCACGAAGCGATCTCCGTTTTTGACAAAAAAGCGTTCCAGACGGTCAGGCGACAGTTCTAAGGCGGCGGATTCGGGATACTGCCCTATTCCCGCGGTTTCGATACACTGTTGGTCGATGTCGGTGGCAAAAATCTTTAAATTTGGCCAGCGACGATGATGATAGAAAGCTTCGAGGAAGAGTATCGCCAAAGTGTATGCCTCCTCGCCGGAGGCCACGCCTGCAGTCCATACACGCAGTGTGGTGTCGGCGGAGGCTTCGCTAACCATAGGTAGGATTACTCTGTCGTATAACGATTCGAATACTTCCGGATCGCGGAAAAAACTGGTTACCGAGATCAGCATTTCGCGGCGTAAGGTGAGCACTTCGCCACGGTCGTTCTCGAGCAAATCCAGATATTGGAAGAGCTCTGGCGTATGGCAAATTTGCATTCGCCGCTCAATGCGACGCTGGATAGTAGCCTGTTTGTAATCGGCGAAGTCGATGCCCGTGACCTGATGCAGAATGCGCAGAATGGCGGCCATCACTTCGCCATTGGTCATTAGGGCATGGTTGACCACTTTGGATGGTTGAGCTTGAAGGAATGTCGGTGCCGGCAAGTTTTTGATGTGTGCAAATAAGCGGGCCGGTAGATCTTCCGCCGGCAGGACGGCATCGATTAGGCCGGTGCCGATGGCGCTACGTGGCATGCCGTCAAATTTGGCGGTTTCCGGATCTTGCGCCAATAGCAGACCACCGACCGCATTAATGGCTTCGGCACCGCGCGTGCCGTCGGTGCCGGTTCCTGACAGGATTACGCCGATGGCGTGGTCTTTATACACCTCGGCCAAAGAGCTAAAAAATACATCAATGGGTAGGTTCAAGCCGCGCGATGGCTTTGGCGTCAGGTGCAGGCGACCTTCGGTGATGTGCATCATTGTGCCGGGAGGAATCAGGAAGAGCACGTTGGCCTCAATTGGCATAGCGTCCTCGACCATGATGACAGGCATGTCGGTATGTCGGGCTAGCAGATTGTTCATGATGCTTTTGTGGTCCGGCGATAGATGCTGAATCACGACGAAGGCAGCTCCTGTATCATCGGGGCAGGCTTTGAAGAACCTCTCCAAGGCATCCAGCCCACCAGCAGAAGCACCAATGCAGACAACGTAACCATCAAAAGGAGGCTGGCCGAGATGGTTCTTATCGGGATGACCCTTAGTTGATGTCATGCTGCAATCTCTCCCAATTTAAATTAGGCTAAATTGTAAATTTAGATTATTTGTCAAGTTATTCACTCCCTAACCAGATCACTGGTCGCAAATACCGTCTATATCATGAATATTTTATTTAACTTTAAAAGTATAAATCTACAAATCACAGGGCCGTAGACTGGGTTAAGCAACGCGAAACTCAGCAAAAGCTTTAAACAATCTATTTTCCTTGCATTAAGATAATCGTCTGAATTTCTCGAACAATCACCTTCGGGGTTGTGTTTCGTTATCATTAAACCCAGTCACCTTGGCAAACCAACCGCCGCCTCATGGCCGTCAGGCGTCGGATGCTGAAGGAATTCCAACCAATCCCCGTAGTTTCTCGGCACCAAATAGGTAGCGATTTCAGCCAAGCGCGCATTAAACGAATGAATCCACTTCAAAACGTTGCGGGATCATTTCCAAGCATAAAATACACATAGCCAGGTTATCAACGCGCCACCCTGAACCAAGCTGCATACATGGCAGGTACAAATAACAGCGTCAGCAAGGTGGCGACGGTCAGGCCGCCCATAATTGCTACGGCCATAGGGCCGAAGAAGGCACTTTGCGTTAGCGGAATCATAGCTAAAATAGAGGCGGCGGCGGTCAGGACGATGGGGCGAAAGCGACGGACTGTCGATTCGATAATGGCGTCGGCATCCGATAGACCGGCCTGTTTATCCTGATCGATCTGATCTACCAATATCACCGAATTTCGCATGATCATGCCGGATAAAGCGATGGTACCCAGCATGGCGACAAAACCGAAGGGTTGATTGAACAGCAATAAAAATAGCGTCACCCCGATTAAACCTAAGGGCGCGGTGAGCACCACCAACGCCACCCTGGAAAAGCTTTGCAACTGAATCATCAACACCGTCAGTACGCTGAATAAAAACAAGGGCATGCCAGCGGCAATCGATTCGCCACCTTTGGCCGATTCTTCAACAGCACCGCCGGTTTCCAGGCTGTAGCCAATCGGCAAGTTCCGTTTGAAATCTGCCAGACTGGCTTCAACTTGGGCAGAAACGGTCGGTGCCTGGATGCTGCCATATAAATTGCCACGTACCGTGATGGTTGGGATGCGGTTGCGACGCCAGATGACGCCTTCTTCAAAGGTGTAATTAAACGTGGCGATTTGCGCTAACGGGACGCTTTGGCCGGTGGCATTGGGAATCATCAAACTTTGCAAACGAGACAAATGTTCACGTTCGCTTTCCACACCACGCACCATCACATCAATGCGCTCTATGCCTTCCCGAAACTCGGTGACATACAAGCCTTGCAAAGCCCCGTTGATCAAATTTGCCAATTCACTGGAGCTAATCCCCAGCAAGCGGGCTTTGGATTGGTCGACTTCAACTTGCACGACCTTTACAGGTTCATCCCAATCCAGTTGTACATTGGAAAGATGCGGATTGGCTCGCATGATGCCCGCGACCTGATGCGCCAGTTTTTTTAATGTGTCCAGTTCCGGCCCAGATATTCTGAATTGCACAGGAAAACCGACTGGCGGGCCGTTTTCCAGGCGCAGCACACTGGCGCGCAGATTAGGAAAATCCTGCTCAAACAAAGTGATTAATTGAGATCTTAATTGTTCACGCTGTTTGGGGCCTTCGGTCAGAATCACGAATTCAGCAAAACTACGCTGGGATAGTTGCTGATCCAATGGCAGATAAAAACGCGGACTGCCACTGCCTACATAAGCCACATAATTTTCAATCCCACTTTGCTTGCTCAGCCATTCTTCCAGCTTTTTTACCTCGGTTTCCGTTGCCTCGTAAGACACTCCTTCAGCCAGTCGTAAATCCACGATGAG
>SXGU01373099.1_pt1 | contig 12583 bp, 17 predicted proteins | sample 3174531 | NCBI WGS metagenome assembly SXGU01 (sample SAMN11356863, study PRJNA531348) | freshwater metagenome | isolation source: freshwater sample F1-140 | place: China: Fuxian Lake, Yuxi | collected 2017-12-25 | reverse complement strand
GCGAGTACGCGATGATCAAAGCCGCTGCGCAGAACGGCTGGCTTGACCATGACAAGACGATGATGGAAGCCATGCTGTCATTCAAGCGTGCCGGCGCCGACGGCGTACTAACATATTTTGCCCGCGATATTGCGCGCCGCCTGAAGCTCGGTTGAGCCGGCAAATGAACATCGACGTGCTGCCTGTCATTCGACAGCCGGCACGTCAACCCTGCCAGCCGAGCGGAGCAAGCAGAAGCACTCCCGTCTCTCTAGTTCCTATTGTTTCCACTATCATTGCCGAAACACTGGCCAGGAGTGACCCGTCGTAGGCGTACAAAACAAGCCGGCAATGCATGGATATCTTTCACGTCAATAGCACCCATGTTGTGCAAATCTCTCAGGAGGCCACGGAGTTGCCGTCACACGGCTTCTTGTGGCTGGACGCGACACATGAAGAGGTTGCCGCGGATACCAGCGCGTGGCGCGATGCGGTAGAGCGCGCCACCGGCATTCACATCCTGGATCCGCACCTGACGGATGCCACTAATCTCGCCCACCCGTCGTATTTCGATTCCACCCAGGATTACGCAATGGTGGTGTTCCGAAAGCTGGCGCTAGACGGTAACGGCAGTCCAGAGGCTGGCGATGCGCCGGCGGCAAAACGCAAGATGCCGCCGACACTGACCAAGCTTGCAACCAAGCCGGTGACCTTTCTCTTAATGGAGCGCGCACTGGTTACTGTGCATACCACAAACAGCCGCACCATCGAGACCGCGCGCAACCGCTTGCTGGAAAACAAAAACAAGCGCGATGGCAGCGCCCATGTCAACCGCCCGCCTGCATCACCGGAAGAATTGATGCTGCGCCTGTTGAACGCGATGGTCGATCAGTACCTGGCGCTACGCCAGCCGCTCACCGGCCAGATCGATCGCTGGCAGCGCGCATTGCTCAATCCTCGCAGTCCCTTCAACAGCTGGACTGCGCTACTGGATGCGCGCATCGAACTCCGCAAGCTGGACCATTTATGCGAAGGTCAGCGCGATGCAATGCAGGAACTGCGTGATTATCTTGTCGACAGCATGGATGAATCTCGCAATAGCCGCACCAAAGACCTAATGCTGGTCCGCGTCAACGACATCATGGAACACATTATGCGCGTGCTGAATCACGCACAGCGACTGGAAGCGAGTATTGAATCAGCGGTGCAGATTCATTTTTCCGCAATGGCGCACCGCACCAGCGAAATCATGCGCACGTTGACTGTGATTACCGCACTGTTCATGCCGTTAACCCTCATCACCGGCATTTTTGGCATGAATTTCATCGACATGCCATTACTCAAGGATAAAGCCGGTTTCTGGATTGCACTCGGAATGATGGCGGTAATCGTTGTCGTACTTCTGTTTTTCTTCCACCGCAAACGCTATCTTGACGATCAGGCACGCGATAACGAGCCATAAAAATTTTTATTGGCAGAGCGCCTCTTGGTGAAACAGGATGCGCCTGCCGACAAATGAAATGACTCAAAAACTGGTCACCAGCGTCAATGACCGTAAAAACTTGTCCGCATCCTGGTATCCAATCACCCGGCCACCTTGGATCTCGCGCCCTTGCTTGTCGAAGAAGATAATGCCTGGCGGTCCAAACAGCTTGAAGCGCTTTAGTAAAGCCTTGTCATCGTCATTATTGGCAGTCACATCCGCCTGCAACAACACCATATCGGCAAACTTTGCCTGGACACGCGTATCGCTAAAGGTCAGCTTTTCCATTTCTTTACAAGATACGCACCAATCGGCGTAGAAATCGAGCATCACGATCTTACCGCTCGCCTGCGACAGTAAAGTATCAAGTTCAGCCAGAGATTTGGCGCGCTTGAATTCGACCTTGTGCGCGCTGCCAGTCAAATGCGCCAAAGGCGCCAGTGCATCGCGTCCGCCGCTAGCAAGGCCAACCAATTGCACCGAACCTAACGCGACCATCACCAGAGCGAACACCTTGGATATCCGGCCCCAGCGTTTGGCCCACAACAGATAGCAGCCATATCCAATACCGAGCGCTGCCCATCCAAGCATCGGCACCCAGCCAGGAATCACCGGAGTGACGATCCACAATGCCAGGCCGAGCATCAGGATACCGAAAAAGAACTTGACCGATTCCATCCATGCGCCGGCACGCGGTAGCAGGGTGCCAGCAGAAACACCTACCAGCAATAACGGCACGCTCATGCCTATCGCCATCGCAAACAACGCACTTCCACCAATGACCACATCGCGTGTCTGGCTGATATAGAGCAAAGCACCAGCTAACGGCGCAGCTACACATGGACCGACAATCAATGCGGAAATCGCTCCCATAACAAAGACGCCGATCATCTTGCCGGAAGTTTGCTGGTCCGACGCCTTCGCCAGTCGAGATTGGATCGCCGTCGGCATCTGGATCTGGTAGACGCCGAACATCGATAGCGAAAGCCCCACCATCAGCAGCGCAAACGCCGTCAGCACCCATGGATTCTGCAATGCGGCCGCCAACCCTTCACCAACCAGTCCGGCTGCGATACCTAGCACGGTATAGACCAGCGCCATCCCGAGCGAGTAGGCCACCGACAAGGAAAACCCGCGCCCACGACTGACGTGAGCCCCTTCGCCGACGATAATCGATGACAAAATCGGCACCATCGGCAATACGCATGGCGTAAAAGACAGCCCAAGACCCAGCAACAAAAACAACGGTACTATCGCCAGCAGTTTGCCGCTCTGAAGCGAGGCTTCGATTCGGCCCATCTCTGAATCGGACGACGATGTCGGTGCATTGCCATCCGCTTTAATTGCTGCAGCGGCAGACATCAAGCCGCCTCCATTTGGCGACAAGTTCACTTGCGACTCCATTGGTGGGTAGCACAGGCCTTTGTCCGCGCAGCCTTGCCCCTTCGCCTTCAGTATAAAACTGCCCGAAGCCTCAACCGGAATCGTGATGACAACGACTTTTCGATGGCTTTCGACATCCTTTTGAAAGGTCTCATCGAACTTCACTTGGCCCGGAGGAATAGCTGGCTGACCAAGTGTGGCGCCATCTGCTTTGAAGCCAAACTGTTCGCGATACATGTAATAGCCATCGGCAATCCGGTATGTAACCTCGGCGGTTTTCGCATCAATCATTCTCGCGGAAAACTTGAAAGCTATCTCAGGAGCGAGAAAGTCATCTGCTGCATAAGAAACCGATGCTAGCGATAATGCAAAACCAATTACGATACGGACAATAATTCGCCACGTTGCGCATAGACCTACATCCTGACTCAATAACTTAAGCATCCAAGTCTTTCTTCGTTTCTGATACAACCCAATTGAGATATTCTGGCAAACCGGCAGTGATTGGCAAAACAATGATTTCAGGCACTTCATATGGGTGATTGTCCCTGATTTCCGCTTCGAGTTCGGCGTAGCGTGTCTGCACTGTCTTAATCAAGATAGGGATTTCAGTTGTTTCTTCAATAGAACCTTGCCACTGGTATATAGACCGCACCATCGGCAACAGATTGACACAAGCTGCCAGTCGACGCTCTACCAAGCGGCGCGCAAGGAAGTGCGCGGTTGCCTCATCCGGTACATTGGTCAGAATTAGCAGTGTCTGTTCCATAGTCGAATTCTGTTTCAAGATCTAATAATTATTTCAATAACCGGCGCCGCGTCAGAATCATTGCTGCATAGAACCCACCCACACAGTAGAAAACTAAGATCCCCAGATCAATCAAAGGTACGGTAGGCCATTCCCCAAGAATCAACGGCCGAATCAGATTAACGGCGGCCCCTAATGGCAGCACTTTGGCAAAGATTTGCAACCAGTCCGGCAATTGCGTTGTCGGGTAGTAGACACCAGACAAGAACACCATCGGCGTCAATACCAGCGTGAAATAGTAAGTAAAGAAATCATAGCCGCGCGCGAGCGCATTAACGATCAAACCTATTGATGCAAAAGTCATGCCGATTAGGAACAACAATGGCGGTACCAATAATACATGCGGGTGAAGACCAATCCCAAGCATGAAAATCACGAGCAGAATCGCCGTACCGGAAAACAGCGATTTAGTCGCCGCCCACAACATTTCAGCAAGCACAATATCATCCAGTGCCAACGGCGCATTCAAGAGTGCATCCCACGTCTTTTGCACATGCATACGTGAGAAAGTCGAATAGAGCGCTTCAAACGATGCTGCCATCATGATGGACATGCAGATCGACCCCGATGCCAAGAATTGAATATATGGAATGCCGTTGACGGTTTGCAGCAAGCTGCCCAATCCGTATCCAAAGGCGATCAAGGTGATTAAGGGATCGGCAATATTTCCAAGAATACTTGCGACTGCCAGTTTTTTCCAAACCAAAAAGTTTCGTCGCCAAACCGGGAAAAAGCGCAGCGAAAACCCCGGCAACGCGTAGTCATTCGCTCGCATATCAATCTCTCATTTCTCTACCTGTCAGCTTCAGGAACAAGTCCTCCAAATTGGCCGGCCGATGCAAATAACGCACACCTTGCATGCCGTGCAAGCTTGCCAACAATGATTGCGCATGATTCGTATAACAGAACACCGTCTCGCCGGCCACCTCGATGCGCGCCGACTTTTCGCGGCCCTCGGCATTGCCCCATGCACGCGCGTTGTCTCCATACACTTCGACCACTTCGGACTCGACATGTTGTCCAATGAGATCCCGAGGAGAGCCCTCAGCGATCATCCGGCCGTGATCGATTACAGCGAGCCGATTACACAACCGTTCCGCCTCGTCCATGAAATGCGTCGTCAGCACGATGGTTTTGCCTTCGGCGAGAAGCGTCTTTAATCGGTCCCAGATCATATGCCGCGCCTGAGGATCAAGACCGGTGGTTGGTTCATCCATGAATATCAGATCAGGATCATTAACCAATGCACGCGCCAATGTCAGCCGCCGCCTCATTCCGCCAGACAGCTCGACGATGTTTGCATCCTTCTTTGCCGTCAAATTGGCAAATTCAAGCAGTTTCGGGATGCGCGCGATAATAGCTTCATCGGCCATCCCGAAATACCGCCCGAATACCAGGAGATTCTCGGAAACGGTAAAGTCCGGATCGAGATTGTCACCTTGTGGCACAACGCCAACGCGCAAACGCGCCGATCGGGCGTCCAGTGGAATTTGCCTGCCAACCAGAATAATTTCGCCGCTATCTGGCACGGTCAATCCCAAGCACAAGCGCAAGGTCGTTGTCTTCCCGGCTCCATTCGGCCCCAACAAGCCATAACATTCGCCACGGCGCAGGTTGAACGACAAACCGTCAACCACCATGCTGCGGGTGGCACCACTTCCATATGACTTGCGAAGATTTGCGACGAACAAGATGTCGGATTCAAGCATGGGCAAACAGTATTCCTAGCGAAAAAAACATCTTGCCACAAGTGAAACGGCAGTACTAAAAACCCAACATTTGGTAAGGTAACTTGGATTATGTTTAGCCGTTGCAGCCAAGATTAAAGCAAAAAAGCCAGGCGTCGCCTGGCTTTTTAACGTGCGCAAACAATAACCGCGTGAATTACTCAGCGGTCGGAACTTCTGCTGCATCGCTGATTTCCGGACGGTCAAGTAGTTCGACAAATGCCATAGGCGCCTTGTCACCTTGACGGAAGCCCATTTTCAGAATGCGCAAATAGCCGCCGTTACGGGCAGCGTAACGTGGCCCAAGTTCAGCAAATAGCTTGACCACGATTTCGCGATCACGCAGACGGCTGAATGCCAGACGCTTGTTAGCCAAGCTATCGGTCTTGCCGAGCGTAAGGATTGGTTCAACAACACGACGCAGTTCTTTAGCTTTCGGCAACGTGGTTTTAATAGCTTCGTGACGAAGCAGGGAGACGGTCATGTTACGCAGCATCGCAAGGCGGTGCGACGAAGTACGATTCAGTTTACGGAGGCCGTGACGATGGCGCATGGTATTTCCTTTCAGTTTTGAGTTTTCGGTCCAGCTCTTCTATCGATCAGACATTCGCCTGCCGCGGGCCGGTAATTCTTATTGTTACGGTTTTGCCATAACGGGTACTGCGACTTCGCTCGGGAATGGTACGAAAACCACTCCCGACAAAATTACTTTTCCAGACCAGCCGGCGGCCAGTTCTCGAGTTTCATGCCTAGAGTCAAACCACGGGATGCCAGCACTTCCTTGATTTCATTCAGTGACTTGCGACCAAGGTTCGGGGTCTTGAGCAATTCATTTTCACTACGCTGGATCAAGTCGCCAATGTAGTAGATGTTCTCGGCCTTAAGGCAGTTTGCGGAACGCACCGTGAGCTCCAGATCGTCGACCGGACGCAGCAGGATTGGATCGACTGACGGCGCACGCGACGGCGCTTCGGCGGCGGCTTCGGTACCTTCCAGTGCAGCAAACACGTTCAGCTGATCGACTAACACGCGAGCCGACTGGCGGATTGCCTCTTCCGGTGAAATTACTCCATTGGTCTCGATGTTAATGACCAGTTTATCGAGGTCGGTACGCTGCTCCACACGCGCAGATTCGACTGCGTACGACACGCGGCGCACTGGCGAGAACGATGCATCGAGAATAATGCGACCGATGGTCTTGTTTGCATCTTCCGACAGACGACGCACATTGCCAGGCACATAGCCGCGGCCTTTTTCAACCTTGATCTGCATATCCAGCTTACCGCCTGCGGTCAGGTGTGCAATTACGTGATCCGGATTGACCAGCTCAACGTCGTGCGGCAGATCGATATCCGATGCCAGCACTGCGCCTTCACCCTCCTTCTTCAAGGACAGCGTCACTTCATCACGGTTATGAAGCTTGAACACGACACCCTTCATGTTCAACAACATGTCAACGACATCTTCCTGCACACCGTCCAGAGACGAGTACTCATGCACAACACCGGCAATCGTCACTTCGGTCGGAGCATATCCAACCATTGATGACAGCAGCACTCGACGCAGTGCATTGCCGAGCGTATGACCATAACCACGTTCAAACGGCTCCATCACGACTTTAGCGTGGCCGGCACCAAGTGCCTCGACTTCAATAATACGGGGTTTCAACAGGCTGTTTTGCATGAAATGTCCTTTTCAATACCCTCGGCTCGTTACACCGATAAGGCTGATGGCATTACAAAGAAACCGGCGCCATCGTGAATGGCGCGGGCAGGAAATCCAAATTAACGGGAATATAATTCGACGATCAACGATTCGTTGACGTCATTAGCGATTTCGGTACGGTCTGGCATGGTCTTGAAGGTGCCTTCCATTTTTTTGGCATCAACAGCTACCCAAGACGGAAGACCACTTTGCTCGGCCAGCGACAGTGCTTCAATGATACGCGCCTGCTTCTTCGCCTTTTCGCGCACAGCGACCAAGTCGCCAGCTTGTACTTGATAAGAAGCGATGTTGACCACATTGCCGTTTACAGTAAACGCCTTATGGCTGACCAACTGACGAGCTTCAGCGCGCGTGGAGCCGAAACCCATACGGTAAGCAACATTGTCCAAGCGGGATTCCAACAGCTTCAACAGGTTTTCGCCGGTGTTGCCCTTGCGACGATCAGCTTCGGCAAAATAGCGGCGGAACTGGCGCTCGAGAATACCGTACATGCGCTTCACTTTTTGCTTTTCGCGCAACTGGTTGCCGTAGTCGGAAGTACGCGCGCCAGAAGTGCGGCCATGTTGTCCCGGCTTGGAATCAAGTTTGCACTTCGAATCCAACGAGCGACGCGCACTCTTCAGAAATAGATCAGTGCCTTCACGGCGGGATAGTTTTGCTTTCGGTCCAATATAACGTGCCACGTTAATTTCCTTTTTTAAATGACGCCCCGATCAAATCAGTCGCGATAACTGATCTGCCAGGCGCTAGTCTGATTCTCGTATCATCAGACGGTGGTCTTAAGAACAAAACCCGCCAAGGTCTTTGGCGGGCAGCATACTGCAACTACTATCAACAGAATTTTTAAATACGACGGCGCTTTGGCGGACGGCAACCGTTATGCGGCACCGGCGTTACGTCTTGAATCTGGGTGATCTTGATACCAAGATTATTCAGCGCACGAACAGCGGATTCACGACCCGGACCCGGACCCTTAATGCGAACTTCAAGATTCTTCACGCCGCATTCGATAGCAACCTTGCCTGCAGCTTCAGCTGCAACCTGCGCTGCGAACGGAGTCGATTTACGCGAACCCTTGAAGCCCGCACCACCGGATGTTGCCCACGACAAAGCGTTGCCCTGGCGATCAGTGATCGTGATAATGGTATTGTTAAAGGACGCGTGAATATGGGCGATACCTTCAGCAACATTCTTTTTAACTTTCTTGCGCACGCGTGCTGCTGCGGCGTTATTCGGGGCTTTTGCCATTTTGATTTCCTTGAATCCGACTACGAGTCAAACTGCGCTGGATTATTTCTTCAGCGACTGAGCTGCTTTACGCGGGCCTTTGCGGGTACGTGCATTGGTACGCGTACGCTGGCCTCGGCAAGGCAGACCCTTGCGATGACGCAAGCCGCGATAACAACCCAGATCCATCAAACGCTTGATGTTCATCGATACTTCACGACGCAGGTCACCCTCGACGACGAACTTACCGATTGCATCGCGCAACTTTTCCAGCTCGTTATCGTCCAGGTCCTTGACCTTTTTCGTTGTCAGAACACCTGTCTGTTCGCAGATTTCCTGAGCGCGTGGACGGCCAATACCAAAAATCGCTGTCAAGCCGATCACGGTGTGTTGGTGATTGGGGATATTCACCCCTGCAATACGTGCCATTCGTTATTCCTCAATCAATAACGTTAATTAACCTTGGCGCTGTTTGTGACGCGGCTCGGTGCAAATCACACGAACAACGCCTTTGCGCTTGATGATCTTACAGTTGCGGCAAATCCGCTTGACTGATGCGAGCACTTTCATTTTCGCCCTCTTTCTTTCAGCTCTAGTTACTTGTTACTTACTTCGTACGGAACACTATGCGTGCCCGGCTTAAATCATAAGGTGTTAATTCCACAGTGACCTTATCTCCCGGCAAAATGCGAATATAGTTCATGCGCATCTTACCGGAGATATGTCCAAGCACTACGTGCCCGTTTTCCAACTTGACTCGAAACGTTGCATTCGGAAGATTCTCAAGAACTTCGCCTTGCATTTGAATTACGTCGTCTTTTGCCATTCGTTCTGCTCGTTCTCCTGGGCCGCCATCCTATAAATTAACGGGTTGGCATGCCGCCCTTGAAATTCGCTTTACGAAGCAGTGATTCGTATTGCTGCGACATCACGTAATTCTGGACTTGCGCCATGAAATCCATCGTCACCACGACGATAATCAACAGGGATGTACCACCAAAATAAAACGGCACTTTCCAACGTGCGATCAGGAATTCAGGCAATAAGCACACCAGCGTGATATACACCGCACCAACCAGCGTCAAACGCATCAAGATCTTGTCGATGTATCGCGCTGTCTGGTCGCCCGGGCGAATACCCGGAACAAACGCACCACTCTTCTTCAAATTGTCTGCTGTCTCTTTGCTGTTGAATACCAGCGCTGTATAAAAAAAGCAAAAGAATACAATCGCCACTGCATACAGCAACGCGTGAATCGGCTCACCTGGCGCCAATGACGCTGCCAAATCCTTCAGGAAACGAACAAACGCATTGCTCGTATCACCTGATGTGAACCAGCTCGTGATCGTCGCCGGAAACAGAATGATCGATGAAGCAAAAATTGGCGGAATCACACCAGCCATATTGAGCTTCAACGGCAGATGACTACTCTGACCGCCGTAAACCTTATTGCCAACCTGACGCTTCGCATAATTCACCAGAATCTTGCGCTGGCCACGCTCAATGAATACCACCAAATACGTTACTGCAGCTACGATCACACAAATCAGGATCGCGGACAATGCGTTCATTGAACCAGTACGCACCAATTCAAATAAACCGCCTACTGCACTTGGCAAACCTGCGGCAATGCCTGCAAAGATTATGATCGAGATTCCGTTACCTAAGCCTCGCTCGGTAATCTGTTCACCCAGCCACATCAAAAACATCGTGCCGGTTACCAGCGTTACCACCGTCGTAAACCGGAACGCAAGCCCCGGATCAATCACTAAACCCGGTTGCGATTCTAGTGCAACGGCAATACCTAATGCCTGGAAAGTTGCCAAGACCAGCGTTCCGTAACGCGTGTATTGGGTAATCTTTCGACGCCCGGCTTCACCTTCTTTCTTCAGTGCTTCCAACTGCGGCGACACAATCGACATCAGTTGCATGATAATCGACGCCGAAATATACGGCATGATTCCAAGCGCGAAAATAGTGAAGCGTGACAAGGCGCCGCCAGAGAACATATTAAACATCCCCAGAATACCGCCTTGGTTCTGCTTGAACAGCTCTGCCAACTGATTCGGGTCAATCCCCGGAACGGGAACATGAGCACCGATACGATAAACAACCAACGCAGCAAGCAAAAACCATAGACGGCCCCATGGAAAACCGCTTGCTGCACTCTTAGCGAGTTGTGGTGTTGTCGCCAATTATTGCTCCGAACTAACCGGCTGCTTACGCAACCGAACCACCAGCAGCTTCAATGGCAGCCTTGGCACCCTTGGTCGCGATTAAGCCCTTGACCGTGACTTTCTTGCTAATTTCGCCTGCCTTTATGATGCGCACGGCGCGCGCCAGCACGGAAACCAAGCCAGCTTGCTTCAATGCCAGAATGTCGATGTCCGTAACCGGCAGGTTTTCCAAATCGGTCAAACGAACTTCCGCCTTGTACGGCGTTGCTAGCGACTTGAAACCGCGCTTCGGCAAACGTCGCTGTAGCGGCATCTGACCGCCCTCAAAACCGACCTTATGGAAGCCGCCCGAACGCGACTTCTGACCTTTGTGGCCACGGCCGGCAGTCTTGCCCAGCCCCGAACCGATCCCGCGTCCGACGCGACGCTTTGCGTGCTTAGCACCGTCTGCCGGTTGAATATTATTCAATTCCATGATTTGCTCCGTTCGCAAGCCTAACGCTTACGACACCACTTTCACGAGATACGAAACTTTGTTGATCATGCCACGGACTGCCGGTGTATCCTGCAGCTCCGAAACGGAATTCACACGACGCAGACCGAGGCCTCGAACTGTAGCGCGATGATCCTGGCGCGTGCCGATCAACCCTTTGACCAGCTTCACTTTGATTGTGTTTGCCATTCGGATCACCTTAGCCCAAAATTTCTTCTACAGCCTTACCGCGCTTGGCAGCAATTTCCGACGGAGTGTTCATCTTGGACAATCCGTCCAATGTCGCACGAACCATGTTGTATGGATTAGTTGACCCATTGGACTTTGCCACAACATTGGTCACACCCATAACCTCGAAAATTGCGCGCATCGGGCCACCGGCGATTACGCCAGTGCCGTCTTTTGCGGGCGAAATCATTACGGACGAAGCGCCATGCTTACCTGTAACAGTATGCTGAAGGGTGCCGTTCTTTAGCGTGACCTTGATCATCTTGCGACGCGCTTCTTCCATCGCCTTTTGCACAGCCACCGGAACTTCCTTAGACTTGCCCTTACCCATACCGATGCGACCATCGCCGTCACCAACTACAGCCAACGCTGCAAAACCCATGATGCGACCACCTTTAACCACTTTGGTTACACGGTTCACCGCGATCATCTTTTCGCGCATGCCGTCGTCGCGCTCTTCGCCTTGCTGCATCTTTGCTTGCATTTTTGCCATGACGATTCTTCCTTAGAACTTCAGACCGGCTTCGCGCGCCGCTTCTGCTACTGCCTTAACTCGGCCATGGTAGCGAAAACCAGAACGGTCGAATGCGACTTCGGCGATACCTGCTTTCAAGGCCTTCTCAGCCACTCGCTTGCCAACCAAGGCGGCCGCAGCTGCGTTTCCGCCCTTGCCCGACTTGTCCGCCAACTCCTGACGCACTTCTGCTTCCAACGTCGAAGCGGAAGCCAGCACTTTGGCGTCCGGACCAATGATGTTTGCGTAAATGTGCAGGTTGGTGCGATGCACAGCCAAGCGATTCACCTTCAGCTCTGCAATTTTCGCGCGCGTTTGGCGTGCGCGACGCAGACGTGATTGTTTCTTGTCCATCGTCAACCCCTATTACTTCTTCTTGGTTTCTTTGAGCGTTACCACCTCGTCCACATAGCGGACGCCCTTACCCTTGTAAGGCTCGGGACTGCGGTACGCGCGAACTTCAGCAGCTGTCTGACCGACCCTCTGCTTATCGACACCCTTGATCAAAATCTCGGTCTGCGACGGTGTTTCGCACTTGACGCCAGCCGGCATCTGGTGCACTACCGGATGCGAGAAGCCAAGTGACAAATTCAACTTGTCGCCTTGTGCTTGCGCACGAAAGCCCACGCCAACCAATGAGAGTTTCTTTTCAAAACCCTTGGTGACGCCGTTGACCATGTTGTTGACCAATGCGCGCAGCGTACCTGACATTGCATTAGCTTCGCGACTATCGTTAGCCGGCGAAAACTTCAGCGTACCGTTGTCGTTTTCAATCTTAACCAGACCATTAAGGGACTGAGTCAATGTACCCAATGGGCCTTTTACTATGATTTGCTCTG
>SXGU01011775.1_pt1 | contig 12590 bp, 15 predicted proteins | sample 3174531 | NCBI WGS metagenome assembly SXGU01 (sample SAMN11356863, study PRJNA531348) | freshwater metagenome | isolation source: freshwater sample F1-140 | place: China: Fuxian Lake, Yuxi | collected 2017-12-25 | reverse complement strand
TTTTTTCGCTTACGTATAACAACATAAGCGCCTATCGCTAAGATAATGATGACAACATAACCAAAAGTATCCATATGCCCTCCAAATTTTTTAAAAAGATTAATATAAGTTAAAAGCCTACCGTTTTTAGCATTATTTTTGATAAAAGAAAACCAAAATTATTTCGGCATAGGGTAGGGGCTTATTAGCAATGTATGCCTCGAACACATTCAGGCAAAGATTGAAAGAACCATAGAAAATTAAAAAAATATCTTAACGATAATGGACACTACCCCGGTTATTAAAATGCCCAACATCCATTTAATTAGGGTAAATTGCCCATCATGTTCAACTTGTTTTATCTTTATATCTTGAACATCGTTCTTGGTTGCAAGATGAGCTTCCATTATTTCAGACAAAGATTCTTTGTGGGCTTCTGCCATGGCAATTGCTTGTTCTCTTGGAATGCCTGATTGCTCTAAGCGTTGGGTAAATTTTAAGGTATCGAAAGTTATAGTTGTCATGGTAGGGAGCCTAATGGTTTATCATCTTCTTGATGATACTCTAAACCTTGATGCAATTAAAAGTTAGTTTGCAGTGTGCAAGCGGCTTACTTAAGCAAAAACTCAGATAAAACGATATAATCCGAGCCGACATTCGTTTAGTAAAGGGTAAAACAAACTGTGGATATTAAACATTACATGCAATCTTTAGCCCAACAGGCTCGTAAAGCAGGGCGGGAATTAAGCCGTACCGATTCAGGCAAAAAAAATCTTGCCTTGCTCAATATCGCCAAGGTCATTGAAAAAAATCACGATTTATTGATTGCTGAAAACGCTAAAGACTTAACCGCAGGTAGACAAAACGGTTTAGATGCAGCTTTATTAGATCGCTTGGCGCTAAAGTCATCCGGTATTTCGGCAATGGTCGAAGGATTAAAACAAGTTGCCGCTTTACCCGATCCGGTTGGTGAAATCACCGATTTAAGCTACCGGCCTAGCGGTATCCAAGTAGGTCAAATGCGTGTACCTTTGGGGGTGATCGGTATTATTTACGAATCGCGTCCCAATGTGACTGTCGATGCGGCGGCTTTATGTCTTAAATCGGGTAATGCTTGTATTTTAAGGGGGGGCTCGGAAGCAATTCATTCCAACCAAGCTATTGCAGCGTGTATTTCCGAAGGTTTACAAACCGCCGGTTTACCGGTGGAAGCCGTGCAAATTGTGGCGACGGCTGATCGAGCAGCCGTAGGCGAGTTGATTACTTTAAAAGAATATGTCGATGTTATCGTACCTCGCGGCGGAAAAAGCTTGATTGAGCGCATTTCTAAAGAAGCAACGATTCCTGTCATAAAACATTTGGACGGTATTTGCCATGTCTATATTGATGATAAAGCCGATCTTGATAAGGCAGTGAATATTGCTTTAAATGCTAAAACGCATCGATACGGGGTTTGTAATGCGATGGAAACTTTATTGGTTGCCGAAAGTATAGCGCCTAAAGTATTACCGTTGCTCACATAGCGCTATGTTGAAAAAGGTGTTGAGTTACGAGGCTGTCTTAAAACGTGTTCGTTAATTCCCGCTTGTGTGAGAGCCACGGAAGAAGATTGGCATACCGAGTATTTAGCGCCTATCCTGTCCATCAAAATTGTAGATGGTATCAATGAAGCGATTGAGCATATCAATAAATACAGTTCAGCACATACCGAAGCTATCGTGACCGAAGATTACACTTTAGCCCGTCGTTTTTTGCGGGAGGTGGATTCAAGTTCGGTCATGGTTAATGCTTCGACTCGGTTTGCGGATGGTTTTGAATATGGCCTGGGTGCTGAAATCGGCATCAGTACCGACAAACTTCATGCGCGCGGCCCCGTGGGCTTAAAGGGATTGACCTCGTTAAAATTTATCGTTCTGGGTGACGGTCATATCAGGCAATAAATGATCGGTATTTTCGGCGGTACTTTTGACCCGGTTCACTACGGACATTTACGTTCAGCGCTCGAAGTCAAGGACATCTTCGGTCTGGACGAAGTCCGTTTGATTCCCTGCGCCAATCCGCCGCACCGCGATCAACCCGCGGCACCCGCCGAGATGCGGTTACAAATGCTGGAGTTATCGATAAAAAACCAGTCAGGTCTGAAAATCGATACCCGCGAATTGGACCGCCACAAGTTGTCCCCGCAAGCGCCCTCTTACATGGTCGACACACTAAAATCCCTACGCCGGGAATTTCCCACCGGACCTTTGCTGCTGTTTATCGGCACCGATGCGTTTAGCTATTTAACCGCTTGGCATCAATGGCAGCGTTTATTTGATTATGCGCATATTGTGGTGATGACCCGGCCGGGCTTTGAGACGCCTCAACTCGATGGTTTTTTTAAAGCCAGACTAACTAACGGTACCCAGGAGCTGGCACGAGCCGACGCAGGAAAATTATGCTTCCAGCAGGTTACTCAACTGGATATTTCGGCAACGGCGATCAGGGACATGATTGCAACAAAACAAAATCCGGGTTTTTTATTACCCGATGCTGTCATAGAATACATCAAGCAACATCAGCTTTACGAGATACATTAATCTCATTATTAACTAGGAATTTGAATGCAAGCAGAACAGATATTGAAAATTGTCCAGGAAGTTTTGGATGAACGTAAAGGGCAACAGATAACGATTCTCGATGTTCGGGGCAAGACCAGTTTTACCGATTATATGGTGGTGGTGACTGGCACCTCGGATCGTCACCTAAAGTCCTTATGCGATTATGTATCGGAAAAGCTCAAGGAAAACGGCATTAGACCTTTGGGTACGGAAGGCGGACTGGGTTCGGACTGGGTTTTGCTGGACTTAGGCGATGTCATTGTCCATGCGATGAATGCTCAGGCGCGCGACTTTTATCAACTTGAGAAGCTATGGTCGGTGGAAGGTTCTAAAGAAGGCGAGCAGAAAAGCGCGTTGGGCTAGGCTTTGCTTGTTGGATGCGCTAGTTAGGTAACTCGCAATAATAAATTCCCCTCAGGTATCGTTCCCCACGCTCCGGCGTGGGAATGCCGACAGTGACGCTCCAGCGTCACGCAACGCTGGAGCGTTGCCGGATGAATTCCCACGCCGGAGCGTGGGAACTATTCGGGACTGAGGGGGGTATTTATTGCGAATTGCCTTATTACTTTCTTATCGATACCAATTTACTATGCGGGGAATTGCGTTAAATGAATAGCCGCTCACTATCCAAAATAATCAACCCGGCCACTGCCCTGGTTATGGCAATGGCTTTAACATCAACAAGCGCTCAAGCCGCTAATTATTCAAGTTCATCAAAAAGTTCGACATCAAGACCGTCTGTAAAATTCAGCTCCGGCTCAAGCACCAAGTCGAACAATAAGACAAGTTCATTCAAAGCCGGCGGTAGCATGGTTAGCCCTAAGTTCGGGAAAACTTATAATTCCAATATTGAACAACAGTACGCCAAGCAATCCACCAAAAAATCTTTCAAGTTCTTCCAGGACTTGATGCCGACAAAAAAGCCGTCCTATTTTCCCGAGGCGGACATCAAGAGTTATCGAAACCGTTATTCTAATAACGGCATGTTCAGGCAGGCTGAACGTGATCATGACACCTGGGACTCACGCAACCGTTATTATCAAGCGCATCCTCCGGTCGTCGTTAATGGCGGCAGTAATTCTTTCGGTATGCTGTCCGGGATGTTTTTGTACAGCTTGCTTAATAATTCGGCATCGGCAGCGGAATACGCCTTTAATCATCAGCATGACGAGGATTATTTAAAATGGCGGGCCGAAGCCGACCGTCTTGCTCGTAATAATGCTGAATTGAAGTCTCAGTTGGATAAGATCGATGCGGCAAAACAAGCCAAAGGCAATGCGCAACCTAATCCGGATTGGTTGCCCGATGGGGTTCCGGCGGCGGCCGTATTATCCGAAGCGGCGCTTAAATCCAGTCAGCCGGATTTTAATGTGTGCGTGGGCTCGGAAGCCGGGCCGTATTATAAAATCGCTCAAACCTATATGTTGCCCGCCGTGGTTGACTGGGTAAACCTGAACCCGGTGGTTACTAAAGGTACGCCGGATATTCTGGCAAAAATAGCAGCGGGCAATTGCGATGCCGGTTTTATTCAAGGCGATGCGGTTTTCGATAAAGATAAATTGGATGTCGTGTTCAAGCCTTTTCTTGAAGCGGGCCATTTGGCATGCAGCATAAAAGCCAAAGGCAAATCGATTGACGACCTTAATGGGCAATCGGTATGGATTCCCAAAGGCTCAGGATCGAGAATGACTTGGGATCGCTTGGTCGGCTTCAATCCCGACTATGGCAACATCATCGCTAAAGACGCGGTTAACTATGAGGATGCCATTTTAAAAGCCGTGCAAACGCAATCCTGCCTGTTTTATATGGCGGCGCCTCACGCCTCCTCGCTGGACCGGCTGATTGACCGAAAAGATCTTAAGTTAATAGCTATCAAGGATGAGCGCTTGCTTAAAGACGGCGTCTACCAAGCGAGAACGTTATCCTCAAGCGATTACAAGCGCAGCATTGAAGACCATTTTTTCTCGGACGGTTATATTCAAACCGTGGTTGCTCCGGCAACCTTCGTGATCAGCAGCGCTTGGAAATCAAGCCATGCCGAATTGGCCGCCAAAATGGCGCTGAAACTGGCGGATATTGAAAATCAACTTAAACAAGCGGTAAAACAATAATGTTCGGACGAAAAACGCCCCCTAAAAAGAAACAACTCAAGCTTGAGTTGAATAGCGATATTACCGTTAATTTAATTGACGTGGCGCATATCGATTTGCATCCGAGCTTTGTCAGGCCCGAGGGTTTATTTTTTATTCAGGCGCTCGGTACGGTGGAGGATGATGCCGGAGCAAGGGATATTTTTAATGTGTACGCCGAAAACAACGGCAACTCTTATTTGATTGAACTTGAGGCGGTTGAGCACGACATTAAACAAGCCGCTCTTTATCAAAACGTGTTGACCTTGACGCCGAGTGAACAGGAATGGGAAGACATTCTGCAAGAAATGGCATCGACGGACATGGGTTTGGATGACATTCACTATAGTCGGGCATTCGGCGGTAGTGCGAAAACAATTGATTTATGTCAGATTAACGAACACATCAAAACCGCTGAGGACAGTTTCGATTGCGCCAATCAGGTCATGCTGTTTGAACGAAAAATCCAGCCGTTCGAATTTACCGAGCGGCTAAAAGTGACTGCCGAGTTTATCGAGAGTCGAGAGCAAGCCGCCGTGTCTTTTTATGTCGGCTTTAACCTGCATCCGTCTACGCTGACGCTTTTAGGTAATTAAAGTTTTATCATCACAAAACAAAGGAAATATTGACATGTCATTTTTTAAGAATTACGGCATTGAAAAAGCGAAAAGTCTGGCCAATGCCTTAAGCGAAGCGATTGTTAAGTTCGATCCCGAAGGCGCAACCGAAGCCGCCATCGGTGAAATCGAAGAGAAGTTCGATAGCCTGAATGTTGCGTTTTCAAAAGCCAAGCAAGTCTGGGATAAGGAAAATAAGGAGGCCGAAACAATTTTGGCTCTTTATAACCAAAGGCTCGCCGCGGCCGACTATTTGCAGGCCGATCCCGGAAAAACAGCGGCATTGAATCAACTCATATCGGCGCTGGAAGAGATGTTGCCCGACATTGAGCGTGAAAAACAAGAAGCCGACGACGCCAAACAAGATATGGATCAATTGGATGACTTGGTTAAGCAATACGCCGAAAAGCTAAAAAGCGCCAGGCATACGGTTGAAAAAGCTAAAAAAGACATGCAAAGAGCCGAATTCCAGAAAGAACGCGCCAAGGAAATTGCCGATGCGGCGGCCATGGCGGCCGGACTTTCGAAAAGCACTACCGGCTTAAGTTCCGCGTTGGATCATATGAACAAACTGGCCGAGCAATCCAAAGCTGAAGCGGATGCCGCTAATCGCAAAGCGCGTTTATTGCAACCGACTTCGATTGACGATCACGCCGATATTAAAGCGGCGATGGCCGCGGTGAGCGGCAATGCGCCTGTCGGATTATCCATTCAGGACAGAATGGCGGCGTTGAGAAGCAAAGTCTAATAAGTCACTATGGAGCATGCAGCAAAACAAGTTAATAAACCGGTTTTATGCATGTTCCTAAGTTCACCTTCTCCCCAGTAAAGTCCTTGATGTTTTTTTAATTGGCCGATTGTTATCGTAAATATTTCAGTGTCGTAGCGTGTGGTGAGGAACGAACCGCACGGGCGAACTTCCCGGTCATGTTCAGCAATAATTTCTGTCTTGCTAGATCAGGAATACTTGCGTCATCCATTTCTATATCAAGAAGCAATCCATCAACTTTGCTCCGACTCAACCGATTGCTTCGCCACTTTCGTTGAAATCCACCTGCCGCGGAAATACTGCTTAAGGCTGCGGCGCATGATGTTAGAAGCGCCGGCCAACCAACAGGCGGCAGTGATAATTGCAATAGCCCACCCGCAGCAATGTTGCAAAGTATTGCCCATAGATGCTAGTACCGTCCGGTGCGGTTCGCTATGCTCACCACACCCTACGCGCTGAGGCGCCTACTTCGGGTGCTTGCCCCTTCGCATTGTATCGTATAACTCGCAGGCAAAGTCCGCACTCCGACCCCTTGATTTATTAAAAAAGGTAAAATGTACGGTATGAGCTTGAATTATTAATTTGAGACCCCATACCTAGACGTTAGTAATAATGGAGGTTTTGTGAGTCGATTTCAAATTTTATCGTTGAGCGGTGGTGGTATTCGTGGATTATTTACTGCTGAGGTTTTGGCTGAGCTGGAAAACAAAAGAGGGGTAAATATATCTGAACATTTTGACATAATTTGTGGAACTTCAATTGGCGGCATTATTGCGCTTGGGTTAGCAAGCGGGATGAGACCAAGCGAATTAGCAACAATCCTTAGAAAAAAAGGAGAAAAAATATTTCCAAAACAATATTGGGGCTTAAAACATATTAAGTCTCTCTTTACATCCTCTTACGACTCAGAGTCTCTTAAAACGGTACTTCAAGAAATCTTTCAAGATAAAAAAATTAAGGATTTGAAAACAAGAGTCCTTATTCCTGCTGTCAACTACACAACAGGGAAGCCAAAGGTATTTAAAACTCCTCATCTTGAGAAATATGTTAATGATCTAAATATATCTTTAGTTGACGTTGCATTAGCTACTTCAGCAGCACCTACTTATTTCCCAATTCATGTAATAGACAGCCAGCGATTTGTTGATGGTGGACTTATTGGTAACTCACCAGCCTATTTTGGCGTTCATGAGGCTTGTTATTTTCTTGATAAAAAGCCTGATGATATTTTTGTGCTTGGAATAGGGACAATGGGACAAAACAAAACAGCAGATCATCGAAAAACATTGAAACAAGGCGGATTAAGATGGGCGCGTCCTGTTGTTGAATTAACCTTATCTTCTAGTGAATCGTTACATAATGCATGGGTTAAACACATTCTAAAAGATAGATTTTTGTTTATTGATACCCTATTAACTAATGATCAAGCTAATTATATTACCCTTGATAATGCTAGCAGAGCTGCACTAGAAACACTTACTGGACATGGAAAAGCGGAAGCAAATGTTCACTCAAATAATGAAATATTAAGCCGTATGCTTGAACATAAAGCACCATCTCCGACTTTTTTTGAATTTACAAAATCCATTAATCAGGATTAAAAATGACGAAACTTAAATATGATGCAAGTAAATTATTGTATGCACGTTCAGAAAATAATCGGCTTATTCATCAACTGGAGATTAAAGATGATGAACGCGCTACATTATTACAAACAAGAAAAAAAGCTAGAAGCGCAATAAGAAAAGCCTTTAATGAATCTAAAGCGATACTTGAGGAAGATTTCAAAAAACAATCTAGTTTAAAAGGCATTCATACTGCATTTCGGGAAGTAAGCCCCGCATTCTGGCCGCAAGGTTCTTTCTCTTATGGAACTTTAAATAATCCTGCTTTTTCACCTCCTCAACAATTAGATATTGATGATGGAGTTTATTTACCAATGGATCTTTTTGAAGATAATCCAATTTATTCAAAAGGAGTTTTTTTCAAAATTGTTGATAGTGCATTAAAACAATTAGTTGCTGAAAACCAAGGTTGGAAGTTTGATGATAGCAAGCCAACGTGTGCGCGTATTATTGTTAGCTCACGCATTCATTTAGATTTTCCTTTATATGCTGTTCCGATAGAGCGTTTTAAAGAACTCAAAGAAGTGGCTTTATCAACGTCTTTTGCTGTAATGGATTCCACTTATTCACTAGAAGCCATAAAACTTGATCCTAACGAAATTTATTTAGCTAGAAGAGATAAAGAGCACTGGATTAAATCCGATCCCAAAAAAATCAAATTATGGTTTGAGCGTGAAAAAGAAGTTCACGGTGTCAGGTTAGTACGTGTATGTAGATACCTTAAAGCATGGCGTGATTTTACTTGGAAAACAGGAGGGCCAACTTCCATTACACTGATGGCCTGTGCTGCTTCGGTTTTTGATGACTCAAATGAATTTAATCGCGATTGCGAAGCACTTTTTGCTGTTTCAGAAAAATTGCCTAGCTTATTTGCTGGCGAGATAAAAAATCCTGCTGAACCAGAAGAAACTCTTTATCCTAGAGAGTTTTCACAGGAAATCATTGATGACATTGTTAATAAAGCAAAAATATTTAGAGACACGCTGACTAAAGCATTAATACATGCCGAAACCTCACAGGAAGTTGTAGATTTGTTTATAAAATCCCTTGGCAGGCGAATTCCAAATGACAACACCTATATAACCCCAATATCATCGGTATCTGTCGCACTAAATACGCCAATAAGAAAACAGCCAGCTCCAATAGTTAAAAACTTAAAATCAGGTTAATGACAACAGCCCATCAATTTGCCCACAATTTTTTACGGGAAAAAGGCTTTAAAAGAGTCCCTTCTACTTTTTTGCATAAGTATGAAGGGATTATGTCTGTAAGAAATACTAGGTTTTCATTAGAAATCAGTTTTTCTGAATTAGATTTTATTGATTTTCCAAAATATAGATTACTCAATATTCCTGAAGGCTTAAATCCTCATTTACCACACATTGAGCCAGACGGTAGCTTGTGCTATTTGGATAAAGAATTTATCTACTTAGACAGATATAACCAAGAAAGTAATTTTGTACTTTGTTTTCAATATGTAGAAAAGCTATTAGTTTCATATGTTGAAAACGATATTAAAAAACTCTCTCAAGAATATGCCGATGAATTTACGGCTTATTGGCAAGGTGAGTTTTTTGCCTATATAAAATCATGGAACTCTCCATTACAAGCATTACTAATTGATAGATATTCAATTCTTGATAATGATAAAAAAAATACAAAGTGTGAAGTCGTTATTTTTAACAAGCCACAAGAGGCTGATGCTTGGCTAAAACTAAGAAATGCGGCAAATAATATTTATAATAAAACAACCCCAGTTATTGTCACTAAGTTAACACAAACAAAGCTTATCAGACTCTTTGAAAAATGGCCTTTGTCTTCAAGACAGGAGTTGTTAGCGTGGCTGACAATAATTGATCCTTCGGCCGCACAATCTTTTATAAGCAGCCTCATTGCTGTGATAAGTGATATAAAAAATATTCGTTCGTTTTATGTTGTCCTACAAACACCAGGCGGTAATGTTGGTGCACTTATAGAAATTGATAAACAGATAATTGAAGCTCTAAAAAGGTCACAAAACCAACGGCAAAACAAAAAAGGAAATAAACCTGCGAGTCCAAGTTCAATTCTTTCAAGAAAGAGCCTTGTAAAAGAAAAGTTTCTCCGCATTAATATCATGGACGCTTCCGACAGTAGAATTACCACTCGGAATCAAGACAAAGAATTTTCTCTTATAGGAAAAAAGATAGCTCTTATTGGTTGCGGCACGGTAGGAAGTTTCACTGCTTTACTTCTTGCCCAGCTAGGCGCAGGAATTCAAGATCATACTCATAAAGGAGTTCTTGCTTTCTTCGACCCTGATATTCTAGTGCCTGATAATTTAGGTCGTCATGTTCTAAATATGTCTTATGTCGGTGAAAATAAAGCATTAGCTATGGCCGATTTTCTTACAAAACAAGCAGTATCTAACACCATAAATTTTATAGGTAACAACAAACGATTCGATGTAAAAAATTTAACATTGTTTTCAAGATATGACTTAATAATTGACGCTACAGGAAATGAAGCTTTTTCAACCTCTCTGAGTCATTATTATCATAGAGGTGAAATTCCGAACGCATTAATACATGGATGGGTTATTGCCGCAGGTAAAGCCGTCCGCGTCATATTAGATGATAAAACTGGGGCATGTTATCGCTGTCTAAGAATTTCAAATAAAGACGGTGAGTTGCAAGAAAGATTTAAGTTATTTTCAAAAGATAAAGAACCTCAAGAGCCTATAAGACGAAACTGTGGAAATGCTTATTTCCCTTATGCAAGTGGTGCATCCGCTTCAGCGGCAGCCCTAATTCAACAATTAGCAATTGATTATTTTTCTGGTAATCCATCACCTAGATTTAGGCATAGTAGTTTATCTCTTGATGTTCAATATACTAAGAACTGTAATCCATCAAACCTTGATACATGCCCATGTTGCACCAAGATTTTATAACAATTCAATTACCCAAAAATGAGCTAGTAATAATGCCAACTTCGGTTTTAACTAGATTGCACCAATATCGACAACTTAAATTTTGGCACAGAGAAAAAGGCGGAATTTTTTTGGGGAGATACAGGGGGCAATATATTGAAGTGACTGACATTACTTTACCCCAGCATGATGATCTTTCTGGCAGGTTTTTCTTTAATAGATGTTCACCTTTACACCAACAGACTGCCTTTCGACAATGGCAAAATAGTAATTCAGAAATAACTTATGTTGGTGAATGGCATACGCATCCAGAACAGTTTCCGAACCCATCCACTCAAGATATAACTGAATGGCAATCGAAATTATCTGGTAGCTTTGAGTCAATGCTACTTTGTATAGTAGGACAATCTACAGATTGGTTTGGCTGTTTTCAAAATGGGGTTATTTCAAAGGAAATAAGTTCAAGCCTTATATCTTGCACATAAAACTACCTGCCATAGATATTTCATGGTTATTTTCAACAAAGCATGCGAGAAGCTCTGTTGGTTCTTCCTTAATTATCCAAAAAGGATATATAAGCAACAATTGACCATCGGTTTCTTGACCATCAGCATATCTTCCGAATACAAAACGCTACAGCCGGATTGAAGCGCTGAGCTGACTTGCTTGGGAATTCAGTGTTGTAAGCTCCAGTTCCGGCGGGGGGCTAATCTGAATATTGGACATTGCATAAAAGCAACTATTATTCCGTTGACGGAATATTCTTTCAAGATTACATTAATTTATGAGTTGGAATGTAGAATACACTGATGAATTCGGAATGTGGTGGAACAGTTTGTCTGAAGACGAGCAAATATCATTAGCCGCATCCGTTCAACTTCTGGAAGAGCGCGGCCCGACTTTGGGATTTCCTCATAGTAGCGGCATCAACGGTTCGAAACACAGCCATATGCGAGAGCTTCGCACTCAGCATGATGGCAGGCCGTTACGTACGTTATATGCGTTCGACCCCAGACGCAGTGCGATTTTGCTGATCGGCGGCGACAAGACGGGGGACAACCGATGGTACGATACCCATATTCCCATCGCCGACCAACTCTACGATGAACACCTGCTGCAACTTAAAAAAGAAGGGCTAATCTAATGGCTAATAAATTTTCCGATCTTCGCGCACAAATGTCGCCCGAGTCACGCGCACGGGCCGAAGCTAAGGCCCAAGCATGGCTGGCCGAGATGCCGCTCAATGAATTGCGGCAAGCACGCGGGCTGTCGCAAAAGATGCTTGCCGAGGTTCTGCACGTTCAACAACCGGCCATTGCCAAGATCGAAAAACGCACCGACATGTATATTTCCACTCTGCGCAGTCATATCGAGGCCATGGGCGGCGAGTTGGAGGTCGTGGCCCGCTTCCCGGACGGGGCGGTCAAGATCAGAAATTTTTCAGACGTATAAGTATTCACTAAATAATAAACAACAGGAATAAAGCCTTATGTCCACATGGTTAGACTCGTCCTTTTTATCGAAAGACAGAATTATTGCAAAACCCGGTTTTAATCGCTGGCTGGTCGCTCCGGCGGCGCTGGCGGTGCATTTGTGTATCGGTCAGGTTTACGCATTCAGTGTTTTTAATCTGCCGTTGACCAAGGTGTTGGGCGTGACGCAATCGTTGCCGGAAGACTGGAAGTTGACCACCTTGGGCTGGATATTCAGTTTAGCTATCGTTTTTTTAGGACTGTCGGCCGCATTTGCCGGGAAATGGCTGGAAAAAGTCGGACCGCGCGTGACGATGTTTTGTTCGGCGCTCTGCTTTAGCTTCGGCTTTTTGATTGCGGCGGCCGGCGTCGAGCTGCATGCAATCTGGCTGCTGTATCTGGGGTACGGCGTTTTGGGCGGTATTGGCCTGGGTTTGGGCTATGTTTCGCCGGTTTCGACCCTGATTAAATGGTTTCCGGATCGGCGC
>SXGU01250348.1_pt1 | contig 12592 bp, 9 predicted proteins | sample 3174531 | NCBI WGS metagenome assembly SXGU01 (sample SAMN11356863, study PRJNA531348) | freshwater metagenome | isolation source: freshwater sample F1-140 | place: China: Fuxian Lake, Yuxi | collected 2017-12-25 | reverse complement strand
GTAAACTTTCGTCTGCGGTTTAACGAACAGCGAGCCGCGTTCCTGCAAAGCGTAAAGCGCGTAAGTCGTCGCTTCGCCCATTCGGTCGGAAACGAGCGAACCCGTTCCGCGTCCTTTCATTTCGCCCTGCCATTTATCGAAACGCAGGAAAATCGTGTTCAACAGTCCGGTTCCTTTCGTCTCGGTCAAAAATTCGCCGCGAAAACCGATCAAACCTCTGGACGGCGTTTCAAATTCCATTCGCACGCGACCCGATCCGTTATTGATCATTTTCGTCATTTGACCTTTGCGGCGTCCCATCGCTTCGGTCACGACGCCGATGAAATCTTCGGGCACGTCAACGACGACCAGCTCAATCGGTTCTTCGAGTTCGCCGGTTTTTTCGTTTTTGCGCGTGATGACTTCCGGTTTGGAAACTTGCAGTTCGTAACCTTCACGGCGCATCATTTCGATCAAAATCGAAAGCTGTAATTCGCCGCGCCCGGAAACGCGGAAACTGTCTGCCGATTCGGTTTCGGCGACGCGCAATGCAACGTTGCCGAGCAGCTCTTTGTCGAGGCGTTCTTTAATTTGGCGCGAAGTGACGAATTTGCCTTCGGTGCCGGAAAACGGCGATGTGTTGACGCCGAAAATCATCGAAATCGTCGGTTCGTCAACGTTGATGAGCGGCAGCGGTTTCGGATTATCAACGAGTGTGATCGTTTCGCCGATGTTGATGTCGTCAAATCCGGCAAGCGCGACGATTTCGCCGACTCCGGCATCTTCAACCGGAACGCGGTTCAATCCTTCAAAAACGTAAAGCTCTTTAACGCGCGTTTTCTGCGTCGAGCCGTCGCGTTTGGCAACGATGACTTCCTGATTTTTTGCAATCGTGCCCGAATAAATTCGACCAATCGCCAACCTTCCGACAAACGCGTTGTAATCAATGTTGGCGACTAATAATTGCAGCGAATCGTCCCTGAGCGCGTGCGGCGACGGAACCGTTTCGACGACTTGTTCAAACAGCGGAATCAGATTTTTCGATTCGTCCGCCAAATTCTTTTTCGCGATTCCGTCGCGCGAAATTGAATATAAAACAGGAAATTCGATTTGCTCGTCGTTCGCGCCGAGATCAATAAAAAGATCGTAAATTTCGTCCAAAACTTCTTCGGGGCGCGAATCCTGACGATCAATTTTATTGACGAGCGCGATTGCCGGAAGTTTGAGTTCGAGCGCTTTGCGCAAAACGAAACGAGTTTGCGGCAGACAGCCTTCCGCCGCGTCAACGAGCAGAACGATGCCGTCAACCATTTTCAAAACGCGCTCAACTTCGCCGCCAAAATCGGCGTGACCCGGCGTATCAACGATGTTGATTTTGTAGTCGCCATAACGAACCGACGTGTTTTTCGCCATAATCGTGATGCCGCGTTCGCGTTCCAAATCCATCGAATCCATCACGCGGTCAACAACCGTTTCATTGTCGCGGTAAACGTGTGATTGCTGAAGCATCGCGTCAACGAGCGTCGTTTTGCCGTGGTCAACGTGAGCGATAATAGAGATATTTCTGATATTTTTCGATTCAATCATAGATGTAAAAATGCCGTTTTAAGCAAACGAAAATAATGACTTATTGAGCGCCAAAAGGCAACCGCAAAACAAAAAAACAACCGAATAGGCATTCAGCCCGTTCGGTTGTTTTTCTTTTTCGCTAATCATTTAGCGCGCTAAATCTCGCTCGACAATCAAGTTGTTCTGAACGTTGAAAACGCCCGGAATGCCGTTTGCCAAAATGTTCATCAAATTGGCGTCGCTGCGATTGGCGACGTATCCTTCGAGCGCGACGCGACCGTTTTTAACGATCAATCGAACCGACGGATTCGGCTCCTGAAGATACCGGTAAAGTCCGCCGCTATTGGCGAGCGAGCGAACCAATTGAAAACGAATCGTATTGTCGAACGAAGACGGCGGCAAAATATTGATGTTGTTCACCACGCGCTCGACGCCTTCGATTCTTTTGACGGCGTTTTCGGCACCGCTTTTGTTAATGCTGTTATTTACGTTCCCAAAAAGCGTGACCGTGTTGCCGTTTACTTGATACGCGATGTGGTCGAACACGCCGTAATACGGAAGCGACAGCAGTTTTTTGAAGATTTTCTGCTCGACCGTTCTTTCCGTTTTGTTCGACGAATATTTTTGCGCGTTCGTCGCGCTGAATGAGAAAACCAAAATTGCGAAGGTTAAAAAAGTGAAAAGCGAATAATTTTTAATTCTGTTCAACATTGCTAAAATTCTCCTCTATACTTGTCGGAAATCTTGATAATTTTCGTACAGTTAATAGATGAAAAATCGCGAGTAAAAGATGCTGTAAATTTGTCAAGATTTGTCAAGAAAGCCTAATAAAACCGGGCATCAGCGCGCCGAAAAATTCGTTTGCCGCAGCGCTTCGTAAAGCACGATTCCGACCGAATTTGCCAGATTTAAACTGCGCACGTTTTTGTTCGGCATCGGAATCGTCAGACATCGTTCCGCGTTGGCGGCAAGCAAATCTTCGGGCAATCCGCGCGTTTCGCGACCAAAAATCAAACAATCGTGCGGCTCGAATTTCCAATCGGTATAATACCGCTCGGTTTTGGTCGTGAAATACAGAAAACGCGATTCGGGCAAACTGGTGTAAAGTCGTTCGAGATCAATGTGACGATGAAGGCGGACTTCCGCCCAATAATCGAGTCCGGCGCGTTTCAGCGTGCGGTCATCCATCCGAAATCCGGTCGCGCCGACAATATGCAGATCGGTAAAAGTGGCGGCGCATAGACGCGCCACGTTTCCCGTATTCGGCGGAATTTCCGGTTCGACCAGACAGATGTGAAACATTTTTATCTTTTTTATTTGTTGAAAAAATTAAGAATCAGTAAAAGTTACGCGGCGTCGGATGTTTCGATAAAATCGCGGCAGAATTTATTCCATTCGCTGATTTGAATGCCGAGATAATGACCGAGATTGGCGGTCGCCAGGTTGCGCGCCGATTCGAGAAAATGATTCGTATGTTCGGTGTTCGTCACTTCATTCAGACCGATAACATACATTTCGACGGCGCTTTCCGCTAACTTTAAACAGAAATTATTTGACGAATCGCCGGTAAAAAAATGCGACGTCACTTTGCTGTCCGGTTGTTTTTCGGTCGGATCGTAAGACGGCTGAACGGTGAGAATCAACTCGTCGGGCAGATCATCAATCGCGGTGATTTTCACCCAATCCTGTTTGCCGGTCAGAGGCATTTTGATCCGCACGAAATCGCCGAGCCGCGCTTTTTCAGAACGATCTTTTTCCGCGCCGTTTCGGTCAAATAAAACGAAAGTGGAAATGCCCGAGGAAAAATTCCATTCGGCGATGCGCAGAAGTTTTTCGCTCAGCTGCGCAAATGCCGTTTTCGCCTGTTCAGCGCTTTCAAATTTGCGCCGCGCCGAAGAAATCGAAGTTTTTTCTTCCGTTTCTGTTTTTGCCTGCGCCAGTAAATTTTCAGTTTTGCCGCTCATCGGCTTTTTATTCTATTACTTTAAATGTTAGCTTACAATCATCATAAGCATCTCGAACCGAAAAAAAAACATCAATTGAAGTAATCCGAAAGCGGATCAAACACCGACAAATCGGCGCGTTTGTGATAAAATCCGCAGATAAACCAAGACACAATCGAGCAAATTTTAAGGAGAATCATTCAGTGTTTTCGTATTTTAAGATACTTTTTTTAGCGGTCGCGCTAATTTTTACCATCTCCGCGCCGCTTTCCGCGCAGGAAAACAGCGGCTCCGCTCAACCGAAAAAAGAAGAAAAGAAAGAGGAGAAGAAAGAAGAAAAAAAATCTAAAAACGGCGCTAATTTGTCTGCCGAACAGATTGCCGAATCTTCAATTCTCATTTACGGTTTTCCCGGCGGACGGCAAACGCTGAACCAGATTCGCAAAACCACCATCGAACGCGGAAAAATCAGCAGCACCGGAACTGACGGACGCGTCGAACAATCGAATTACCAGCGCTGGATTTTGCGCGCCGACAATCTCGATAAAGAGAAAGTTCGCTTCGATCAGGAATTGCCGAACGCTAAATACGCGTTGATTTACGACGGCGCAAAACTTTTCGGCGTTTACAACGATGCGGTTTTCGCGCCGCGCGAAGATGCCGCCAAATCATTTAATCAGCAGGTTTGGCACGGACTCGACGCGCTTTTGCGTTACAAGGAAAACGAATCGAAACTGGAACTCGCCGGACGCGAAAAATTCAGCGGCGTGGAATTTTATCAGCTCGACGTCACCGACAAGCAAAACCGCAAAACTCGTTTTTACGTCAGCACGAAAAGTTACCGCGTGATGATGCTTGAGTATGAAGCCGACGGAACGAAATTTCGCCGCAAATTCTACGATTACAATTACGCGCAAGGAACTCTCGTCCCGTTTCGTACGACTCTCTGGGCGAACGACAAACAGGTTGAGGAAACACAAACTTTGACGATTACGTTCGGTCAAAAAGTAGAAGAAAATATGTTTCAGGGCGGTTAAAAAAGCGCCGTAAAATTTTTGCAACTTTGTTTCGGCTGGTCAGTGAAAAGATGTGTTTTAACGCATCTTTTCCAAAAGGAGAAAATCCAATGACCAAGCCGAATTTTACTTTTAAAGTTATCTTTCTCTCCATTTTTTGTTTGCTCGGTTTGAGCAGCGTTTTCGCGCAAGCGGAACCGCGAGTTCAATCCGAACCGAGTTATGAAGTGATGCTGCAAATTCTCGTCGGCAGCAATTCCGGCGAACAAAAAAGCGGCGCGCCCGCCAATTTATCTGCCGTCACAAAGAATCTAAGAAACCGAATTCCTTTTGCCAACTATAATTTAACGACGACTTATCTGCACCGCGTCGCCAATACGGGAAATCTGGAAATAAAAAATGTGACCAGCGGCGATATGAAAAGCGCCGCGGCTGAAACTCCTGTTTTTTCCGAATGGTCAATCGGGCAATTGAAAAATTCGCCGACCGATGCGGCTAATCAAAGCGCGATTCAAATCACGAATTTTCGTTTCGGGCAAAGAATTCCCGTTCAATCGGCAAACGGTGTGCTTAATTACGAAAGCGTCGGACTCAACTTGCAGAGATTAAACGTGCCGGAAAACGCGCCGACCGTCATCGGAAGTCTTTCATCGCAGAATCCCAGCGAAATGGCGTTTCTCGTATTGACTGTCAGACGCGCGGAAAACTAAAAAGCAGCGTTATTTTGATTGTTGAAAAACAATATGAAAAATCTCTGCAACATTTTCATCGGTCACGCGTGTTTCCCAAGTATAAAGCGGCTTTTATTTTATTCGGAAACTGTTGTAAAACAATATGAATGTATGGCTTTGGACAAATTCAAAATGCGAAGCGCGGAGGTGCCGGAAACCGACGTGCCAACTGAAACTTTGTCCGACCACGCACTCATAGAAGCGACGAAACAAGGCGACGAAGCGGCATTTGCCGAAATCGTCAATCGTTACCGCAATCCGATAACGAATTATCTCTACAGATTTTTGAATGATTACGAGGAATCGGTTGATTTGGCGCAGGAAACGTTCGTGCGCGTTTATTTCGCGATTGATCGTTATCACACCGAATACGCTTTTTCGACTTACATTTACCGAATTGCGACGAATCTGGCGATCAGCGAAATCCGCAAACGAAAGCGGCGCAAATTGTTGTCGCTCACCGGTTTATTTCAGTCGGAAGACGAAACGGAAACGGAGTTTCAACTGCCCGACGAAAAATCTCTCCCGGACGAAGATTTGATTGACAGCGAACAAAGCCGTTTTATTGCGCGCGCCATCGCCGCTCTGCCCGACAAATACCGGGCGCCGATTATTCTGCGCGAAATCGAAGATAAAAGTTACGAAGAAATCGCGCAAATTTTGGATTTAGGACTCGGAACCACGAAGTCGCGCATCAGCCGCGCTCGAAATTTGCTGAAAGAAAAATTAAAGCATTATTTTTAGTTGAAAATGAATTACAAAGAATTAAAAAACAAATCAGAAAATACCGAAACACTTGGCGCGGACGATGAAAAGCTGCGCCGTTTGCTCGGCAGTCTGAAACGAGTGGAAGCTCCGAAAAATTTCGACTTCAAACTCAAAGCGCGCATTGCCGGCGGTCAGCCGCAGAATTACCGAAAGCCTATTTTCGCGCCGGTTTTACGTTATGTTCTGCCGCTGTGCGTCGTTGTGATGCTCGCCGCATTCGTCGCTTTTAATATGTCATCGGCAACTGATAATCAAGACGTTGCGACATCTGCCGGTAAAATTCAGCCGCCGCAGAATGCCGCGACGCCGGTTGATCAGACTTCAACATCGCCAGTGCCGTCCGGCATTGTTCCGGCGGCGATTGCTGCGACCAATGCGGCGAGCGAAGCTGTTAACCAAACCGAATCGCGACAAATTCCCGTGGCGCTTCCGTCATCGCCGAAATTCGCGGCAGAACGAAACGAAACGAAATTTGTTGCTGCTAAGATTCCGGCAGGCAAATCCGCCAGAAACAACATTAATCAAACAAAACCAAGCGTTGACGGAGGTTTTGAAGGAACGCGCGACATTACGCAAAAAATTGACGAACCTTTGCAGCTCAAAGGCATCAATCCCGCCGCGCAAAAAACAAACGCCGACAATTTCGCGCGCGGCAGCATTTCACTGCGCGGCATCTTGGCGGAAATTGGAATCGAAGCCGATGTTGTCGAAAAAAACTGGACGATTTTGTCTGTTAAATCGGAAACTCCGGCGATGCGTTCGGGTTTGAAAAGCGGCGATATTATTCAATCAATTGACGATAAAAATCTGTCGCCGGAAATCGAAACGGTGCAGTCATTTACGGGAAAAACCTTCCGAATCACGCGCGGCGGCAAGCTAATGATTATTGAACTAAATACAAAGTAAAAATCAAAAATCAATTAAATAGCAAAAGAAAGAAGGAGCGAAATTTTATATTTCGCTCCTTCTTTCTTTTGCCGAAATCGCTCGTTCGGCAAAGCGATTACGATTGATTTTGAAAAACAAATTTTATCTTGACAAAACAAAAACAAACAAGCTAGATTGATTATGCGTTTCTCATAAACGCTTTCCGAAAAATACGATTCTCAAAAAACACCCGCAGTTTTGGGAATTACTCCAATCTAAAATCCAACAATTTCAACGCCATTCAGGAGAATTTCTATAAATGTCTGGTAAAAATTCGGTTTGCCGAAACCACCGTTTGTCGTCCAAAATCGCTGTTTTGTCACTGAGTTTAATTTTTGCCGCCGTTTTTTTCGGCGCGCTGCCGTCCATTTCGGCGGCGGAAAAATCCGATCAATCAAGCAGCAAGGAAAATGTTTCATCCGCCGTCAATTTGAGCGAGTTTAAGGCTGAAAGATTTTCGGAAGCCGTGAAAATCACTTGGCAAACTTCGCTCGAATCGAAAATTGTCGGGTTTCGCGTCTGGCGCGAAACCGCCGGATTTAGCGAGCTGGTCAACGAAGAAATAGTTCCGGGAAGCGTCTTGAAAACGCGCGACGGCGTTTTGCCGAGCGGCGACGAATATCGAATTTTTGATTTCGGCGCGGCGGAAAATTCGGTCTATCGCCTTGAAGCCATTTATCTCAGCGGAAAATCACTCTGGTTCGGTCATTTCGACGCGCGCGCAGAAATCGAAACGGACGAAATAGCAAGAGAAATTGCCGGTTACAGAAATGCGCGCAGTGTTGATGCGCAAACCGAATCGGTTGAATTGGCAACTGCGCAGACCGAACAAAGATCGTTGTCGGCAGTCGCCGCCTCCGATGAATTTACTAACAGTTCGTCGGCGGTGAAATTTCAAGTGAAAAAAAACGGCTGGCATTATATTGGCGCGGCGACGGTTGCGGCGGCGGGATTTTCCGGCAGCAGCACTAACTGGAAATTGTACGCCGACGGAATAGAACAGGCGATGATCGTCAACGCCGATAATTCGATTGAATTTTACGGTCGGGCTGCGGACACGCCGCACACGGACTCGCGCGTTTACTGGCTTTACAATTCGCCTTCCGGCGGAAAAAGAATACCGCAGATAAAACAAGGATTCAGCAAAAGAGCGAGATATGTCAGCAGCCGCACGGTCGTCGAGAAAAGAGATCGCACAATGCGCGTGGCGGGCGCGCTGAACGGCGAGCGCGAAAATTGGTTTGGTGCAGTGGTCAATTCGACCGGCACCAACCAAGTTTTGAATTTAAAGGAAGTCGCGTTTGAAAGCGGTCAGACGGCAACGATTGACGTTGATTTACAAGGCGCGACTACTGCTCTTCATCAAGTTGCGGTATCACTAAACGGCGTCGAAATTGGTCGGATTGACTACAATTATCTCGGGCGGCGCGAATGGAGCCAATCGGTTTCGCTAACGCGTTTAATCGAAGGCAACAATGTATTGACGCTGCGCAGCGTCGGCGCATCGCCGGATTTAAGCATTATCGAATCGGTGCGCATCAATTATCCGCGCCGGATGAAAGTCATTAACAACTCGGGCGAATTTCAGGTTAGCGCCAATGAAGTCGCGCTGATCAAAGGTTTTTCCGGCGGCGACATCCAAATTTACGATATTACTGATCCGGCAAGCATCAGCCAGATCAGCACCGCGAATCGTATCGAGGCGGACGGCACGCGCTCGGTTACTTACACCGCGCCGGCGACCAGCGCGCGTATTTTGCTGGTGAAAACGCGCGACGCGGCGGTTACTGCGATAGATTCGCTGGTGCAAAATACGCCTTCGCTGTTAAAAAGCCCGTCAAACGGCGCTGATTTTGTAATTGTTGCGCCGCGCGCTTATTTTGATTCTTTAGCCGTTTTGAAAGCGGCGCGCGAAACTGAAAGAATCGCCGTCCAGCTCGTTGACATCGCGGATATTTACGATGAGTTCAGCAACGGCAACAAAAGCCCGCAAGCGCTGAAAAACTTTTTCCGCTACGCCAAAGAAAATTGGACGCTCAAGCCGAATTACGCGATGCTCGTCGGCGATGCGAGTTTTGATCCGCGCAATTATTCGGGTTTCGGCGGCGACGCGGCGGATATCGTACCGACGATGTTTGTTGATACGTGGAATATCGAAGCCGTGTCCGATGAAGTGCTCGTAGATTTTAACGGCGACGGCATCGGCGAAATGTCTATCGGCAGATTGCCCGCCAGAAATAAAACCGAACTCGATGCGATGGTGCGCAAAATTATGGCGTTCGCGCCGCTTTCCGCCGCCGAAGCGAGTCGGCGCGGCGTCGCCTTCGTTTCCGATATGCCGATTCAATATGATTTCGCGGGAGCGTCGCGCCGCATTTCGTCCGGAGTTTCTGCCGCCGTTGCGCCGAAATACCTTGATCGCGAATTGATGGATCACGCTTCGATGCGCGGCGCGCTGCTGAATACCGTCAATTCCGGCGCGGCGGTCGTCAATTATTTCGGTCACGGCAATCTCAATAACTGGAACGGCAATGTGCTGACCGTCGGCGATGAAGCGGGAATGACCAATGCGCAAATGCCGTCGCTGATGGTTATGGTCGCCTGTCTCAACGGTTCTTTTACCGACATTATCAGCGAAGGACTTTCCGAAGCAATGATGCGTTCGCCGAATGGCGGCGCGTTCGCGGCGTGGTCGGCGTCGGCGATGAACGGTGCGCGAACGCAGGAATATCTGGCAAAGGAATTTTACGGGAAGGTATTCAGCGGAGTGCGTCTCGGCGATGCGGCGCGCGAATCGAAAGCGCTTTTTACCGATACGGATATTCGCCAAACTTACGTTTATTTCGGCGATCCGACACAGCGTTTGATCGTGCAGTAAAATTAAAATAGGGAAAAAATTAAAGCGCCGGTCAACTTTCAAAAAAGCGGCATTGTTTAGCAAAGCAAAAAAGAGTTCATCGCGAACTCTTTTTTGCTTTTAAAGTTCGCTTAAAAATTCGTTCGGGCGATTTTTTGAGCTGTCTGCGCGAATAATTTTTTCAAGGAAATGTATGAAAAGCCGTTTGGTCTGAAACCGTGCGGCGCATTGCCAACGTATAAACAAACACAGTTTGAAAATAACAGTCGAAAAATCGAGGCGGCGCGGCACATACGAAGAAAACGTTTATCGCACGAAGTCGTTTTTATAAATATTGCCGACCGTATTAAACTTGAAAAAACAATCTGAAACTGAAAAATCAAAATCAATCTATTTTATTTCGAGGAGAATTAATGAATAAACGGACGACGTTGAAAACCGTAGTTGTTTTAATTTTGATGCAGGCTTTCGCGCTGCAAACGGTGATTTTCGCGCAGCAGGCAGCGCCCGCCGCCAGCGATATTAACGCGCAGATTCGCAAAGAGGCGATGGAGAATTCGCAGATTATGCGCACGATTCATCAGCTGACCGATGTTTACGGACCGCGTTTGACCGGTTCGCCGAATCACAAAGCGGCGGCTGATTGGGCGGTCAAACAGATGACCGGCTGGGGAATGGAAAACGCGCACTTGGAGGCGTGGGATTTCGGGCATCCGGGCTGGGTCAACGAGCGCGCGAGCGGTTTTATCACCGCGCCGATGCAGGATTCGCTCGTGTTTGAAGTGCTGGCGTGGACGCCTTCGACCAAAGGCACAGTCAAAGGCGAAGCCGTTCAGATGACGATTCCGACTCGCCCGTCGGCGGAAAATCCGAATTTTCAATTGCCGCCGACGCAGGACGAATTGACGGCTTATTTCAACAGCATCAAAGCGAACGTGCGCGGCAAAATGGTTTTAGTCGGTCGTCCGCAGGTGATTCCGGTTAACTTCGAGCCGCTGACCAAACGGATTGACGATGCGACTCTAACGCGTCGTTTCGATCCGAACGCCGCGCAAACGCCGCCGCAGCGTCCGCAGCAGCAAGCGCGTCCGGCTCCGCCGACTCCGCGCGCCGGACAATTAACCGGCGCGCAGCTTGCCGAACAGGTTGATCAATTTCTGCTCGACAACGGCGCCGCTGTCCGCATTAACGACGCCGGACGCGAGCACGGACAAATTCGCGCTTTCAACAATCGCAGTTTCGATGTCAACAAAGTCGTGCCGACCGTCGTTTTGCGCAACGAAGATTACGGGCGCATCTGGCGCACGCTCAGCGACAACACGCCGGTTTCGCTCGAATTCGATATTCGCAACCGCACGATTGCCGAAGGCACGACGAGCTATAATACCATCGGCGAAATCGTCGGAACCGACAAAAAAGACGAAGTGATTATGCTCGGCGGACATCTCGATTCGTGGCATGCGGCAACCGGCGCGACCGACAATGCCGTCGGCTGCGCGATTATGATGGAAGCGGCGCGCATCTTGAAAACTCTCGGCGTCAAACCGCGCCGCACCGTTCGCGTCGCGCTCTGGTCCGGCGAAGAACAGGGACTTTTGGGTTCGCAGGCGTATGTCGCCAAACATTTCGGTTCGTTTGAAACGCCGACGGCGAATTACGAAAAATTCGGCGGTTATTTCAATATTGATTCGGGCACGGGGCGCGCGCGCGGACTTTCCGTTTTCGGCACGCCGGAAACCGCTACGATTTTGCGCGAAATCGCCGCGCCGTTTGCTGATTACGGCGTCGTCGGCGCAATTGCAACAAAAAGCCGCGGACTCGGCGGCTCCGATCACACGTCGTTCAACCAAGCCGGACTTCCGGGCATCGGCGTGCAGCAAGACCCGATTGAATACGGCACGCACACTTGGCACACAAATCTCGACACGTATGAGCGAATCGTCGAAGACGACGTGAAAAAATCGGCGGCGGTCATCGCATCAGCCGTTTACGCGCTCGCAATGCGTGACCAACTTTTGCCGCGCGTGCCGAAAGCGGAAATGCCCGCGCTGCCCGCCGACGCCGCGCCCGCGCCGACGCCGTCACCTTCGCCGCGCCGCAACAATCGCTAAATATAAACCGCGGATTGTTCGATTAACACCCCGGCAAAAAGGAGAATCAAACTACTAATTTGATTCTCCTTTTTCGTTTAATCATTAATTTTTGAGCGTAAAATTACCGCTTATTCAGTTTGCGCGCTCATAAAAATTTCGTACGACGGGCAAACATCGGCGAGAACGCATTCAGCGCATTTCGGTTTGCGCGCCTGACAGATTTTTCGTCCGTGCGCGATGAGCAGATGCGGAAACAGAATCCATTCTTCTTGTTTGATAATCGCCGCCAAATCTTTTTCAATTTTTTCCGCTGCGGTTTCCGCCGTTAAAGCCAATCGTTGCGAAAGGCGTGAAACGTGCGTGTCAACGACGACACCGGACGCGATGCCGAAAGCGTTGCCGAGCACGACGTTGGCGGTTTTGCGCGCGACGCCGTTCAGCGTCAAGAGCTCGTCCATCGTCTGCGGAATTTCGCCGCCGAAATTTTCGATAATTTTGTGGCAAGCCGCCTGAATGTTTTTCGCTTTGTTGCGGTAAAATCCGGTTGAATGAATATCGGCTTCAAGTTCTTCCGGCGCGACGTTAACGTAATCGGCGGGCGCGCGATATTTGCGAAAAAGAGTCGCGGTCACGATATTAACGCGCTCGTCGGTGCACTGCGCCGAAAGAATCGTCGCGATTAAAAGCTCAAACACGTTCGTGTGTAGAT
>SXGU01512691.1_pt1 | contig 12594 bp, 16 predicted proteins | sample 3174531 | NCBI WGS metagenome assembly SXGU01 (sample SAMN11356863, study PRJNA531348) | freshwater metagenome | isolation source: freshwater sample F1-140 | place: China: Fuxian Lake, Yuxi | collected 2017-12-25 | reverse complement strand
GGCGCCACCATCGTCGGCAGCATGGCGACCGTGTGGCACGGTGTAGTCAATCCGCCGCGCTCGCGCACGGTGCGCGAATGGCATTACAAGGAGCAGGAGATCGTGTTGAAAAAGGGGGAAGAAATGGGCCGTTTCCTGCTCGGCTCCACCGTCGTGATGCTGTTTCCGCGCGACGTTCTGGAATTCAATCCGGAGTGGACGGCGGCGCGGGCAATCCGCATGGGCGAGGCAATGGGCTACAAGCCCGCTGCCTGAAGCTAGTGGTCTGCCTTGCAAGTGGTTGAACTAGCCAAAGCGATGGATTTTCGCGTCAGGCCAGGCCTTGCCGGCCGCGCGTGAACCGCAACGATGGCGGGACTATCGGGAGGGTGCGGCAGGGATTTCGCAGCGCGTGCGATGCGCCTGCCAAACGGCCCGCGCTTGCAAGCGCGGGGGCGCCCTGCAAGGGTCGCAACGACGCATGGCGCGAAAAGACGCGCTTTGGCGTTCAATCACTTGCAAGGCAGACCACTAGGCTTGCTTAGACACCATAAATTGAGCCTGATATGATGAATTGCTTTCGGGATTGTACGCACCCGAAAGCAATTCATAACGTGCTCCGGCCGCTGCCGAAAGCGGAGCCTTGAACCAAGACAGAAGGGGATGCCATGAATCTGGAGGAAGCGCTGGCAAAAGACGGGGAATTGCGGGCGAAACTTCTCGCCGCGATTGCCGGGAAATATGAACTCGACGCCAAGGCCATCGCGAAAGTCGATGCCTGCATGCTGGGCAACTGGCTGCACGGTGAGGCGGAACGCAAATTCCCATTCGTCAAAAGTTACCGTCCCTGCGTCGATGCCCATGCCGCCTTCCACGCCGAAGTGGAAAAGGTAGTGCGGCAGATCAACCTCGGGGAATACGAGCAGGCCCAAGCCATGCTGGCGAACGGCACACCCTGTGCCAAGGCATTCGTCGCAATGGTTGGCGCCGTCGCGCAACTGAAGAAGGATGCCAAGCTGTAGGCATACTGTGGCAATTTCATGCATTGCTACGGCATAGACAAAGGTAAAACCCGTTTTTACGCATGCCGATATTGAACATGTATAACGCGCCACCGCAGCCGTAGCAGTTTGCGGAAGTTTGATTCATATCAATGTTGCACCGCAACACTGCTCGTTACACTGATTTCATCTTCACTGCAATGGAGTCAACGATGAAAACGATGCCTGCTGGTTTGCTGGTTCTGGCCTTGTCGGCCACATTAAATGTAGCACCGGCGTTTGCGGCCGCACCGGAAGCCCCCGCGACGCGTGCCGTCGGCGCGATCGAACGTGCGGAAGCGAAAGCGGCCGCGGCGCTGCTGGCCGACGCGGTCGCCTATTTGAAAAAGCATGGTTCCGACAAGTCTTTCAAGGCATTCAACAACCGCAAGGGGCCATTCGTGCAGGGGGCCCATTACGTGTACGTTGTCAGCAGCGACGGCATCATGTATGCCAATGGCGGCGCGCCGGAAGTTCTGGTTGGCGTCGATGTGACCGATTTGCGCGACGAGGCCGGCAAACCGTTCATGCGCGAATTGCTGGGCATGGCGCGCAACGGCGACACTGGCGTGGTGGAATACCGCTGGCTCAACCGTACCGACAACCGCGTCGAAAACAAGACGGCTTCCTTCCGCAAGGTGGGCAAATACATTGTGTGCGTCGGCTACTACATTCCGCGCTCGACGATCGAAGAGGCGCAGGCCTTGCTTGAAAAGGCTGTCGCCCAGATACAGAAAGCTGGCGCCGGCCCCGCATATCAAAGCTTTAACGATCGGGAAGGCAGCTTCGTCCGCGGCGATCTGTATGTTTTCGCAATCGGTATCGACGATGGCAAATACCGCGCGTATGGAGCGTCGCCTCAAATGAGCGGCACCGATGCGCGCAATCTGCATGACGCTGCCGGCAAGCTGCTGGTGCAGGAAATGATCACGCTGGCGAAAGAAAAAGGCAGCGGCACGGTCGATTATGTGTGGCGCAATCCGGCGACCAATGCGGTCGAGCCGAAACACTCGCTGATCCAGCGCGTGGGCGATGTGCTGGTCGGAGTCGGGTACTACTCGAAATAAGCCGGGTAAATAAAACGGGAATTACTCGCCATGAAAAAAGGGGTGTCGATTTCATCGACGCCCCTTTTTTTGCATGCAACAAGCATTTTTAAACAAAAAACAAGTCACCTCCATACGCCGCCCAAGCCATCAGGCAAGCGTATCGCTTCCGGAAGGATCAGCCCCCGACTGCGCGGATCACTGACGCTTCATTGCTTCCTTCTTGACCTTCTTGGCTTCCTTTTTTTCCTTGGGTGTCTTGGTGGGTTCCTTCTTCGTCGCCTTCTTGCTATCCTGGCTCTTGCTCATGATGTTGCTCCATGGTGGGGAAAATCGGAAACCGTCTCGTTGCTCACGGACCAGTTCATTATAGACTTGCGTGCAGTGCCTGGACGATTGCTTCATCACGGCAAGCAAAAATAGTCGGTGCCCTGCGTTGGCGAGTCGAATCGTCCGCAGTCGTCATTTCGTTGTCCGGCTCGATGTCCGCAGTACAATAAGTTTCCTCCAGGTGTTTCAGATGGTCGCCATCATGACAACTTCGCTAGTCGGTATCGAGTCCTGGACGGAGTTCCTGAGCGACAGGGAGCTTCCGGTCCTGCGGCAAACCGCCCGCGCGATCGCCGACGCGCGAGTACGTGTGGAGCGCATCAATGTGCGCGAAATCGCCACCATTGTTTTGCATGATCCATTGATGACGGTGCGGGTGTTGCGATTCAGCGCAAGCCATCGCGGCCGGCGCCAGTTGCAGGATCTGTCTACCGTCGAGCATGCGGTGATGATGCTGGGCGTGGAGCCTTTCTTTCACCATTTCGCACAATTCGATGTCATCGAAGACTTGCTCAAGCCGCATCCGCAAGCGCTGCTCGGACTGCTCCATGTGATCCGGCGTGCCCAGCGCGCGGGACGCTACGCCTTTGAATGGGCAACCTGGCGATGCGATCTAAACAGCGAGGAAGTGGGAGTCGCCGCCCTGTTGCACGACCTTGCGGAAATGCTGGTGTGGAGTTTCGCGCCGCGGCAGGCGCTGGAGATCCACGCACTGCAGAAGGCCAATCCCACGATGCGCAGCGCCGACGCCCAACAAGCCACGCTTGGATTTCCGCTAAACGATTTGCAAGCCGCCCTGTGCAGGAATTGGGAATTGCCGGAACTGTTGTTAAGCCTGATGGATGACTCGCATTGGGAGCGGCCGCGGGTCAAGAACGTGAAATTGGCGGCGGACCTCGCCAGGCATTCGGCTAACGGCTGGGATGATCCTGCTCTGCCAGACGATTTCCGCGCTATCGCGACGTTGATGAATATCGACGAGGAGGCGTTGTGGATCAGGCTAGGATTGAAGAATCCCGAGGAAGACAATCCTTCTTCGCAGGAGAATCCATCTCCGCCAGCGTAGAGTTAGAGTGCAGCGGTTGGAATAAGTAAAACGCGCTTTCGTGCGCCGCTTTCCATTCTCGCATTCAAGATCACTTGAGTTGGATTAACCAAGTTACGCAATGTAACACCCGCGTCACTTAAACACGATAAGATGCCACCCCATGCAGCCTTCGGAGTGAGACTTAGCGTTCAAAAGAATAGGCTGCATCCACCGGAGCTGGCGGTCGGTAGTAGTACCAGCACCATATACCAAGCCCTCCGCATGCGGAGGGCTTTTCATTGTTGGGCGCGCCCTACTCCACTTGGTCGAGCAAAGACCGACCTGTAACGCGATCCGCCGCCTACCTGAACCTGGTCTTTTTCCCAGTCTTGATATCCAGTGAATAGCGTACGCCGTTTTCCGTGACCGGCATCTCGTCCGGAGGCTCGTCGCCGGCCAGCGCACCGGACACGAATGGCAGGCCTTCGCCCTTGCGCATCAGTTCATCCGAACGTTCATAGACATTGGGACAGCCGGTTTCCGCGATCAGCGCTTGGACAATCGGGATTTTCCAGGCATCGACCCCGGCCGCATGGAACTGGCACACCAGATAGCCTTGGCGGCCGCCGAACCAGTCGACCAGCAGTCCGGACAAACCGTCCTCTTCGCCCAATACCAGAGCAACCGGATTGCCGGAAACCGCTTTTTTGCCGCTGCCCGCTCCGCCACGGGCGGCGACGGCGGCCTTGACGCGGCGCTTGATCAACGCATGGTCAACCGGCTCGTTTTCATCGAAGGTCCATACTCGGGCGCGGATTTGCGAGTGTGGGCTGTAGGCGGCGCGCGCCAGAAATTGGGCTGACGACGATTGCACCAGCGCGGTCGCGCCCGATTTGTTTTTCTCGTGCGGTTTGCCATCCACCCGTTCAACCGCGGAGGCGTAAATCCAGGGCTGCCGATCGAGCAAGCTCTTTTCTTTGCCTTGTTTAATGGTAATGATCAGCATGGAGATTCCAGGGATAAGGTACGAAGTGGCGAAGAGCGAGATAACATCGATAAGGATCGATTATTCCGGCTAATACCAATCTTTACCCATAACGTGACAGATGAAATCGATGGATTTTTTCGGCTGGCAAGGCGCGACGACGCGCAGGGTAGTCTCCTGCAAGGAGAAGCAACGCGGCCAGGTGGAAAAAGACGCGATTTCATGTCACGTTATGGGTGAAGATTGGTATAAAGAGGCGCAATTATGCCCGCATTGGCGACATTCCTCACTGTCCGCCGAAATATTCTGTGTACAATCACGCCGCGATCATGACCTGATTTGCGCGCGGTTCTGCTGACGTTTGGTTTAAATCGTGGATGCAATCACTTAACGCTCAACTTGCGCATCAACGCGGCGAACACGGTACGCGAGATGGGGTCGGCCATGACGTCGTCCGATAAAGAAGAGTCTTCGCCATCTTCGTCGGCATATTCCTCTGCGAGATTTTTCCAGCCCTTGCTTGCAGCGAAGCGACCGAATTCCTCCGGCGCTTCGAGCACGATCAGCTTGTCGTCCTGCAGGCCGGGGTCGCCATGACCGAAGTCTGGTCCGACATAGCCAAGGGTACGCAGCCTGGACATGATCTGGCCGATCAGAAGCGCATCCGCATAGAGAGGATCGTCTTCCATCGACGACACGAAGTCGACATAGACGTCGATAATTCCATAGCCTTCATCGAAGATCCGGATACCATGGAGGTCCCAGGTACGCCCCCATGAATCCGTGACACGAAATGGGCCACTGAGCTGAATGACGTTTTCGCTGTGCATGCACTAGCGTACACCAAGCAAGCGCTGCCGTGTCTGGCGAGCAGTGCAATTGTTTTCCGGATAGATACATAGTTTATTGAAAAGACCATCATGAAAAAAAGCAAACACCCGGCTTCGGGAAAACCAGTTGTCTCTGCCGAAGAACAAGAAGATGCATTGACCCGGAATCTGGTTGCGCTCGCGATCGAACTCGCACGGTATGAAGAGCGCGCCTTGATGATTGAGCCCTTGAAAAGCAAGAAAAACGAATTTCAAAAGATCATCAAGAAGTGCCTCTATCAAAAAAATGACGAGGCCCTTTATGAAGCGATCGAACGCACGCAGGACGCCAACAGCAGCGCCTATGCATTTTTCAAAGAGAGTATCGAGGAAGCGTCGGAAATCATCGTGTTTCATCGCGACGACGGCCCCGATCTGGAAGTGAATGCTTTTGTTATTCCGCTGTTCGCGCATGTGAGCGGTGGCCTGCATGGCGAGCAATGCTTTCAGGATGAGGAGGCTTTCGATTTGCTGCGCAAAAGTTTTCAGGAGGCGCAATTGGAAAGCCCGGATGCCAGCGTTGTCCTGGTCAGTCACGCTTACCATCTCGAGGAGATCGACGGGATTACTTACAGCCAGCTCAATGACATGGTGCGTGAAGCATTTGATTCGATGACGCGCAAGAAAGTGGCGGCGATGCCGGCCATCGTCCGCAGCATGAGCGGCTGGCCTGAAGACCATTTCGCGCCGGAGGATCACGCTGTCGAATTGCGTTTTTTGTTAGGGTTCGCGTTGAAGACGATGGACGACCCGTTTTATCAAGTGCCGAAAAAAGAGGCAGCGGCCGATCGCTATTTCGAAGCGCGCGCGAAGCGCTTTCAACAGTGGACGCAACAGGTCGCGCCGCTGGTGAAACGCTGCCTTGTCACGGATGGCGCCGACATCGCTATCGATTTTCTCTACCAGGATCTTTTCCATGGAGGAAAAGAGAGAGGGATTGCGGAATACTTCACGCTGCAAATGATGTCCGAGTTGCATCACGATTTGCAGGCGCACGGCACCCTGCCGCAAGATACCAATGCCATTATCGGACCAACTGAAATCGATGGCGAGATGGTGTTGCGCGTCAATTTGTATGCCGACGCGGATGGCGCGCTAGTCGCGTCCTCGGACAAATCGATCGGCGTCGTTCGCGATTTGCGAATCGAAGCCGACGATGTTTACGACGCCTTGATGACCATCGGGGTGAAGTCGTTGGCGCTTGCGATGAAATTCGATGCGAATGGACAGGCGCTCGATGCGCGCCCGTACCCAAATTAATTAAGGCTGGCGGCTGGAAGCCGTATCAGCCTCGTCATTAGAAGTGCTTCTTCACAACCTCGCTGAAGGCTTCCTCAACTGGCTTTCCTTGTCTTAACAGTTCAGTAATCTCGTCTGAATGTTCCGAAATTTTCGGCGGCAGCGTTTGGCGGTTGTTTTTGAAGTATTCGTAGCGCTGGGCGGCAAATTGTTCATCCAGCTTGGCCGCGCTGGTTCGGGTGCCTGTGCTACCGGCACGCACCACGCGCGCGGTGCGCGATGCAGTGCCCGAACTGGCGCGAAGACCTGAGATCGCCGCTTTTACCTGCTCCAGCGTAAACATCGCACTGGCGTTGGCGCCGGCGAACTCATGTTCTTCGGGATGCAACAGGTGATGATTCCTGTCGAATGCCATCTTTTTGTCGAGGTTGTTCGTCAGCTGATAGCTCGGTTCCGCTCCACCGCTAATCAGGGAAAACTGAACGCGGTCGCCATAGTCGAGCATCTTTGCCATGACAGATTTCAGATACGCGACGGGAAGGGTGTCAAAGTTGCCATTCCAGCGCTTGCTTTTCGTTGTGGCCAATGTAATGTGCTTTCAAAAAAGTGGATATGCCCGTTGCCTGCCGGTTCTAAGAGTCCGTTTGAAAACTGTAGCGAGCGGACCGAGTTTGAGTTGAGAAGCGCAGTCGTACGGATGGTACGGCGAGCATCGCAGACTCAAAATCGGCTCGCGCAGTAAGTTTTCAAACGGACTCTAAGTATTCCTACCGAAGCAACACTGCAAAGCAGAGGCAGTTGGGCATTATCGCCTAACTTGAGTAAGGATGGTTTGATCATTCCGGACTGCGCTTGCTCTTGATTGGTAGCAAGTAAACGCGATGGGAGAAGCGCCTTTGACGCTTCTCCCACTACATCAACTTAGATCGTCCGCTGGCGAAGTTCGTTCCTCAAACCAATCTGCTTGCTGCTACGCCTGGTTGCGACGATGGGTATAGAAGAAACGCAGCATTTCCCGCGATGCATTCGGCCCGGTCGGGTCGGTGTATGAACCGTTACTGTTTCCACCCGACCATGCATGCCCGGCGCCGTGCACGATCCATTTTTCCGCGATGGCTTTGCCTTGCGCATCGTGATGGATGGTTTTCGTGTAGGCGCGGCCATTGGGCGCCGTGCCGTTTTCCACCTTGATACGCGCATTCTTGTCTTGCACGCTTGCCGCAGCGTCTGATGGCATGCATTGCGTCAAAGCCTGGTCGCCGTTGCATGGATGCACCGTGGTATCGCTGTCGCCATGGAAGACAATGACCGGTATCGATTGTCCAAGCGGCGCGGGTGCCTTGACGCTGGCATGGCGCGCGCCTGCCTTTGACTTGCGGTTCATTGCGGCGAAAGCCGACGGCATGTCGTTTGCAACGGCATACGGCACGCCGGAATGGATGCCGACAGCGGCATATAGCTCCGGATAAGTCGCGCCCATTACCGCTGCCATCGCGCCGCCCGCGGACAGGCCGGCGACATAGATGCGGCTGGGATCGATCTGGTACGTGCGGGTGATTTCGCGCGTGATGTCGGCAATGATCGACGGTTCGCCATGGTCGCGCCGCTGATCGCCGGCCTTGAACCAGTTCCAGCAATTCGATCCGTTTGCGGTTTGCGCCTGCGCCGGATACAGCACGAAGCAATTGTGGTCTTCGGCAACCGCGTTCATGCCGGTGCCGGCGGCAAAGTCGTTCGGGGTCTGCGTGCAGCCATGCAGCATGACCACCAGCGGCAGCGCCTCTCCGGTGTAGCCGCTGGGGATATACAGCTTGTAGGCGCGCGTGCCGGCATGGTTGGTGCATGTTCCGGACACGAAGCGGCCCTTGCCGGCGAGATCCGGTGCAGCGTCGACCTCGATATCTTCAATCGGTTGGCGCGCCGACGCACCTTTCCATTTGCCGCGCGCGAGATCGCGCAGGCGCGCCAGCAGGTCGGCACCGGGTTGCGCGTTGGGTTCGGCCTCGCGCACAGGCGGCGGGTTGATGTCGCGCAGTTCCGCCGGCTTTGGCAGGAAGGCGGTCCAGTCGGGTTGTGCCGTCGTCCCATTGTCCTGACTGGCGCCGTGCAGCGCCCGCTGGATCGCGGCAGTAGCGGCCATCGGGCCTTCGGTTTGCAGCAGTTGGGTGGCTTCGCGCATTTGCGCGAGAAAGCCTTCATCGATTTTCATAAAAGTCTTTCCGTAGTGGTTAGAAAATCCGTCCGGCCAACGCGGCCTTGACGGCGGCGCTGGCGTGCAAGGCACCCAGCACGGTCACAGAGTCGATGGCAGCCAATGCCAATTCGGGCGTGACATCCGCGCCGATGCTGGCCAGCCCCAACACCTGTATTTGCAATTTCTGTCCTGCATCCCGCACCGCTTCCAAATCGGCACGGGAATAATGTTGCAGACCAAGCACCAGGCTTTTGCGTGCCACCGTTTGCTTGATGACGTCGCCGTGCGTCTGCAACTGGTTGCGAATGGCGGTACGGATCAGGTCGGTGCGATTGGAATAAAACCCTTCCTGCACCAGCAGGTCGATTTGCCCGAGGTCGACCGGTCCTAGATTGATGGTGATTTTTTCCGTCTCGGCCACCTTCAGCCGAACATCTTGCGTGCTTATTTCGCGTCCCATTGCCATCCTCTTAACATCCATTTGGAATCCATATACCATCCATATGGATGGAGTATAGCGCGTCAAGGGGATGTGTCAAGTAAGGGGACTACCTTATTTTTGTTCGTGGCGACTGGCCGAAAAGTATCGGAAATCGATGCGATGCAATCGTTTCTACAGAGTCAGTGTTATGCACTGTTTTGGGAGCCACATTCGTTTCTAGTCAGAACCCCGATATACTGCGGCAACCCTTTTCTCGAAACGCCTGCATACGGCGCCCCCACCATGCCAATGACCTACGAACAATACCTGGATGAAGTCACCACCCTTATGACGGAAATGTTCAACATGAGCGATGAAGACGCGATCAAACATGTGATGCGCGCGCAAGCCGCGGATTTCTTTACCCTGCACGACGACCTGCCGGAGATGCGCACGCAGGAGCGCGCGGAGCAGGATGCCAAAACCATTTTCGAACAGAAGAACAAGTCGCGTCCGCATACGCCGCCCAAGCCATCGGGCAAGCGTAAAAAATGAGCGGCCACGGACTTCCTGATCGCCCTGCACCATTACCCACGACCCGCCGCCCATGAAAACCCCGAAAAGAATCCAGCCGCTTGTCGAAGAGGGGTTGGTCGACGCAGTCATCCGCCAACTCATGAGCGGCAAGGAAGCCACCGTGTACGTGGTGCGCTGCGGTGAAGACATCCGTTGCGCAAAAGTTTACAAGGAAGCCCATCAGCGCAGCTTCCGCCAAGCCGCGTCCTATCAGGAAGGGCGCAAGGTCAGAAACAGCCGGCAGGCGCGCGCAATGGAAAAAGGCACCCGCTACGGACGCAAGATGCAGGAAGAAGTATGGCAAAACGCCGAGGTCGATGCCTTGTACCGCCTTGCCGCGGCTGGCGTGCGGGTACCCACGCCGCATATCTGTTTTGAAGGCGTGCTGTTGATGGATCTGGTCACGGACGCCGCTGGCCATGTCGCGCCGCGCCTGAACGATGTGGAACTCACGGAAGAGCTGGCGCTGCAATACCATGCGCAGTTGCTGCATCAAGTGTTGCTCATGCTGTGCGCCGGCATCATCCACGGCGATCTGTCCGAATACAATATTCTGGTTGACGCCGAAGGCCCGGTGATCATCGATTTGCCGCAAGCCATCGATGCGGCCGGCAATACGGAAGCTGGAGCGATGCTCGAGCGTGACGTCGCCAACCTTGCCACCTATTTCAGCCGGTTTGCGCCGCAGCTCGCCGCCACGCAGTACGGCAAGGAAATCTGGAAACTCTACGGCGCGGGCTTGTTAAGCCCTGAGACCGTGCTGACCGGTCACGTCGCGGCCGATACCCGGCCAGCCGACGTGGGCGCGGTCATGCGGGAAATCGAGCTTGCGCGCAAAGAGGAAGAAGAGCGGCTTCGGCGTCAGCAGGAAATGCATGAGCCTGTGCTGGGTGCGCGGACCTATCGTTAGGCGCGCCCTGGGCCAAAAATACCAACATACATTTATTTAGGAAACACAATGGACGACCGTTTAACACTGGATGAATTTGACGCGCTGGCCCAAATCAGGCGGATAAAAAAGGGGGAGCGGGTCAGCGCCTGCGTGGCAAGAAATACCAAGCGCCTCACCGGCCTCAAATACATCACGTCCGGAAAACACGGCGAACTGGCGCTCACCGAAAAAGGCCAGCAAACCTTGTTTGTCAAACGCTGCATCGACGGGCTGCGTGCTGTGGCGAACAACCCGCTGACAGCGATCGATGCCGACATCGCCACCTTTCTATGCAAGAAAGGACACATCGCGCCACGCGCATCATCGGAAGGGTTCGACATCACCCAGCGGGGGCGCGAATCCTTGGCGGATATTGAGGCGAGTGTCGGCAAGCCGGCATAGCTTGAATGATAGGAAGCCACCTTCGGGATTGGCGCTGCGAACCGCGGTGCGATTCAGCCAGAGCCTTAACCCCTAACTTTCTTTCAGGCATGTCTGAATAGTTGCTGTGAATAGTCGCTGTGAAGCCGAATTCACAGGCCATCTTCACGATCGCAACCGACGTGCTAAACCCGCATTTCGGAAGTCGTCGGATCAATCACCCGGCGCACCGTGGCAACGCTGTTGACCGGAAACCCGCCGCGTTTGGCGTGCTCACGCACCAGGTCTTCCGAAGCGGCGATGTAGACGCAATAAATCTTGTCGTCTGTTACGTAGCTTTCCTGCCATTGAATCGACGGTCCCATGTTGTGCAACACGTCACAGGACTTGGCGGAGATGCTGCGCAGTTCTTCGTCGCTCAACTTTCCGGCATTCGGCAACTCGCGTTCAATCACATACTTGGGCATGACAATCTCCTTCTATTTTGATTACCTTGAATCGACGCACGGGTCGTGCCGTCACAATCCAACATAGGCCGAAGGCTTATTGGAAATTTGAGAAAAATCAAATGGGAGGCGGCTGCGTGACTACTGCAAACAACCATGCCATGCCGGCGCCACCCATTGCAATGACGGAACACCCCGCCACCCTGATGCAGACCACCTGCGAGTCCAACGATTTTTGTTGCGCTAACCAGGGAACCACTCGCACATCCTTCGTATCTATATTGCACGAATGCCCGTCGGTACGCATGACTTGCACCAATTGATCATTCCCCATGCGCTCTCCCGCATTCGCTTCAGGAATGGATCTACCGCTTGGAGAGAGAAGGACGATGCAAGATAACCGGCAATCGACAACGGAAGGACAAACAACAAAAGCACAAGAACTACGTGCCTTTCTCTTTCTGACTGTAATTACCGCCCCTGCCCTGGCCGTTGCCGTTGTCGGTGGTTACGGCTTTTTTGTATGGATATACCAGCTTGTCACCGGCACCTTGCCCTCTGGATAACAACCTGCTTTGTGACGCGTAGCTGAAAGTAGAAATCGTTTACGGAAAAGGCGACCGTTCATGGATCAGGAAGTACATATCGCGGGCATCGTGGTTTTCGCCAACGCTCCGACCCTTAATGCAGTGATCTCATGCATCCAATCCATTCCTTCCGCCACCCTCCACGCGACATCGCCGGATGGCAAGCTCGTCGTTACCCTCGAAACCGATAGCACCAAGCGCACGCTGGATTATATGGATGCGATGCGCGCGCTGCCCGGCGTCGCCCATGTCGCCCTGGTCTACCAGCATGCGGAACCACTGGCCGCACTTGAACAGGAGATTGAACCATGACGCTCACGCGGCGCGACTTCATCAAGCAGACCGCGGCAGTGACTGCTGCCACCGCCGTCGGCATACCACTGGAGAGCCTCGGCTCCAACGTCGTGACCGACGCTTCCAAGACGCAACTGAGCTGGGCCAAAGCGCCGTGCCGCTTTTGCGGCGTCGGCTGCGGCGTCAACGTCGGCGTGAAGGATGGCAGGGTGGTGGCCACGCATGGCGACATCAACGCGGAAGTCAATC
>SXGU01425840.1_pt1 | contig 12594 bp, 13 predicted proteins | sample 3174531 | NCBI WGS metagenome assembly SXGU01 (sample SAMN11356863, study PRJNA531348) | freshwater metagenome | isolation source: freshwater sample F1-140 | place: China: Fuxian Lake, Yuxi | collected 2017-12-25 | reverse complement strand
TTGTTGGAGCAGTTGGTGGTCAGTACCGGCACCCCATAAGTATGATGATAGGCGCGCACCAAATGGTCGCTGGCCGCTTTGCTCGCCGAGTAGGGACTGTTGGGTTCGTAGCGGTGCGTTTCGGTAAAAGCCGGAGCGTCTTTATCGAGAGAGCCGTAAACCTCATCGGTGGAAACATGCAGAAAACGAAAGCTTTGCTTGGCTTCGTCTTGCAGGTTGTGCCAATACGCGCGCACCGCTTCCAACATGCGGAAGGTACCGACGATATTAGTCTGGATAAAATCTTCCGGGCCGTGAATGGAGCGATCCACGTGACTTTCGGCCGCGAAGTTGACAATGGCGCGCGGCCGGTGTCGAGCGAGTAAGTCGCTGACCAATGCGAAATCGCCAATATCGCCATGAACAAAAATGTGCCGCTCATCCCCGGCCAGCGAGGCGAGATTCCGGCGATTGCCTGCGTAAGTCAGTGCATCAAGGTTGATGACTGTTTCCCCTCCTTGTTCCAACCAGTCCAATACAAAATTCGCGCCGATAAAGCCGGCGCCGCCTGTGACTAAAATCATTTAAATATGCCAAATACTTGATTTCTCTGCAACAACATCGATGACCGATAATTCGCCCCACTGTATTTAATTAAGACAGAGAACAAAACTTTCGGATAACTTTATTTGCCGAGCGCGCTTTTGCGCCTTGTTGAATGAAGGCCGTTCAGTCTGTTAACGATGATGTATGCAAAAGCGCAACACCGGTAACAAACTGTTTGACCGGGAAATACTGCTAATTCTTCACTGTTATTAGATCAAGGTGTTTAAAGAGAGTGGAAACGCATTGTCAGCGTCGAAAGTACAAATTAGCAAATTCCGCTTAACCAAAATTTAAGAAGCATGACTCAAAAAAATCCGCATTCTCAAAAAATAAAATCTTATTTAAAAATGACAACTTGCACGACTCACTCATAAGACGGATGCTTTATAGAAAATACTTTTCGAAACGCAACATGATGAATATAAATTATTTTTAAAAAAGAGGGCTGCCGGTTATTCCGCGATTTTTTAACGCAGCCTTACAAAATCATTGTACCGTATCCGAACAGAGGCGTACAAGGTAAGGGCGCACGCCGCGCTACGTCTTCACTCAGGTATGACCGGGCTTGAACGGCTTTGTGTATAACAACGAGCGCTCCGGCATGGAAACGATAGCAGGCTTTCTCCAGACTTTACGTCGCAATATGAATTCCGGACGCTATACTGCGAACGGTCATGATTTGCGTTTTTTTGAATCCCCTCACCCCAGCCCTCTCCCGAAGGGAGAGGGGGACAAAAGTCATCCATGCCCGCGTTGAGTATATAACAGCATGAAGACGGGCGGATTCCACCCTTCAGAGCAAAGCACGGCCCACGATTTACCTGAAAATTCCATCCGTTTGTACTTTTCAGCAGTAAATGGGAGGTATATAGTTGAGCCTTTAAAACCCTCTCAATAAACCGGAAAAAATATACATTTCTATATCTATCCCCCAACCTTTCGGAGACGCCATGTTCTCAATTCCAAGCCAAGTCATCGACCAAATACTCATTCCTTCCTTATTAAGATTTTTGTTCATAGGCGGCTGTTTTTCTTTCCTTATCGGTGTCGGATTGATTTTTCATAATGAACGCATGTTTCGGATTTTCGAAAAAATGAACCGCTGGATCAGCAGCCGTCGCGCTACGCGCCTACTTGAGATTCCACGCGACTGCTGGCCATTGATATTGCGCTACCGGTATCTACTGTCGGCTTTTATAACGGTCGGTGCGGCCTATGCGACCTTTGGTTTGATCACTCAAGTCGATGTAGAAGCTGTCGTTCGCGGTATCGCTAGCTCAGCTCACCTACCTACCCTCTATATTTCCTGGATTTTAACCAGCATAAAGTGGTTTTTATTGCTGGGCTGCGTGGTAGGTATTCCGGTTGGACTGATGTTGGGGTTCTTTATCGCTCCCTTAGCGAAAATAGAAAAGCTTTCCGGCACCTGGATTTCAACACGCAACAATGTCTTGGGCAAAAAAGCCGATGTCTTGCATGCCGGGTTCGATAATCTGGTGACGTCCTACCCCAAAACGGCCGGTTGGATTGTTTCTATCATGTCTATGGTTGAAATTAGTCTGGTCGGGATGCAGATGTACTGAGAACAACTCCCCTATCGATGAACGCCTGATTATCACAGGGCAGCCTCAGCCCGAATCAAATCGGATAAGCCGGCCTATTATTCCGCCTATCGCCTTTTTATAGTAGCCGGAACGGATGACGCGACATCATTCCGGCTACTCTATGTTCGTTAACGTACAGACGCCGCCTGATGTTGCGGTATAAATTCATATACAGCTCAGCTTTCCCGCGTTTGCGGACCGTCCCTAAGCCATTCACTAACCCAAGGCGAGACTACGCTTTTTTTTTCGGAACGATATAAATACAAACGGAATGTCACTCTCCTTAATAACTGCGAGATATTCACATGACCGGAACCCGCCGTATTCATCTCATCAATCCGAAAGCAGATACCTTTGCGACCCGGCCTTTATTCTTCGGCAAGGCGCTTTATTCGCCGGTCGCCGGGCTACTCGCCGTAGCTGCGCTGATCCCCGAGGACGACTACGAAATCATCCTGACCGACGAGAACATCGAGCCTATCGATTTCGACTTAGAAGTCGACATGGTTGGCATTTCATCAATGACTTCTTACGTAAACCGAGGCTATGAGATCGCCGATAACTTCCGGGCTCGCGGCGTCCCCGTGATCATGGGCGGCGTTCATGTCAGCTATTTGCCGCAAGAAGCACTTAAACATGCCGATGCGGTGCTGGTCGGAGAAGCCGAGCTGATTATGGCTAAAGTCCTCGACGATTTGCAGCAGGGTCAATTGAACGGCATTTACAAGGCCGAAAGCCTGCATTCGATGATCGGTATGCCGATGCCGCGGCAAAAATTATTGAAGAGCAACCGCTACATCAATAAAGGTTTCGTCCAAACCTCGCGCGGTTGCCATCACGGCTGCACCTTTTGCGCCGAACCCACCATGTATGGGCTGCGCTTTCGCTACCGGCCTATCGAAGACCTGATTGCCGAGATCGAGCATATCGAAGAGCGGGTGATCCTGCTCAACGACGCCGATTTTTTCGGTACCCCGAAGCGCGCGATGGAGGTCATGAAGGCCTTCAAAGGACGCGACTTGAAATGGCAGGCGGCCGTGAACAGCCGTGACGCCAACGATGACCGCCTGCTGGAGTTGGCCGCGGAAAGCGGGTGTTTCATGCTGTCCATCGGTTTCGAGTCGATCTCGAAGCAAACCCTGCGTAATGTGCATAAGTGCCAGAACGATCCCGAATCCTACCGCGAACTGGTCGAAAAACTGCACCGCTACGGCATCATGGTGCTCGGCCTGTTCATGTTCGGCTTTGAAGGCGATGAGCCGACCGTGTTCGACGAGACTTTGAAATTCAACATCGACGCCAAGTTCGACATGTGCGGTTATTCGCTATTGACGCCGTATCCGGGCACGATCAATTGGTTTGAGATGATGCGCCGCAAACAGATCGTTTCTTTCGATTGGGATAAATACGACCAATCCCATATCGTCTTTAAACCGTCGGGCTTATCGGCCGATCAGCTTTACCGCGGTTATCTGGATACTTATGACGGGTTTTACGCCCTGCCCTCCCTATTGCAACGCTTTCCGTGGGACGGCTCCCGCAACCGGACTAACTGGAGCATCTACAATGCCTTCTTTCGCAAAGGCGGCGTAGTGACTCGCGACCCCGAGCAACTGATCGCAAAGCCGACGCTTGAACCCGAGTTCGCAGCCATGCCGCCGCTGATGCCGCAGAAGGCTGCGTGGCGGGAATTGGTGATGGGCGCGAGCACCGATACGGCGGGATAGCCGCTTATGAAACTTACCGGAAAACGGCATTTTCCGGTTAACGCGCTATAACAGCGGGCCTACGTTCTATAGCGTACAGACTTTATTCAATCCGCTCGATAAACTGTTTTTATAGCGTTAGGCATCTCGTAAAAATAGACCACAAAGACAATGAAACACAGAAGCCTCTAGTTTTGGCCTCTGCGTTCCCTTCTCGCTGGAGTCATCATGTATTTTATTGATGGCGAATTGCCCTTAAGGATGCGGGGCGAACTTTTACCGGCCTCTTGCGATAGAGCTATTAAATTTATGGGTACCGAGTTTTTTGATTATTCCGTGGCTGTGTGTTGATTGTCGGGGTATTCGCTTGTCTGAGGCGGAATTTCAGGATCAAAAAAGCCGCGCCGTTACTTATCCAATTAGGAGAACAACCATGTCAACCGGTACAATTCTACTCATCATTTTAATTCTTATGTTAATCGGGGCTATTCCTACCTGGCCCTATAGTCGAGGATGGGGCTATAGGCCCAGCGGCGGCCTCGGGTTGGTGCTGATTATTTTATTGATCTTGATTTTATCGGGCAGAATTTAGCGATAAAGTCCCGCGAGGCCCGCTTCATGTTCCAGCGCGATAGAGCGGCTTTATGTTCGATAGCGTACGGAACGCATCCGGGATTACCCTTAGTCTTCTAATGATGAGATGAAAGGGTGACCTAAAACGTTAAGCTCCGCTTATCATTTTAGGTAAATGCCTTGCGCGCTCACACGCCGCAGCAATATCTCGTTGCGGCTCTTTTTTCAGTCGGTTTGAGTTTCCCGACAGCTGAGAGAAAGGATAAGGATCAAATCTCTCAGCGCCCATTAATACCCTATAGTGAAATGGAACCAGAGAACATCAAACATGCTAATAGAAACTTCTTTACAATCCTGTCCGGATACTGTCTATACCGGTTGCTCCCATGCTCGGACAGCACTGGACCATGCTATCGATCGCGCCCAAAAGCAGCTGATAGCACTGCAAAATAAACCGGGATATTGGCTCTTCGAACTCGAAGCCGATTGCACAATCCCATCCGAATACATCCTGATGATGCATTACATGGACGAAATCGACGAAGCGCTTCAGGCCAAAATCGCCAATTTTGTTCGCGCTCAACAAAACGCCGACGGCAGCTATCCGCTTTTTAGCGGCGGAGCGGGCGACATCAGTTGCACCATCAAAGCCTATTACGCAATGAAAATGGCGGGCGATTCCGTTCAGGCTGAGCATATGCGGAAGGCGCGCGCATGGATACTGGACCAAGGCGGCGCCGCTAAAGCCAACGTCTTCACCCGTATTATGCTGGCCATGTTCGAGCAAATGCCTTGGCGCGGTGTACCGTTTATGCCGGTAGAAATCATGCTGCTGCCCAAGTGGTTCCCGTTTCATTTAGACAAAGTCTCCTACTGGTCCCGTACCGTCATGGTTCCGCTGTTTATTCTGTGCACCTACAAGGTTAAGGCGCGCAATCCCCACAAAATAGGCATAGCCGAACTGTTCGTTACCCCAGCGGATCAGGAAAAAAATTATTTCGCCCATGTTAAAACCCCGTTAGGCAAAGCCATCCTGCGGGTCGAGCGTATGGGCCGCCTACTGGAACCACTGATTCCCGGTTACCTGCGCCGAAAAGCGACCGCGAAAGCACGCGATTGGTTCATGGCCCGATTAAACGGTTATGACGGTTTGGGCGCGATTTTCACCGCCATGGTGAACGCTTACGAAGCCATGGATTGCCTGGGCATCCCGGTCGACAATGAGCAACGGCGAATTGCCAGAGCCGCTATCGACCGCTTGTTGATCGTTAAAGACGATATGGCCTACTGCCAGCCTTGCGTTTCTCCGATTTGGGATACCGGTTTGGCTGCCCTGGCCCTGCAAGAAGTCAATCGTCATACCTATGATCCCCAAACCCGGCAAGCCCTTGACTGCGCTCTGCACTGGTTGGCCGGCAAGCAATTGACCGACGAACCGGGCGACTGGCGGATTCAACGGCCCCATCTGGCGGGCGGCGGCTGGGCCTTCCAATTCGGCAACAGCTATTATCCCGACGTCGACGATACTGCGGTAGCGGCTTTGGCGCTATTCCAAGCCCACGACCGGGACTTCGCCGAGCATATCCAGCGAGCCGGCGTCTGGATTGCAGGCATGCAATCCCGCAATGGCGGCTATGGCGCTTTCGACGCCGACAACACCCACGACTATCTGAACCATATTCCGTTCGCCGACCATGGCGCCTTGCTCGACCCGCCAACCGCCGATGTTAGCGGCCGTTGCATCCTGTTTTTGGGTAAGCTGGTTGACCGGCAGCCGGAATATAGAATAGTCATCGACAACTGTATCGATTACCTGCGCAAACAGCAGGAAGCGGATGGCTGTTGGTTCGGCCGTTGGGGTACCAATTACATTTACGGCACCTGGTCCGTGCTGACCGGCTTTGAGGCTGCCGGCGTTGACAGACAGGACCCCAGCATTCGCAAAGCGGTAACCTGGCTGAAATCCAAACAACGTACTGACGGTGGCTGGGGCGAGGGTAATGACAGTTATCACACTAACAACAGCCGCGGCGAATTCGATACCGGCATGGCCTTCCACACCTCGCTGGCCTTGCTGGCCTTGCTGTCGGCCGGTGAAGTGGACTGCCCTGAAGTTAAAGCCGGGGTGAATTATCTATTGGAAAGCCAGCAAGCCGACGGATTTTGGCATGATAGGAGCTTTAATGCTCCCGGCTTTCCTAAAGTTTTTTACCTGAAATACCACGGCTACGATAAATTTTTCCCGCTTTGGGCGCTGGGCCGCTATCGTAACGACCGCTTGGCCGTGGCCTGAAAACGTCCGGATCGGCTGGATGCAGACTCTATGGTTCCTTAACTCTTTATCCTGACCGGGTGGAGAGTCGGTAGACCTTATACTCGGTGCGTTCCGGCGACTTATCCGGTGCTTTCGGATCGACTTCGAATACGCTTTCAACATGAGCCAAATCAATCTTAAAATCCTCCGAGTACAGGGTTTTGATCTCTTCGGCGACGCCCAGGGCTTGGCTCTGGGTATGTTGTTCTTCCGCATCCTCAGTGGTCAGCAAAAAAACATTGGTAGTGTCCTGCACAATCAGTTTTAACTGGGCGACATAAAGCGGGCGAAGATCTTCCGGCAACGCAGTCAACGCGGCCCGGTCATAAACCGTATCGATTTGTCCCAGATCGTCCTTGCTCAATGAAAAATAATCCCCGCAGAGAATACTGACTCTGCCATGTTTCCAGAGAGTGAATTTGCCCACCTGCCGGCGGACAGGTTGCAGGCGGTTCTCCCGAAAAAACGCCCTAACCGCAAGCGGACTCAACTCAACGCCAATGACGTCATGCCCTTGTTTGGCCAGCCAAATCATATCCAGGCTCTTGCCGCAAAGAGGCACGAATACTCGACTTCCTTGAGCCAGAGCGAGGCTGGGCCAAAATCGGGTAAGCAGTTGATTAACCCCTGTCTGGTGAAAATCGGTTTGCCGATCGCGCCAACACTGCAACCAAAGCACATTGTCGCGCCCGGTCATCAAAGCTCCTCCGTCAACGAGCGGGTAAAGGTCAGAAAACGCCCTTTATAGGCATCGCCGTTTTCGATGAAGCTGTTGGCGCGCCGGGTAGTATAGCCATAACCCAATCGGGTCATTTCCCGGCAAAAATCGACGCGGTTGCCGCGATCGGGATCAACAATAATAATTTGGGCGGATGCCGCCGCATGACGGTTAATGAACGCGGCCAACTGGCCGGGTTGTTGCCGTTCATAAAGAACATCGCTGCCGATGATCAGATCGAACTGCCCCAGTTCGGGGTTGCTGCCTTCCCAATTGCCGTTTTGGTATTTCAACGGACCCAGGTTATTCAACAGCAGATTCTCTTGCAAAAAAGCCCGGCTCAAGGGATGCCGGTCGCTGACAGTCATGTCTCCGGCCCGGCGATGAATGACCAGACTCGCCAAGGCGAGGCCTGCACCGATTTCCAGAATACGTTTTCCAGTCAGATCATAGGTATGCATGGCTTCGGCAAGAATCCGCGCCGACGGCCAGATGTGTCCGAACAGCGACCAGCCGGCGGATGAAATGCCGGCCAGTTCGGCTTCGCCTTGGGGATCGGAATATTGCTGAAGATTTAACAAAGAACGGATCAGGTAGTCGGTACCGCCAACAGTGGCGGTTTCGTATTTGACATGGTACTCGGGCATAGTGATTTCTTCTCATCGGAGTGCGGGTTATGTGTCGGGAAAATGTTCTGATCGAACGGGCACAAAACTTCGTGAGAAGAGGCATACAGGCCGAAAAGGCACTCGCGGGGGCTACCCCGAAGTTTCGGGGCTGCCAAAGAGCAAGATCAAGGATAACAGAGTTACTTAGAAATAGCGTATATTCTGTAACCGTGGGCGAAAATGAACCGGTCAGGAACGAAGCGCACAGGAAATATCCCTGCGTTCGTTACGCATCACCGACCTGGAATATGCAGCATTGCCCAGCCGCAACCACGACTTGCCCCCTCTGTTTTAGCGCAGTTCATGACCCATAGTGACAGCATAGAAGCACAAATCGGTATCGATTTTCTTGCTGAACTGAATGATCGCATTGAACCGCTTAGCTTGAAATGCCGTAAAGAAACATTTGTTGATCTGGCTCAATTTTTTTATTCCGCGTTTTGTTTAAATACTCACGCGCTGAATACAAAGCGAATATTGTCCTTAATCAATTAGATGGAGAGCTACTATGAGTGAAGCACAAGAAAAAGACAACTTTTGGATTTATGTAGCAGGCCTCGTTTTGGCCGTAATTGCTACTGTAGTCATCATAAAAAGCAGTGAACACGATAAGTATGAATCGACAGCAAAAGCCATTGCTGAAGACGCTTCTAATTCAGCCTATAGACATTAAAAAGGCTACCTCCTCAGCCGTATATTGCACATCGCACAACTGAGAGCTTTCCAGAGTTGTTTTGTGTGCAGTAGATTATCAAATCCTCACCAGTCTGAGCTGTTTGGCAATTAAGTTGTAAGAAGCCAAACAGCTCTTTTTTCTGTTATTTTCAATAACATGAACTTAACTACTCGCAATACGATCCGGTAGAAATCCGGCTTGACGTCGCTTCGTATTTTTACAACGCCTAAATTATGCGGCATGAAAGATTTATGCTATTCGGCAGACCGACGGCTTAATTTCATTTTCTGTAGATGGGCAACACATCGATTACAGAAATTTACTAAGTTATTGATGCCGATTTTTGCTCATCGTCATTTGCCGCTGGTACAACGGTTAATTTGTCTGGAAACTAACCAACTCTTTTTTATTGGTTATTTTGAATTGTTTGGATTTAACCGCTATCAGTTTACGGGCTTGAAAAAGATGAATGATCCGGCTGAGCGTTTCATGCGCGATGCCCAGGTAATTTCCTATTTCTTCCCTCGACATGCTTAGGCGAAACTCCAGCTCGGAGTAACCGCGTAATCTCAAGCGATCTGAAATATGTAAAATGAAACAAGCCACGCGCTCTTCAGCAGAGCGGCGGCTGAGCATCATCTTTTGTACTTGAGCATCGAATTGGTTACAGGATCTTTGCAACAATACTTGATTTAAACCGGGAGTATTAATCGCCAATATCTCTATTTTATAGGCAGGCAAATGGCAGTAATTCACAGTCTCCAAGGCTATGGCGGTACAGTTATGGATTTGTGACGACATGCCGTCAAAGCCGAGTAATTCCCCCGGAAGAATAAAATCGACGACCAACTCATTTCCGTTCTGGTCAAAACTCAGTAATTTAGCACTGCCGGAACGCAAGGCAATGATTCCCCTGAACGGGCTGCCTGCATGGTAAATAGCCTCGCCCTTTTGACGTATATTGTTTCGATTGACCAGTAACGCGAGTTCACCTACTTCCGACCGGGGCAGTCCTTTGGGAATGCACAAATTATCCAAATTACAGTTTGCGCAAGTGACTGCTGTTTTGGTTGTCGATGAAGTCGACATTGTTGAATCTATCATTATTTTGAAAACGAGGAAGAAAGTGCCGAGGTAAAAATAAAGCCAATATTAAACGCTTAACTTGGTTATAAGGTATGCAGATGAAGCACTTCCTGAACACCAAATTTATCGGAAACCGTCATTGTCTCATCTAAAGCCGTATAAATTAAGCGGTATTTATTTTATTTAGCGTTCTATAAAATCCATGCAGCCGAATTCAGTTGATTATTAGTTGAAGATAGGCAAAATCAACGACATAGACTTGGGACTTTCGCTATACCCAGAATAAGCCGTAATCCTAGAGTGAGGAACGAACCGCACAGGACATGTCCGTAACGATAGACCGGCCGCGCGGCACTAGATCCGAGTGAAATCGAACGTTAGGCGGTTTCATATTTTACAAAAATATCACCGTAATGCATGGTTTCCCTCAAATCACCGGGAAACCATTTCAAGAACGCCTCCAATGGCATCCATTCTCCAAAGTAAAAAGTTGATAGCTCAGCGGCGGTAATATTAACGTAACTTGGCCCAAACTGAGCCAACCTTTCCAAACAAGTAACGGTTTTCTGAATGTCTTGTTCATTTAGATGAAATTCAAATGACATGAGAGGAATATTATCCGTAAGACCTTTCAGGACTTCCAATTCCCAACCCTCGACATCGATCTTGCAAAACGCCGGGGGGCCAAAGCACTGAATCGCTGAATCGAGCGTCACTACAGGCACATGATATTCGGCGATAGTTTTTCCTTCCCAACCTTGTGTGAGAGTTGACTGGCCGGATGACTCTCGGGCAAATAGAGTGGCGATTGCCGCGCCACTGCCCAGGGCGGTTTCCACAAGACTCCAGTTTGCATGATGGCTACAGCGAGCCCGTAGTTCAGGTATTACCAATGGATTTGGTTCAAAGGATATAACACGGGCACCGACTTGAAGCATCGCCTCGGATTTCGCGCCGATGTTAGCGCCGACATCGAAACACAAGTCGTTGGGGCGCAGAAGTGAACGGTACAGCGCGATGTCTTCCCGAAAGGCCCGAAGTTGGCTGGGGCGAATTAATCGTTCAAGCCATCGCGTTGGACGGTAAACACCCATCCCGATGGAGAGTTCTTTGGCTTTGGCGGATATCGACATAGTAATATTCCTCTAAATGTTGATTAAGTAAGCCCGTACCCTTGGCTACATCAAAAAATGTCGGGGTTCGTTATCTCGCTACGCTCAATAAGCAACCCCGCCCTAGCCTGCTCTGCAAAAGCCGTAAGCAAGACATCAAGCCGGCTAACCGGCAACCGTTTTTTATGACGTTTTGTCAGGCTAACCGTAAAAAACCAAGTTGTCCCAGGAATATAAAAAATAAGGACTGCGGTGAGGCACTACATATCGGGCTTCTCTTTCGTGCGGTTCGTGCCTCACCACACGCTACGTCAGAGCGCACGGTACCTGGTTTCCATTCTGATATTTTTGCCGATGGAAGAAAACTCGTATTCAAGCGTATTTTGATCTGAGACTAGTATTCAGTCATTCTTGGTAGTCGGGTAATTGCCCTCGTTTATACATTAACGGGAACAGGCAGTTAGCAAAGAAATACATAGTGAGACTCACCGAAGAAGAGCGTAGTGATTTGGAGAGTTTAATTCACAAGCCCAGGGCGCGCATCGCGCCCCGTTTACAAACACCAGGAGATCGGGCGTTTTTAACGCATTCCAACGGACAAGCCATTTCAATAATCGAAATATCCAGTATGCTTGGGATACGGAATAGGGCGCAATGCGCCCCTGGCTCATGAATGGCAGCATATAAATACATGCGGTTCGGCGGAATTTTTTAATTGCCTGAGTTTGGTAGGTCGGGTTAGCGTAGCGTAACCCGACATTTTGCGTGGTGTAAATCGAGTTACGGAATGGGGCGCAATGCCCTTTGGCATAAAAGAAGGTAAGGAGTGTCACGTGTATCGGCTAACCCGACCCAGTCGGTTTATTTCAATTATTCATGACCAATATCATCGGCAAAATCCATTAGCCCTTCGCCCCAAGATTTATCCAACATGCCTAATTTTATATATCGGTGAATGCTTGAGTATTGCCAATCGCCGGGGCGTTTTACAAGTCCGTGTTTTACCGGATTGTAATGAATATAATCAATATGTTGTTGAAAGTCGCGTTCATCACGTAAACAATGTTCCCAGCCGCGATGTTGCCATAGTTCCTGTTGTTTTTTCTTTTTACGGTTAGCGTTTTGAACGATAGGCTTATCAGGGTATTGTTGGGTAAATTGCGGATTTGATAAGTCGCCAGCGTGTTGAGTAGTCGCTATCATGTTCAGGAAGCGTCCAGATAAAATGCAGATGGTCAGGTAAAACAACCGCGGCATCAATCACAAAAGGACGCTTTTGCATCACGCTTTTAAATGCGGCGCGTAGGCGTTTGACATTATCCTGATCAGAAAATATTTTTCGGCGTTTTTCGGTAACAACGGTGAAAAAATAACAGCCGCCTTCGATATAAACACGACGATAATGCATAATTTTAGGACTTACGCATTGACGAGCAAGCAGTAAATATGTCATAGGAAGACGATTTAACAAGAGCGATTCAGGAATGATAAGAAAACCTAGCCGTCCACCGACAGCACGTTGCACATTGCCAATGTATATGGGATTTTTGAT
>SXGU01293131.1_pt1 | contig 12594 bp, 11 predicted proteins | sample 3174531 | NCBI WGS metagenome assembly SXGU01 (sample SAMN11356863, study PRJNA531348) | freshwater metagenome | isolation source: freshwater sample F1-140 | place: China: Fuxian Lake, Yuxi | collected 2017-12-25 | reverse complement strand
GGTGCGATGGACGCCGCGCCAGAGGACTACATGCTTGTCCGGATCGCGATGCAGTACCCGCCCGTGCCATCCGCGCTTTGGGTTGCGTGGGATCTTCCGCCGCGTGCGGTGTAGACGGCTCGTCGCAAGGCGCAGCGCGCACGCATGAGCGTGAGCATGCGCAGGCGCGGTGCGGAATCTAGTCCACGCCCGAGGGGGAGGTCGTGTCGTGACGAACGCAGCGTTGCGCTCCGGCATGGGTTCTGTTGTGAGAGAAGTGAACGAGCGGAGAACTTGGCCTCGAAATCAGGTACGCTGCGGGGCGTGCTTCAGCTCGGGAGAGTATCGGACTGGGGAGGAGAATAGCCATGGTCGTCGCCCTGATTTTGACTTGTGTCGCGCTCGCAATTGGACTGCTCGCAGTCGCGTTCGCCTGCATCCAATACCGAAAGAGATTGCGGGTGATGGAGCGGCGAATGCATCCGATCAGCGATGCGGCCGCTGCATTGGATCGCGTTCGGGAAGAGGCGCAAGCGACAATCGCGGCACTGACTCGGGAAGAGCGCCACATCAAGCTTCGCACGGAAGAACTCAAGAAAACTCTTGGCGCGCTTGAAGACGATCTGGACATCATCGCGCACGGTCTCTATCGCCCAGCGTTTGAGTTCGAAGACATGGACGATCACAAAGACGCGCTCCGAGAACTTTATGAGCAGCAACGAGCGATGATCCAGGAGGGAACTGCGGCTGAGTGCGATCAAAGTTGGTCACGCAGTGGTGATCAGACGGAGGGCGAACGCATGGTGCGCGACAATGTCAAGCTCGTACTTCGCGCATTCAATGGTGATGCAGAGAGCGCCATCGCGCTTGTCACTTGGAGGAACTACACGAAGATGCGCGAACGGATTCAAGCGGCGAAGGAGCAGATTGAAGCGCTCGCTGCACGATTCCAAATCACTATCAACGCAGAGTATGTCGCCCTGAAGCTGCGAGAGTTGAAACTTACCTTTGAGTTTGAGGAGAGGAAGGAGCGAGAGCGATCAGAGCAGCGAGAACTCCAAGCAGAGGCACGGGAGGGAGAACGCGAGCGCCGCGCAGCCGAACGAGAGGCGGAGGAGGCGGAGACCGAACAAGAGCGCGCGGAAGCAGCGCTCGCCAAAGCCCGCGAGCAATCGCTCGGGCTCCACGGGGCGGAACTAGCCGCGGCGGCGGTACGCGTCGCGACTGCCGAAGCGCGGGCGAAAGAGGCGGCGGAAAAATCGGTTCGCGCGATTTCAAGCGCGCAACGCGGGAAGGCGGGGTACGTCTACATCATCTCGAACATTGGCTCCTTCGGCGAGGATGTCTACAAGATTGGGATGACGCGTCGGGATGACCCCAACGAGCGAGTCGCCGAACTCAGCGACGCATCCGTTCCCTTCGCCTTCGATATCCACGCGCTCATCAAGGCCGATGATGCGCCCGCGCTTGAGTACGAACTGCACGAAGCATTCTGGCATCGCCGCGTGAATCGCGAGAACGACCGCAAGGATTTTTTCCGCGTCTCGCTCGTCGAGATTCGAGAGTACGCGCGGTCGAAGGGATTCACGACAGAGTTCACGATGCTGGAGGAGGCCAAGCAATTCCGATTGAGTCAGGAAATCGAGAACCAACTCAAGTCGAGTTCGACGCCGCGGCCCATGTCAGCGGATGCGACGCAGGTGTAGTCGCATGGCCTTGAGTCGAAGTGCGCCATACCATTGTTCACGCCGCCGCAAATGCCGCCCGAGGTCAGCTTGCCGAGCGCACGCTGGATCCGGCGATGGTTGTGGTGCAGTCTCCACTGATCCGCCAGCAGCGTCACCTCGGACACCTCCAGCGACCTTGGCACTCGGTGTGCCCTTGGCCAGCGCCTCGTCAGCGTGCCTCAGCTTCGCGACGGCCTCCTCGGGACGGTGACGCTTCTTGTTTGAACGCTTCATCGGAGAGTTCTCTCGGCCCATTAGGCCGCGATGGCCTCTCAGAAGCGTTGGGCCTATCCAGCGCGCCCCTGTCAATGTCCGCAAAGAAAGGAGGCCCGCGTGCGACAACCGTGAAAGCCGGGGGCGCAAGCGCGTGAGGATTCCGCAGCAAGCGCCAGATTTCCGCCGTGCTGCCGGATCGAGCAGTGCCGTCGACGCCGACTGCGCATTCTGGTCTCTACCCGTACTATCACTCCGCGGCCGCCTATCACACGAGGATGGTCGACTTGGGTCGTTCGATCTTGTGGTGATTGTCTCGGGTTCTGTCGATCCCGGGTTGAAGGAGTTCGGAATGGCGAAGGCGCGTCAAGTACCAGTCGCCGCGTGCGAACAGCATCTGCATGCGCAACTGCCCACGCGAAACGCAAAGCACGCCGCGTGCCGTGGCGATGGGGCGGCCAACCTGTGAGTTCACTTGAGGAGACACCGTCGAGCGAGTTCTATCGTCAAGTATTGCTTGGCGATGTGATCCCGTTCTGGATGAGGCATGGACTTGATCGAGAACACGGCGGCTACTTCACGGCACTCAATCGCGACGGTAGCGTTCTTGATACGGACAAGTCCATTTGGTTCCAAGGGCGAGGCGCGTGGATGTTCGCAACGCTCTTCAACACGATCGAGAGGCGAAGTGAGTGGCTCGACGCGGCCGGCTTAGGGATCGATTTCCTCCGGCGGCACGGGAGCGGTCGGAATGGCAAGCTCTACTTCTCAGTGACACGTGAAGGGCGCCCGCTTCGCATGCGAAGATACGTCTACAGCGAGTCGTTTGCTGCGATGGCGAATGCGGCGTACGCCAAGGCGACAGGGGACTGTCGGGCTCGAGAGGACGCCATTCGGTACTTCGATACCTATCTTGATCATTCCTTCACCCGAGGACGAATGGCGTCAAAGATTGACGAGGCAACGCGGCCCTCAAGGGGTGTTGGTCCATTGATGTTTTGTCTGCTCACGGCACAGGAACTCCGCGAGCAGTTGGGAGAGGTGACGATCCGAGGTCGAAGTTGTACAGAGTGGATTGACTGGAGCATCGCTGAGATCGAGCGAGACTTCCTCAAGCGAGAGCACCATGCGCTGATGGAGATTGTTGCGCTGGATGGTTCAGTCCTCGATCACTTTGATGGGAGACAGCTCAATCCTGGCCACGCGATTGAGTGTGCGTGGTTCATCATGCACGAAGGGAAGTTGCGAGGCAATCAGAAACTCGTGCAACTGGGGCTCACCATTCTCGACTGGATGTGGGAACGCGGTTGGGATCAGGAGTACGGCGGCATCTTCTACTTCCGAGACCTCCGCGGACTTCCAGTGCAGGAATACTGGCATGACATGAAGTTCTGGTGGCCGCACTGCGAAGCCATCATCGCCACCTTGCTCGCGTGGGTATTGACCGGCGATGAGAAGTACGCTCGATGGCACCGGCAAGTTCACGACTGGAGCTTTGAGCACTTTCCAGATCAAGAGCTTGGCGAGTGGTATGGGTATCTCCATCGTGACGGTCGTGTCTCTACCCAACTCAAGGGGAATATGTGGAAGGGCCCATTTCACCTTCCCCGCATGTTGTGGTACTGCTCGAGTTTGTTGGAGTCGACGGCTCGGAAGGAAGTACGGTGCTCGCGATGAGACTGCTCATCATTGCCGCGGTTGCTGCGACCTTGGTTTCGTGTACCGATCGATGGACTCAACTACCATCGATTCCCGACAAGGAGGGATTCGCCGGTCCATTCGTTGGAACGAGCAATGGTGCGCTTCTCATCGCGGGCGGCGCGAACTTCCCTGACAAGAAACCGTGGGAGGGGGGCAAGAAAGTTTGGTACGACACGGTGTTTGTGTTGGAGCCAGCGGGCAAGGAGTGGAAGGTCGCGGGCAAGCAACCAATGGCACTTGCCTATGGTGTATCCGTGACGCAGGGGGACAGCGTCGTCTGCGTCGGAGGCAGTGACGCGGCGCGGCACTACAGCGATGCGTACCGGTTGGAGTGGAAGGACCACACACTTGTGACAGTCCAACTCCCATCTCTCCCCATGGCGCTCGCCAACACTTGCGGCGCGTTGGTCGGAGAGACTCTGTACCTCGCCGGCGGACAAGAGTCGCCTGAGGCTGGCGTGACGTCGAAGGCGGCGTGGAGGATAGATCTCTCGTCGCGCGCGCCCGCGTGGGAGCGCATCGACGATTGCCCTGGATCAGGTCGTATGTTGGCAGTTGCGACGAGTTTTGATGGTGCGTTTTGGATGATGGGTGGCGTCGATCTCGTACGCAACAGCAGTGGGCAATCAGAGCGTTGCTACCTGAAGGACGCGTATCGTTACGACGAAGGAAAGGGATGGTCGAGAGTCGTTGACCTACCGCGCCCCGTGGTCGGGGCGCCCTCGCCCGCGCCAGCCGATGCACGAGGGTTCTATGTTTTCGGTGGTGATGATGGGTCGCAAGTTGGCACGCCTCCTGACCAACATGTTGGTTTCAGCAAACACATCCTTTGTTATGACAAGCATGCGGCCAACTGGGTTGAGGTAGGCGAATCGCCCGCACCGAGAGTGACGGTGCCGCTCGTTGTGTGGAACGGCGCGTGGGTCGTGGTGAGCGGCGAGGCGCGGCCTGGCGTCCGATCGCCTGAAGTGTGGACCTTCGAGCCACACCGATAAGGAGGAAGTGCCAACATGTCCATGCAGCTTCAGAAAACCTCATCAACCGCATGGCTCGTCGTCGGGCTTCTTATGCCTGTTGCGCTCTTGAACTACCTCGATCGCCAAATGCTGGCGTCGATGCAAAGTTCTGTGATGGCATCCATCCCAAGCCTTGGCGAGGCAGCGAATCGCGAGGAGATGTGGGGATTCATGCTCGGGCAATTCAAGTGGGTTTACGCCGTGTTCAGCCTCATCGGCGGGTATGTCGCTGATCGGTCTAGTCGTCGAGTTACGATTTGCAGCAGCCTCTTCGTCTGGTCGGCGGTGACATGGTGGACTGGTCAGGTGACGACCTACAACGAGCTGTTGTTGGCGCGATCGCTGATGGGGATCAGCGAGGCGTTCTACATTCCCGCAGCGCTCGCGTTGATCGCCGACCACCACAGTGCGCGCACGCGGTCACGAGCGGTGGGCCTCCATCAGATTGCGATCTACCTCGGCATCATTGGCGGCGGTTTTGGCGGATATGTCGCGGCGGACCCTGATCTAGGGTGGCGCGCTGCATTCACATCTTGCGGGATCCTCGGCATGCTGTACGCCGTTCCAGTCTTGCTCTTCGTGCGCGATGCGAAGCAAAAAGATCATGAGGGAGTGCCGTATCACTCTTCGCCGGTAGCCTCCGTTCGAGAGCTATTCACCAACTTCTCTTTCATTCTTCTCGTCCTTTACTTCACGCTGCCAGCGATGGCCGGATGGGTGGTGCGGGATTGGATGCCTGGGATTCTGCGGACACAATTCGACTTGGGTCAAGGCGAGGCGGGCGTGGCTGCCACACTGCCCTGGCAGCTCTCGGCGATCGTTGGTGTTCTCTTGGGAGGATGGTTGTCCGATCGTCGCTCGCGAACGAACGATCGGGGGCGGACACAGTGCAGTGCATTTGGCATGAGCCTCATCGTGCTCGCAATCCTTGGCATGGGCAATGCGTCGACGCTCAGCTTTGCCCTCGCATTTCTCATGCTGTTTGGATTGGGTTGGGGGTTCTTTGATTGCAATAACATGCCGATCTTGTCGCAGCTCGTTCGGCCGCAGTTACGCGCAACGGGTTATGGCGTGATGAACTTTTTCAGCATCAGCGTCGGCGGGCTGGCGGATTGGGGCTTTGGTCGGTTGCGCGACCAGCACGTGCCACTCTCGGTGACCTTCGGCGGCTTTGCTGCACTTGCCATGTTTTCCGTCATACTAGTCCTCCTCATTCGACCCACCCCGAAGACAGTTCGTCAGGAAGACAACCAATGAGTTTTAAGTTGCACGGACTTGTAGCCGCGACGCACACGCCGTTTGATGGAGCCGGTCAATTGCAACTTGCAGCGGTCGAGCGACAGGCTGAGCATCTCCTTCGAAACGGTGTGAAGACCGTGTTCATTGGCGGAAGCACCGGAGAGAGTCACTCGCTGACCTTCGACGAGCGACGTGCGCTCGCGCAGCGTTGGAGTGAGGTCTTGCGCGGCGTGCACATGCGCCTTGTGGTCCATGTGGGCTCCAATTGTCTTTCCGATGCGCGTGCCCTCGCGGCGCAAGCTGCAGAACTCAACGCGGACGCCATCGCAGCACTTGCTCCAAGTTACTTCAAGCCGAAGTCGATCGAAGTGTTGGTTGCGTGTTGCGCCGAGATTGCCAGTGCCGCCAAACAAACACCGTTCTATTTCTACGACATCCCCGTATTGACTGGCGTCAACTTCTCAATGCCGGAATTCCTCAGGCAGGCTGCGGACCGGATTCCGACTCTGGCGGGTATTAAGTTCACGAATGCAGACTTGATGGCTTACCAAAGTTGTCTCCAGGTGAGCGGCGGGCGGTACGACATTCCGTGGGGGGTCGATGAGTACTTGTTGGCCGCGCTTGCGCTTGGCGCGGTCGGAGGTGTTGGAAGTAGTTACAACTTCGCCGCGCCGATCTATCACCGCCTGCTTGCCGCGTTTGAGCGCGGTGATGTTGCTTCCGCTCGGGTCGAACAGTTTCGCTCCGTGCAACTTATCGAACTCCTCGCCGGGTACGGTTACATGGCCGCGGCGAAGGCAGTGATGGGATTTCTCTCGGTTGATGTCGGTCCCGCGCGATCGCCAAATGTGAATCTCTCGCGAGAACAGAAAGGATCTCTGCGAGAAGACCTCAACCGCATCGGGTTCTTTGAGTGGATCGAAGGGTGATCCTGTGCCGCGAACATTGACAGCGTCGTGGCGCGTCGGAGAGTGACCGGCGTTCGTTCTCTGTCGACGGCCGAGAACGTTGGAAGTTCCTACTGCGGCGTGGGATTCGCAGCCGCGTCGCATGTTCGCGCTTGACCGTACGCTAGGAGGCGAGTTATAAGGGCTTGGCGAAGTCTGGAATTCGACAGGATTTCCGTCCCCAACCGCGCAGTCATGACATATTCCTTGTGGCTGTGCGTGTGTTCAAGCGGTTCCGCCTCGTGAAAACTTGTGCTGAGGAGTGTCCCCGTGCATCCCATCGTGTTGTTTCTGTCACTGTGTTTCACCCCGCCCGTCGAGTTCACGCTTGTGCCGGTCGGTGATCCTGGAAACGCGGCGCTACCCATCGACAACTTCAATCCAACATTCCCCACACCCAAATCCGCTGACGAGTTCGTTGGCGCCGTCTCGTACGAGTATGAGATAGGGAAGTTTGAAGTCACGGTGCAGCAGTATGTGCAGTTCCTCAACGCAGTCGATCCTGAGGGAACGAATGCGCGGCAGTTGTGGGATCCGCTGATGGACCCGAACACCAATCCGAAGTATGGATCGATCCGTCGGATTTCCGACGCGCCAGCGGGCGAGCGATTTCATGTTGCGTTTCCGGCCTGGGCCAGCAAGCCCATCGGGTTCATCGACTTCTTCCGTGCCGCGCGCTTCATCAACTCGCTTCACAACGGCCATCATCAGCGCGAGGTCGGGGCCGATGGTTCGATCCACTATCAGTGCGAGTTCTCACTTCAGACCGAAATCGGCGCATACGACTTGCGCAATCAAACCACCTTTGGTTCATACGCGACGCGTGGTGTGGTCGAGGGGTTTGTGTTGCCCAGTCAGGATGAGTGGATAAAGGCGGCGTACTACACCCCCACACTCACGCCCGCAGGTCGACACTATTGGCGATACCCAGAGCGAACCGACGAAACTCCGACCGCTGCAACGTGTGATCCATGCGGTCATGTCACGAATGCTTCGACGCAACCACTTGCGTGTTACAACAACATTGCAAACTGGTGTCCTGCTTCGTGTGCCAACGGCGACACCACCTCTTGCCCCGATGCATTCTTCGTTGGCAATCTCGTTGGCGTTGGCGAATGTCATTCGCCAAGTCCCTGGGGCACATTCGATCAAGGCGGCAATGTCGTTGAGTGGACGGATACCGTCGTGCCGCCGATCGCTGGAGCGCCGAATCCGCAGGGCATGCCGATCTGGCGGCAGATGCATGGCGGCATTTCTGCAGCTGGCGCGTGGCAACTTTGGATGTCCGCCACGGGTGCAAGTGACCCCTACGGTCAGGTACTGGGTAACTCGCGCGCGTTCGGTGGATTTCGCGTTGCGCTGCTTCCGCGCGCCTCGGGCGCCGGCGGAAGCGGTAACTGTGAGGGCGATGTGAACGGAGACGGCGCGGTGGATGGCGCGGACTTAGGTCAGCTCCTCGGAGAGTGGGGGCAGTGCCCGTAAGCGCGCGAGCGTTCAGCGCGCCTATGTGCCGCAAGTAAGCAGCCGCGTCGTGAGTTATCAACGACAACAGTGATCGTCGCGCGAATGATTCAGCACGTACATGGACAGGCGCGCAAAATGGTTTGCCCACGCAGTCGGGTCACTTGCGCGCGGGCGTGCTTGGAGCCGTGACGGTCTCGCGCATCGGCGCTGGCGCTGCCTGCACTCGCCTGTCGAGTTATGACGCAGCATTGTTGAATAGCGCGACGCGTTCGTCCGTGCGACCGTCGTTTACCAGTCCGCGAGCAACGCGGCGAGATCAGCGCCATTGACAAAGCCATCCTGATTGAGATCCGCCGTGTGAAAGGGAGGCACCGCACCCCACGCATCGAGCAGTACGGCGAGGTCGGACGCATTCACGCTGCCGTCGAAATCGATGTCGGCAATGCGAGCACAAGTCACCGAAAGGTGCCCGCCGCACGCGCCGTCGTCAGGGTTGCGGAAACCCGTGTTCGACTGCAGCGATCCGTAGACGCGCAGTTGATAGTCATCTGCGCCGAGCACGAGCCGCGCTTCGTTCGTCACAGTCTGCGGCTTGATGTAAGTCGATACGCCAGCGTCAAAGGCGGTGATCCACGGATCCATGCGGCGCAGCATGAAGCTCAAGTCGGAGATGCCCGAGCCGTGGAGTTGCCAAACGACGCGCACGCGACGAGTCGTTGGGAGATGCAGTACCGCGGTGGCATCGATGTCAGAGCGAGCGAACGCAAAGGAGCCAGTTGCGTTCGCGTGGCCCAAAGCGTCGCAGACGACTTCGAGACTCTCCCCGCTTTGAAGCGCAATGAAGTTCGTCGCCGTTGCGTAGTTTGAAGCGTTAGGAAGACCCGCCGACACGGACGATGATTGTCCGTTCGCAAGCAGCGCGGCAAGGTTGAGGGGAAGTTCCGTGGAGTACTGCGCAGAGCTCGCTCGCGCGAATGAGTAGAGCGAACCAGTCGCGCTCACCACATCCAATGGGTCGCACGCGTCGCCATCCGCGAAGGTCGGATGGGCAATCGCTGCAGCCGTGGACACGATGATCGCCGTGGCGGGAGTAAGCATGCGGGCGTGGCGAGATTGCACGCGCGGATGCATCCACGCTTCAGTCGAGGGACGGGACTGCGTTCCGCGGTCATGCGATGCGAACATGCAACAAATGTAACCCGCATCGAGGTCCGAGCAAATCGCGAGATCACGTACCGCGGATCACGTGGCAAGTATGCGCAGATGATCCGGTTGCCTGTCGTGGCTGAGGCGCACAGATACCCTCGATCGAAATCCCAAGCCTCCTATCGGCGGGCGGAGTAGCCGTTTGGAGTCGCAGGACTTCGGTAGAGTTTGGACAAACTCGGGTACTCTTCTTGAGACTGGCGAGCGCTCTAAAGTCGTGATGAGTGTCGTTCTTGTTGGCGACGTCTTCTCTCAGCGGTCTGCACTCGCCATCAGGAAAAAGGAGCCGACATCGTGGAGACAATCAGGCAAGCAGTGATTCTGATCGTTGGAATCCCATTGGTGCTGTGCATCACTGGGCTTCCGCTCATTGCGACCTACGCGTTAGTTCAATATGCCGGAATGCCTGGCTTGCTAGCCTTACCGGTGGGTGGGGTGCTCGCAACGCTCGCAATCATAGCTGTTGGCCTACTCGTGGGTCTCATTCGCGAGACTCTGGGATCTCTGCGCGCCATACAATCAACTTCCGACTGACTTGCAGGCCTTTGCGCGGCACTGCGCAGAATTGGCACAGGGTCCTCATGACCGCCTTCGGCGCTCTGCACGCACATATCGCTTGGGTCTTCGACGACCCGACGCGATCCGAGGCTAGGAAGGACGCCATTCGATGAATTGCGTCGCACGAGTGCGTAGGTTGATTGACAGCGCTGATTGCGCCTCGGGCAAGCTGACGCGCGCTTGGGCCGTCAACTTCCAAACCTCAAGAATGGGCGATATAGGATTCGAACCTACGACCCCACGCGTGTGATGCGTGTGCTCTAACCAGCTGAGCTAATCGCCCGACAGGGGGAGAGTGTAGCAAGGGTGGCGGCGCTACGCGCATCGTGGACGGATACGATGTGAGGCATGGATGGAATCTCTTTGTTGGTGGGGATCGCGCTCGGAGGCGGCGTTTTCGCGACGGTTGGATACTGGCTCGCCGCGAACTCGGCGCGTTCGCGCAGCGCGGTCGACGATGCTGCAAGCGCCGCGCTGGGCGCGGAGGTTGTTGCGCTTCGTCAGGAGCGCGATGTACTGCGCATCGAAAGTATCGCCGCGTCACGCTCGGAATCGGTAGCCAAGGCGCTGCTTGATGAGTCGCGGCAATCTGTCGCGTCCATCCAATTGCGAGTGGATGCCGAACGCGCGAAGGTGGAACAAATGAACGCTTCGCTTTCGCAGGCGCAGTCAGATGTTCGTGAGACGCGCACACAGATCTCCGAGCGCGAAGAGTCGATGCAGAAACAACTCGCGGAGCGCGAGCGCTCCATTGAAGAGCTTCGGCGGCTCGTCGATCAATCACGCGAGTCGTTGAAAGACGCATTCAAGGCCACCGGCGCTGAAGTTCTGCAAGCGGCGGGGGCGACGCTGATGCAGCAAGCGAAGGAGCAGTTCGAAGGACAGAGCAAGCTGTCTTCGCAAGAGCTTGAGGCGCGGCAGAAATCCATCGACGCCACAATGATTCCGTTGCGCGAGCAGTTGGTGAAGCAAGAGGAGTTGATGAATGCGCTCAGTGAAAAGCGGGAGGGTGACGCACGCACGCTCGCCGAACAATTGCGGCAAATCGCTGATTTGCAGCAGCGCGCGTCTGCCGCCGCCCAAACTCTTTCGAGTGCACTCCGCGACAATCGTCAGCGCGGGCGGTGGGGTGAAGTGTCGCTCCGCAATATTGCGGAGATGGCTGGCCTTGTCGAAAATGTCGACTTCACGGAACAGGCCACCATCGAGGCTGAAGAAGGCAATCGACTGCGACCAGACATGGTCGTGCGATTGCCAGGTGGTCGGTCTGTGCCCATTGACGCAAAAGTCCCGATGAACGCGTATCTCGACTCACTTGATCCCGCGCTCTCGGACGGGGAACGCGCGGCGCGCCGCAGCGCGCACGCGCAGGCGTTGCGGAATCATGTGAAGACGCTGGCATCACGGGACTACGCGAATGCGCTGGGGGAAGGGGTGGAGATTACGGTGCTCTTTGTGCCTCTTGAGAGCGGGCTGATCGCCGCGCTGGAAGCAGACCCGAACATCTATCCCGAGGCGCTCGAGAAACGAGTCATCATCACCACCGCATCCACGCTGCTCTGTTTGCTGCGCACTTGCGCGATGCAATGGCAGCAGGCGAAACTCAACGAGAACGCACGCAAGATCGGTGAGACAGCGAAGGAACTCCTTGAACGGATTCAGAAGTTCGCAGAGCACTTTGAGAAAGTCGGCAAAGGCCTCAACGACGCTTCGAAGAGCTATAACGCGGCCGTCGGGAGTTACAACACGAGGCTCCTGCCAAGTGCACGCAATACCGCAGAACTTGCGGGCGAACTCTCGCTCACGCCGGAGGAGCTGTCGCGCGCTGGGGAAGAGTTGCGTGAGGTGCAAGGCAGGCTTCTGCCAGACTCTCACTCGACTCAATGAGCACCGGTTGGACGCGCTGAAGTGAACCTGTGCGGGCCGATGGATCCTGACCGATGGCGTGCGCCTACGGCCACCCCTATCTCCAACGCGTCTTTGGGGGGACCCGAAGCCAATCAGTGCGTCGTGGATTCCGATCGCTGCGACGAGTGTGAGGATTGCGCGTTGCCCGAGGGCAATTCTGGGGTACGAGCCTGTGGCTGCGACGAGCCTGCGCCGTCCTTCGCGCCGTTGTCGACATCCTTCAGCCCCTTCTTGAACTCATTGATGCCTTGGCCGAGGGATCGACCAACCTCAGGGAGTCGCTTGCCGAACAGCAGTAGACCGATGGCGAGCACCACGAGCCATTCCATGCCGCTTGGCATTGAGAATGCCAGGATCGAGGTGGAGAGGTCGGCGCCTGCGGTGGTGATCGAGTCGAGGTTCATGGGTGTCCTTAGTCCTGTACGCGGGAGCAACGAGTATAGCCCTCGGCTCCGCCGGTGCATGCGTGCTTCGACCAAACGCTCATGATCGCGGGAGATTGTGGCGAAACCGCTGAAATTGCCGATCAGCGGGGGGCTCTTCAACCCGTCAAGAAATCCAGTTTTTGCACCCTCGCACCGCACTTCCGCCATGCAATCAAAAGTCGCCTCGGCCGTCCTTTTCTTCGCGTTCGCT
>SXGU01397133.1_pt1 | contig 12596 bp, 9 predicted proteins | sample 3174531 | NCBI WGS metagenome assembly SXGU01 (sample SAMN11356863, study PRJNA531348) | freshwater metagenome | isolation source: freshwater sample F1-140 | place: China: Fuxian Lake, Yuxi | collected 2017-12-25 | reverse complement strand
GCTCTTCTTGGCGTGGCGCCCGCCGAGCTCGAGCAAGGCGGCCTCGACGAGCGCGATCATGCGGGCGGGCTCCGCGACGCTCGGGATCGCCGCGCGGCGGCGGGCCTCGGCGATCGCCGGCTCGAGCTCCTCGGCCTCGTACACGGGCACGACGCGACCCTCCTCGGCGAGCGCGCGCACGAGCTCGAGCTGATGATCGTCGACGACCTCGCCGTGCTTCTTGCGGCGCGGCATCATCACCGCCTGCTTGCCGGCGCGCAGCACCTGGATGGCGGTGCCCGCGCCCGCCCGCCGGCTGGCGGCCGTGGCGCTGGGCGCGCTCAGTCCCACGCAGTGGGAGCGGCTGGCCGCGGCCGTGCGGCCGGTGACCCCGGCGTCGTGGCAAATGCGCATGCCCGGCCACAAGGCGCACAAGCTGGCCGCCGTGCTCGGCGTTCGCTCCGAGGCGGAGTTGTTCCACCGCCTGATTTCGATCTGGCCCGATCCCGACGCGATCGTGATCGATGGCCGCGATCCCGTGGACCTGCGCGCGGCGTGGGACCGCCTCGCCGATTTCGGGTCGACCGAACAGCGGATGATGGCCCTCGACGCGCTCGGTTACCTCCCGGACGACATCCTGTGCAAGGTCGATCGCGCCGCGATGGGCGTCTCGCTCGAAACGCGGGTGCCGTTCCTCGACCATCGCGTGGTGGCCCTGGCGTGGCGGTTGCCGCTTCACATGAAGATCCGGGATGGGCAGCGAAAGTGGATCCTGCGCCAGGTTCTTTACCGGCACGTGCCCAGGCACCTGATCGAGCGGCCCAAGATGGGATTTGGCGTGCCGATCGACGTGTGGCTGCGCGGCCCGTTGCGCGAGTGGGCCGAGAGCCTGCTGGACGAGGCGCGGTTACGGCACGAGGGTTACCTCCGGCCCGGGCCAATCCGCCAGATGTGGGCCGAACACCTGTCGGCGAAGCGGGACTGGCAGTACCCGCTCTGGAACGTCCTGATGTTCCAGGCCTGGCGAGCTGAATGGGCCTGAAGGTCTGTCAGCTCTGCGCGGTTGACTTCACGCTGAAGAAGTTCCTGCTGCCGCTTGTCGATGGCATGGAGCGCAGCGGCATGACCGTCACCGCGGTCTGCTCGGATGGCCCGGAGGTGGCGGGCCTGCGGGCCCAGGGCTATCGCATTCAGACGGTGTCGATCGCGCGCGGCATGAATCCGCTGTTGGCCCTGCGATCGGTCCTGGTGCTGGCCGCGCTGTTCCGGCGCGAGCGGTTCGACATCGTGCACGTGCACACGCCGGTCGCCGCACTGATTGGCCGCGTCGCGGCGCGCGCCGCCGGCGTGCCGTGCGTCATCTACACCGCTCACGGGTTCTACCACCATGACCAGATGCCGGCCTGGAAGCGGCGGCTGTTCGTGGGGTTGGAGCGGTTCGCGCGGCGCTTCACGCACCTGCTGTTTTGCCAGAGCGCCGAGGACGCCCGCGAGGCCGTGGTCGAAGGGATTGCCCCGGGCGGGCAGGCGGTGGCCATCGGCAACGGTGTCGATACCCGCCGCTTCGATCCCGCGCAGGTGCCCGACGCCGCCGCGGCGCGGGGACTGGTCGGCATTCCGCCGCAGGCCCAGGTGGTTGGCATCATCGGCCGCCTGGTCCGCGAAAAGGGCTACACCGAGTTGCTCGCGGCGGCCGCCAGCCTGGCTGATTCTTTTCCCAACCTGTACGTGCTGCTCGTCGGCGGACGCCTCGCCAGCGACCACGATGACTCGATTGCGCCGGCGCTCGCGGCCGCCCGCGCCCGGCGCGGTCCACGCCTGGTCGAGGCCGGCTTGCGGGACGATACCCCCGTGATGCTCGCGGCCATGGACATCTTCTGCCTGCCCTCGTACCGCGAAGGGATGCCGCGGACCATCATCGAGGCCATGATGATGGGCAAGCCCGTGGTCGCCACCAACATCCGCGGCTGCCGCGAAGAGGTGGTCGATGGCCAGACCGGCCTGCTCGTGCCACCGCGCGACGCGCCGGCGCTGGCCACCGCCCTGTCGCGGTGCCTCGCCGACCCGGGTGAGGCCCGCCGGATGGGCGCGGCCGGGCGCGTTCGCGCGCTGGAGCTGTACGACGAGAGCCGCGTCGTCGCCCTGCAGATCGACCTCATCAGGAAGCACCTCGCCACGCACGCGGGCCAGGCCGCCTCATGATCGCGTGGATCCCCATGGCGCTCCCGGTCGCGGTGTTCTTCGCCGCCTGGTGGCTGACGGGCCGCTTCCGGCGCTACGCGATCGACCAGCACCTGCTCGACGTGCCGAATGCCCGCAGTTCGCATGTCGCCGCCACGCCACGGGGCGGCGGCATGGCGATCGTGCTGTGCGTGTTGGCGGCCCTGCCGGCCCTGGCCGCCAGTGGCCTGGTGGACTGGACGCCGGTGATTGCCGCGGTCGGCGGCGGCGCCCTGGTCGCGGCGCTCGGGTTTGCCGACGATCACGGCGATATCCCCATGCGATGGCGCCTGCTCGGGCACTTCGCCGCGGCCGCCTGGGTCGTGACCTGGCTTGGCGGCTCGCCGCCGGTGGTCGCATTCGGCGGCACCGTTGATCTGGGCCAGTGGGGCTACGCACTGGCCGTGGTCTACGTGGTCTGGCTGCTCAACGTCACCAACTTCATGGATGGCATCGACGGCCTCGCCGCGGTCGAGACCATCACGGTGTCACTCGGGGCGGTGCTGGTGGTCCTGGTTACGATGCCGGGCAGCCGGCTGTGGTTGGCGCCGGCGGTGCTGGCCGCGGCCACGCTTGGGTTCCTGGTGTGGAACTGGCCCCCGGCGCGGATCTTCATGGGCGACGCCGGCAGCGGGTTCCTGGGGCTGATCCTTGCCACCCTGTCGCTGCAGTCGGCGTGGGAGAGACCGGTGCTGTTCTGGAGCTGGCTGATCCTGCTCGGCGTGTTCGCGGTTGACGCGACGTTCACCCGGGCGCGCCGCGCGACCCAGTCGTGGCGATTCTATGAACCGCACCGCAGCCACGCCTACCAGCACGCCTCGCGCCGATGGGGCAGCCACCGCCGCGTCACGGTGGGCGTGGCGGCCATCAACGTCTTGTGGCTGCTGCCGATCGCGTTGGCCGTCGCCGCCGGCGTGGTCAGCGGCCCGCCGGCCGTGGCCATCGCCTATCTGCCGTTGGTCGCGGCGGCGGTCTGGCTGAAGGCCGGGGTCTCGTTGCCCGCATGATCTATCTCAACAAGATCCTGCCGCTGTTCGTCCTGCCGCTCGGCATCACGCTCATCCTGATCGTGGTGGGCCTGGTTCGCCGGCGGTGGAGCCTGGTCTGGACCGGCCTGGCGGTGATCTGGATCAGCGGCACGCCCCTGGTGGCGGACGCCCTGATCGGCGCCCTCGAGGCTGGCGCCGAGCGGCAGCCCGCGGCCACCGCGCCCGCCGCCGACGCCATTGTCGTGCTGAGCGGGGGGCGGGTGACGGCTCCCGGGCCGGCGAGAATCAGCGAGTGGGGCGACCCCGATCGGTTTTTCGGCGGCGTCGAACTCTTCGCAGCCGGGAAGGCGCCGTGGCTGGTCTTTACGGGCGGGTGGGTGCCATGGGCGCCCGATGACGCGCCCGAGGGCCAGATTCTGCGGCAGCACGCCGTGAGGTTGGGCGTGCCCGCCGACCGCATCCTCGTTACCGGCAACGTCGTCAATACCGCTGCCGAAGCCGTCGCCGTCGCGCAATTGCTCCGCGAGCAACAGATGGGGCACGCGCGGGTGCTGCTCGTCACGTCGGCGCTTCACATGGTCCGCGCCCGCGCGCTGTTCGAGTCAGCGGGCCTGGTGGTCAGCCCGTTCCCGGTGGATTTCGTGGTCGGGGCCGGCGAACGGAAAACGGTTTTGGACCTCTTGCCGAACGCGGGATCCCTGAATCGTACCTCGGTGGCGATCCGCGAGCTTTACGGCCGCTTGTACTATTGGGCGCGGGCCATCTGGTAGACTCATGCCGCATGTTTCCCCTATGAGCGGACGGTCGGTCCAACTACTGCTGTCGCTCAGGCAGATGCTGATCGCGCTGCTGCACGCCGCGTTAGTCGCGCTGGCGTGGTACGGCAGTTTCGCGCTCCGTTTCGACTTCAACATTGAGGACTCATACCGGGAGGGCATGATCGACACGCTGCCCATCATCCTGGGCACCAAGCTGGTCATCTTCTACGCGTTTGGGCTCTTCCACGGGTGGTGGAAATACGCGGGCGTCAGCGAGCTGCTGGATATCGCCATGGCGGCGGCGGCATCGGTGATCATCGGTTTTGGGCTGACCGCGTGGCTCAACGGCCTGCAGGGGTTCCCCCGGTCGGTATTCCTGCTCGACCTGCTGCTGACGTTGATGCTGGTCGGCGGCGTCCGGTTCGTGGTGCGCGTGTACTCCGAGACCTTCCGGGCCGCCGACCTGAACGTGCTGGTGAAGAAAGTCCTGGTGGTCGGCGCCGGCCGGACCGGCGCCATGCTGGTCCGCGAGATGCGGACCAACTCGGCCCTGCACTACCAGCCGGTGGGTTTCGTCGATGACGACCCCAAGAAGCGCGGCATGAGCCTGAACGGCGTGGCGGTGCGGGGCACGACGACCGACATTCCGGCGCTGGTTACGCGCCTGAAAGTGGACGAGGTGTTGCTCGCGACACCGACGGCGAATGGCGCCGACATTCGCCGCATCGTCGAGGCCTGCAGCGAGTGCGACGTCGCCTTCAAGATCATGCCGGCGGTTGGCGACCTGATCGACGGCAGCCTGTCGGTCAATCGCATCCGGCCGGTCCGGATTGAAGATCTCCTCGGCCGCGAGGCGATCCAGACCGATCTCGCGCAGGTCCGGACCAACACCGAGGGGCACATCGTGCTGATCACCGGCGCGGCCGGTTCGATCGGCTCCGAACTCTCGCGGCAAGTGGCCGCGATGGCGCCCGGGCACGTCGTCTTGTTCGAGCGCTCGGAAAGCGACCTGCACGATCTCGACCTGATGATCCGCCAGACGCTGCCCAACGTGCGGGTCACCGCGGTGGTGGGTGACATTCTCAACCGCCATGAGCTGGACGCGGCCTTCCGGCGCTACCGTCCCTCGCGTGTTTACCACGCGGCCGCCTACAAGCATGTCTGGCTGATGGAGCGGCACGTCGCCTCGGCGGTTCGCAATAACGTGATCGGCACCTACAACGTGGCGTCGGCGGCCCAGCGTGCGGACGTCGAGCAGTTCGTGCTGATCTCGACCGACAAGGCGGTACGGCCCACCAGCCTGATGGGGGCCACGAAACGCGCCGCCGAGCGGGTGCTGATGTCGATGAACGGCGGCCGAACCCGCTTCACGGTCGTCCGGTTCGGCAACGTCCTCGGCAGCCGGGGCAGCGTGGTGCCGATCTTCTCCAGCCAGATCGCGATGGGCGGCCCGGTCACCGTCACCCATCCGGACGTCGTGCGTTACTTCATGACGATTCCCGAGGCGGTCCAGCTGGTGCTGCACGCGGCGGCCTCGAGCCACGGCGGCGACATCTTTCATCTCGACATGGGTGAGCCCGTTCGCATTGCCGAATTGGCGGCCAACATGATCCGGCTCTCCGGGTTCGAACCCGGGCGGGACATCGAGATCAAGTACGTCGGCCTGCGTCCCGGTGAAAAGCTCTACGAGGAACTCCTGATCGACGGCGAAGAAACGGCGCCCACCGAGCACCAGCGGATCAGGGCCGTCCGGACGGTGGGTAGCGGGTTGGCCGACGGCTGGATTGAGCGAGTGATCGCGGCGGCCGAGCGGCGTTCGACGGCCCAACTCCTTGTCCTGATCCAGGAAGCCGTGCCAGACTACACACCCAGCGACGTGGCGAGGCGCGTCGAGGCCGAAAGCGACCTTGGGCTGGGCGTCACCTAACGCAGCGGTTTCAGCCTTGCTGAAACCAGGCCAGTACTCAAGAATAGAGACCAAATGACGGGCCGCAAACGACGATGAGCTCTGAGAACGGCGATACCGCCAAAGACGTCCTGCTCGGCGACCTGTTTCGGCCGCTCGTCCAGTATCGGCGCCTGATCTGGCAGGCGACGATGGGGTCAACCATCATCGCCTTCCTGATGGGGGCGCTCTACTTCGCCCTCCAGCCAAGCGCCTGGAGCGCCGGCATCGGATTCCGTCCCATCTTCGAGGGGGCCGACGAGGGCAAGTACCCGAACGGCCTGCCGTTTGCGGCGGCCGATATCACCGACGCGTCCGTGGTTGACCAGGCCTTCGCGAAGAATGACCTGCGAGCCTATTGTGCATTGGACGACTTTCGCACCGGGTTCTCGGTGCAGTTGTCATCGACGGCGCTCCAGTTCCTGAGCGCCGAATTTCAGGCGCGCCTGAGCGACAGCCGCCTCACTTCCGTCGATCGACAGCGCGTGCAAGATGAGTTTGTGGCCCGCCGCCGGGCCCTCCCGAAATCCTACGAACTGATGTTCGTACGGCCACTCGAGTGTGCCAGCCTGCCGCAGCCGGTCGTGTTGAAGGCCATGTCGGAGATCCTGGAGATCTGGGCCTACGATTCCGAGGCGCGGCGTGGTGTTCTCAAGGCCAGCGTGGCCGTCCTGTCGCCGGAAGTCTTCAACATCCAGGAAACCAAAGATACCGCGTTGCTGGTTCGGGCTGACTTGGTACGGGCCGCGATCGCCCGCGTGGTGGCCAACATTTCCGAGGTCGAAAAACTGTCGGGTGCGCCGATAGTTCGAGCCGGCAAGGTGCCGGTGACCTTCGCCGAGGTGCGCGTCCGCCTCGACGTTTTGTTGCAGGCCCGGCTCGTTCCGCTGATTCGCGTGGCCGGTCGCGGATTCGGGCGCGAGTCGGTTACCTGGGTGACGCAGGAGCTCGAGACCGCGAATATTCAGTACCGTTCGGCCGAGGCGTTAGCGGAGGCATATCGGCAGGCCCTGCGCGAGTACTCCGGCGTGCCGACGAGGCAGTCGTCGACCAGCGGACCGGACACCAGCCGGCCGCAAAGAAGCGACGTGCAGGCGCTGACCCCGCAGATCGACCGGACTTTCATCGATGGCATCGTCGAGATGTCAGCCCCTAATATCGGATTCCGCCAGGAAATTACCCGCAACGTGATTGACGCCGCGCTGCTGGCCGCCAGCCGGGAATCGGCCGCGGCACACTATCGCAGCCTGCTGGCGGCGATGAAGGAGCCGGGTGGCGAATCGCTGCCGGCAGACGAGATCGTCGCCCGGCTGCGCGCCATTACCGCCGAGGCCAAGGCCTTGACCGAGTTGTTCAACGAGATTTACACTGAGTTTTCGCGCGTCGCCTTCCGCGCCGGCTCCTCGCTGTACCGGATTGAGCAGCCCGCCCAGGTCAGGATCCTCAGGGCCTTCAGCGCGCGAGACTTCGTCGTGCTGGTGGCGGGTGTGGCCCTCGGCGCACCAGTCGTCTTGTCAGTCGCGTGCCTCGTTCTGTTCTACTTCCGCCGATTCGTCCAGAGCACCGTCGGCGCCTAAGCGAACCGTTGGGTTCACAAACATGATCCCGCGTCCACGCGTGCTCATGGTCACCGGGGCGTATTCTCCTGAATTCAGCAGCGGCGGCCTGCAGGCCGAAGCCGTGATCCGGGCACTGCGCTCGCGACTCGACGCCGTTGTCCTGACGACCTCAACCGATCCCTCGCTAAGCACGCGCGCCCTGGTCGACGGCGTGCCGGTGTGGCGTGTCCCCATCAGCGTCAAGAAACGGTGGTCGGTCGCGGCCGCCCTGCTCCGGATGTCAGCGGCGCTGCTGCGACTGCTGCCGCGGGTGGATGCCGTGCATATCCAGGGCTACTCGACCAAGAACATCCTCGTGATGGCCATGGCCCGGCTGTTTGGCCGCCCCGTCATTCTGCACCTGCAGACCGCCCAGCACGATGAGCCGGCGGCCGTGAAGGCCCAGGGCCGCCTGGCGTGGTGGGCATTTCGGTCGGCGGCCCTGTTCATCCCCGTCAGCCCTGCCCTGGCGGCAGCGGCGGTCTCGGCCGGTGTGCCGCGCGACCGGCTTCGCGGCGTGCCCAATGGGGTGGACCCGCTACGGTTCTCGCCGGCGAGCGCCGCCGAGCGGACGGCTCTCCGGCGGAAACTGGCCCTGCCGCCCGACCAGCGGATGGTCCTGTATGTCGGCATCTTCGCCCGCGACAAGCAGCCGCGCGTGTTGTTCGATGCCTGGCTCACGCTGCAGCAGGACCCCGCCTTGGCGTCGACGCTCGTGTGTGTCGGCGCGACCAGCCCTCGCCAGTTCGAAGCCGATGCCCAACTGGCGGCGGGCATGCGCGAGGCCGCTGATCGTTCCGGAGTTGGCGACCGCCTGCAGCTGGTGGCGCCGACCAGCACCATCGAGGACTACTTCCGTGCCGCCGACGTGTTTGTCCTGCCCTCCGCCCGCGAAGGCCTGCCGATCGTCTTGCTCGAGGCGATGGCGTGCGGACTGCCGTGTATCGCGTCGCGTTTGCCGGGATCGACTGACGTGATGATCGAGTCCGGCGCCAACGGGCACCTGGTGCCGCCGGGAGACGCCCGCGAATTGGCGACGGTGCTGGCGGCCGTCCTGACCGGCCCGGCCGATGCCGCCCGGCTTGGCGCGGCCGCCCGCGCCACCATCGAGTCGCGGTTTACGATCGCGCACGTCGCTGGCCAGTGGTTCGGTGCCTACCAGGAGGTGCTCGCCACCCGATGAGCCGCCGCCCAGACATCCTCTGTATCTCGACCATCGACTGGGACTTCATCTGGCAGGGCCACCAGGAGATCATGTCCCGGCTCGCCGCCGACGGGCACCGGGTGCTGTTCATCGAGAACACCGGGGTGCGGGCGCCGCGGGTCAGCGACCTCGGCCGGCTGCGACAGCGCGTCCGAAACTGGTGGAAGGGGACCAAGGGCTTCCGCGAAGAGCGGCCCAACCTGTTCGTCCTGTCGCCGCTCGTCCTGCCGTTGCCGTACTCGCGCATCGCCGGCTGGATCAATCGCCTGTTGTTGATGCGCACGGTGTCGCGCTGGATGCGGGCGACCGGATTCTCCCGGCCCATCGTCTGGACGTTCATGCCGACGCCGCTCGCGCGAGCCGTGATCGCCGCCATCGACCCGACGCTGACCATTTATTACTGCATCGACGACCTGCCTTCCAGTTCGCCCGAAGCCGGCCGGATCGCGGCCAGTGAGCAGCAGCTGTTTCGAGAAGCCGACCTGGTGTTTGTGACGTCGGACCGTCTCCGCCAGCGGGCGCTGGGGTTCGCCAAAGAAGTGCACCTTTTCCCGTTCGGCGTCAGCCTCGAGGTCTTCGAGCGCGCGCGCGACGAGGGGCCGGCCGTGCCGGCGGATCTCCAGGCGTTGCCGCGGCCGGTGGCCGGGTACGTCGGCGGCCTGCACAAATGGCTGGACCAGGACCTGCTGGTCACCACCGCCACCCGCAACCCCGAGATCACCTTCGTGCTGGTTGGGCCGCCGCAAGTCGACGTGTCACGTCTCGAAGCGGTGGCCAATATCCGGCTGCTGGGCAAGAAGCCTCACGGCGAGCTCCCCGGCTACGTGCATGGCTTCGACGTCGGGCTGGTGCCGTATCGCATCACCGAGTACACAGCCAATGTCTATCCGACGAAGCTGAACGAATACCTGATCATGGGCAGGCCGGTGGTGGCGACCGACCTGGCCGAGGTTCGCCGTTTCAACACCGAACACGGCAGTATCGTGCGCGTCGCCGGCGATCCGGACAGTTTTGGCGACGAGATTCGCGCCGCGCTGTCGCCGTCACCCGCGGGCGAAGTGGCGCGTCGGATCGACGTCGCCCGCTCGAACGGCTGGGACCGCCGCATCGCCGCGATGTGGCGCCTGATCGACGATGCGGTCGCGGCGAAGGACGCGGGTACGCCAGGCTGGGAGGATCGGCTGCGCCGTCTGTATACCGTGGCCCGGCGCCGGACCATCGAAGGTGTGGCGGCCCTGGTCGTGGCATACGTCCTGATCTTCCAGACCCCCCTCGTGTGGCTGCTGGCCGACCCGCTCAAGATCGTCGAACCGCCGCGGGCCGCCGATGCCATTGTCGTGTTCGCCGGCGGCGTCGGCGAGTCGGGCACGGCCGGCGGCGGATACCAGGAGCGGGTGAAGCACGCCGTCGACTTGTATCGCGCCGGCTACGCGCCACGCATGGTGTTCTCATCCGGTTTCGTTTTTGCCTTCCAGGAGGCCGAGGTGATGCGCGGGCTGGCCATCGCCAACGGCGTGCCCGCCGATGCCATCTTCCTCGAGACCCAGGCGAAGAACACGCGCGACAACGTGGTGTTGTCGCACGCCATCCTGGCCGCCCACGGCTGGCAGCGCGTGCTCCTCGTCAGCTCGCCCTATCACATGCGGCGCGCCATGCTCACCTGGCGCCGGCTGGCCCCCGGGACCGAGGCGGTCGCCTCGCCGGTGACCGAGAGTCAGTTTTACGCGCACGAACGCGGCGCGTCGCTCGCCCAGATCCGTGGCCTCGCCCAGGAGTACAGTGCGATCGTGCTGTATTGGTGGCGGGGGTGGATCTAGACGCCGGCCGGCCCTGGCGGCGCCGGGCTGACAGGCGCAGGTATAGAATCGGTCTCAACTTGCGCGCTCATCATCGCGGCGGCGGCTGGCTCCTCGTCGTGACGGCGGCCGTGACGGCCACGTTGCTTCTCGAGCTCGCCAGGCCCTCGGCGCAGACCCCAAGTGTCAATCTCACCGGGACGTGGACCGGCACCGCCAGTGATCGGTGGGTGAACCGGGGCGTCACCGACGCCATGACCGTGACGTGGATCCTGACCCAGACCGGCTCAGCCGTTTCAGGAACCGCGGTCTCCAATCCACTCAATCCGAACGATGGCTCGTGCAGTTCGTGTCACCGGGGCAAGAGCGGGACCGTTTCCGGCACTGTGTCCGGGAACGCCCTGTCGTTGACGATGCACTTTCCGGGCACCGCCGGCGAGATCACGCCCGCCTGCAGTGCGACCTTCACGGGGACGGCGGCAACGCTGGCCACGACGGCGTTTACGTTTCTCTACACGGGAAATGACTCGTGCGAGGGGCCGTTCTCGGAGGGCTCGCTCGGCGTCACCCGCGCGCCGGCCACGCCGCCAACGATCGCGTCACAGCCCGTCAGCAGGAGGGTGCCCGTCGGCCAGCCGGCGACCTTGACCGTCACTGGTGCCGGCACCGCCCCGCTCACCTTCCAGTGGTTTCGCGGTTTGACCGGCGTCGTGTCGGATCCGATCGCGGGCGCCGTGGCCGGCGCTTACACCGAACCGGCAGTCGCGGTCGCCGCCAGTTACTGGGTGCGGATCGCGAACGCATACGGCCAGACCATCGATTCCGAGACGGCGAGACTCACGCCGTATGTTCCGTTCACCGATGACACGCTCACGGTGGGCGTCAGTGTCGTCCGGGGCCAGCATGTCGTGGAGTTGCGCGCGCGCATCAACGCGATCCGGGCGCGGTTTGGCCTCCGGCCGTTCGACTTCGCCGATGCCACCCTCGCGCCCGGCGCGTCGGGGATTCGGGCGCAACACCTCGCTGAACTGCGAACCGCGCTGGCCGAAGCTTACGCGGCCGCTGGCCGGACCGCGCCCAGCTACACCGACCCGGCGCTGGCGGCGGGACACGTGGTCAAGAGGCTGCATGTCGCCGAGATTCGCGATGCAGTGGCCGACATCGAGTGACCACTCACGCCATGATCGGAGTCGTCCAGCCGTTCCTCGTCGGACTGGTGTTGGCCGTGGCGTTGGTGCCGCTGTGCCGGGTGTTGGCCCGCCGCACCGGAGTGGTTGCCCATCCCCGGAATGACCGGTGGCACCGCCAGGTCGTGCCGCTGTTGGGCGGCGTGGCCATTGCCATGGCGACGCTCGGTGGCACGGTGGTCACGGGTGCTGCGGTCGACGCATTCGTGCCGCTGGCCGCCGCCATGGCGATCTTCGTCATGGGCCTGGTGGACGATGTGCTGGCCCTGAAGCCGGCGACCAAACTGATCGGCCAGATCGTCCTGGCCGCTGCCGTCGTCTACGCCGGCTATCGCCTGAATTGGCTCGAGTCGCGCTTGCTCGACAGCGTCGTCACCATGGTGTGGCTGGTCGGCCTCACCAACGCGTTCAACCTGCTCGACAACATGGATGGCCTTTGCGCCGGGACCGCATTAATCGTCTCGGTGACCTTGATCATTGGCTTGTACACCGGCGCCGCCAGCCAGGCGGCCGGTCCGGAGATTGCCTTCCTGTCGGTGCTGGCGGGGGCCGTGGCCGGGTTCCTCATCTACAACTTTCCGCCCGCGTCGATCTTCATGGGCGACAGCGGCGCCCTGATGCTCGGGTACAGCCTGGCGGCGCTGACGTTGAGTAACGACGGCGTTCGGGGCAGCCGTTCCGACGTTGTGTCGGTGATTGCCGGCCCGGTCTTCGTGCTGCTGATCCCGATCTTCGACACCACGCTGGTGACCGTGTTGCGACTGCTGGCCGGTCGTTCGCCGGCGGTCGGCGGCCGCGATCACTCGTCGCATCGCCTCGTGGCGATCGGGCTGTCCGAGCGCTCGGCCGTGTTCGTCTTATGGGCCTTGGCCGCCGTCGGCGGCGCCGTCGGCCTGACCATCCGCGGCGCCACCCAGGGG
>SXGU01254709.1_pt1 | contig 12596 bp, 11 predicted proteins | sample 3174531 | NCBI WGS metagenome assembly SXGU01 (sample SAMN11356863, study PRJNA531348) | freshwater metagenome | isolation source: freshwater sample F1-140 | place: China: Fuxian Lake, Yuxi | collected 2017-12-25 | reverse complement strand
CGCCAGTTCGCCACCGGCTGGATGTATGACTATAATCACCACCGCCCCCACATGGCCTTGGGCGGTATCACCCCGAAACAGCGGCTGGCCATGGCCGCATGACTCTACTTCTGAACCCCTCTGAAAATGGGGGGATTACCACTCTATAGCCGCTACAGGGTTTTAGATGAAGGCTCTTCAGGAGAAATGTCATGATGAAGCCTTCACCTCAATATCAAGCACCGGCGGAATCAACGTGCAGATGCGCTCGTGGATGTGCAGCCGAAACGCCAGCGGCAGGTGTCGAACCAACTCAGACCGGCGCGACGGTATTGCAGATTCCGACGATGGATTGTCCAACCGAGGAAAACGACATCCGGCGCGCCTTGGGATCAATCGAGGGAATCCGTTCACTCGGCTTCCAACTGTCGGCGCGCACACTGACCATCGATGCCGGCAAGGAGGTGATTGAGGAAGCGGTAGCCGCCATTCGGCGGGCAGGGTTCGAGCCGAAGATGGTAACGCAGGATTCCGCCGAGGCTTCATCATTGCATCCCCCTGGCTTAGGCTCTGGCTTTGGGCGGGTAGTACTGGCGTTGCTGTTGGCCGTCGGCGCGGAAGCGCTGGACTATTTTGCACCGGATACTGTGCTCTTCAAGGGGCTGGGCATGGCATTGGCCGCCGCCGCCATCAGTCTGTCGGGTTTTTCAACCTATAGCAAAGGCTTGGCAGCACTGCGGCGCGGCCAGTTGAACATGAACGCGTTGATGGGCGTAGCGGTAACCGGCGCATTCCTTATCGGCCAATGGCCCGAGGCCGCGATGGTAATGGCTCTGTATGCCCTTGCCGAGTTGATCGAGGCGCGCTCCGTGGATCGGGCACGCAATGCGATCAAGAGTTTGCTGGCACTGACACCGGATACCGCCGAAGTTCGACAAATCGATGGGCAGTGGCGCGAACTTGCCGCCGCGCAGGTGGCGCTTGGGGCAGTAGCCCGGGTCAAGCCGGGAGCCCGCATCCCTCTTGATGGCCGTGTCACAGCGGGAAGCAGCGCCGTCAATCAAGCACCGGTAACCGGCGAAAGCATTCCTGTCGACAAAGCGATTGGCGATCCGGTCTTCGCCGGCACCATCAACGAAACTGGCATCCTGGAATTCGAGGTCACGGCCGCCGCCGACAGTACCACGCTGGCCCGGATCATCCATGCCGTCGAGCAGGCTCAGGGAACGCGCGCGCCAACGCAGCGTTTCGTGGATCGCTTTGCGGCCATCTACACGCCTGCCATCTTCTTTATCGCGGTGGCCGTGGCTGCGCTTGGCCCGTGGCTGTTCGACTGGGGTTGGACACAGTCGCTCTACAAGGCATTGGTGCTGCTGGTCATCGCCTGTCCTTGTGCACTGGTGATCGCCACCCCGGTCACCGTGGTCAGCGGGCTGGCGGCGGCGGCACGACGCGGCATCCTGATCAAGGGTGGCGTCTATCTTGAAGAGGCCCGCAAATTGCGCGCGATTGCCTTGGACAAAACCGGTACCATCACTGAGGGAAAACCGCGCCTTGTAGCCACCGAGGTACTGCCATCATCCATACCGGAATCGCAGGTCCTCTCTTGGGCGGCCAGCCTGGCCGGGCACTCTGATCATCCGGTGGCGAAGGCGATCTCCAGCGGCTTGAATCTGCCGGAGAACGGCCTTACCGATTTTGTCGCACTTGCAGGACGTGGCATTGATGGGCGAACCGATGGTCGGAAAATGACCTTGGGTAATCATCGTTTGATCGAGGAGCGCGGCCTGTGCAGCGCCGAGATCGAGGCACGCTTGAGCATTCATGAAACGCAAGGCCGCAGCGTGACGCTATTGGCATCGGAACAGCAAGTGTTGGCGATCTTCGCGGTAGCCGATACGATCAAGGAAAGCTCACGCGAGGCTTTGGCAGAACTGCATCAGCTCGGCGTCATTTCCGTCATGCTCACCGGCGACAACAAAGCGACGGCCAGCACCATCGCCAAACTGGCAGGTATCGACGACGCGCGAGGCAATCTCCTGCCCGAGGACAAGCTGGCAGCCATTGAGGAAATGCAGCGCCGCTACGGTGTAACAGCCATGACCGGTGATGGCATCAACGATGCCCCGGCGCTGGCCCGTGCCGACATCGGCGTAGCGATGGGGGCGGCAGGCACGGATACGGCGATGGAGGCAGCCGATGTGGTGATCATGAACGACGACCTGCGGCGCATCCCGGAAACCATCCGTCTATCTCGGAGCGTACATGCCGTTCTTTGGCAGAACATCGCGCTCGCCTTGGGTATCAAGGCCGTATTTATGGTGCTGGCGATTGCCGGCAGCGCTACGATGTGGATGGTGGTGTTCGCCGACATGGGCGCAAGTCTTCTGGTTGTGACGAATGGACTTCGACTGTTGCGTAGGTGATGTCACTCCAGGAAATAACCTACCTGTGATCAGGTTATTGTTTTTGCGCTGAACCTGCGCATATAGAATGGCACGTTTTGAAAGAGATTAACAACCTGAGTCAGTAAAGTTCCCATCCGCTGACACGTTGTCCGCCGCTCAAACCCTATATCCCGATTGACCATCATGAACATTACGCCCTCGCGTTTTTCCAACATCTCGCTGATTACCTGTTGTCTGCTTACGGTTTCAATAAATGTTTCCGCCGAAGAAGCCAAGCGCATCGAGGACAACTCGTTCCTGCTCGAAGAAGCCTACAACCAGGAAGAAGGCGTCATTCAGTACATCCAGTCGTATCAGTATTCAAAGAAAACCAAGAACTGGAATTACACCTTCACGAATGAAATTCCGGTGCCGAATCAGACCCACCAGTTTTCCTATACCGTACCGCTGGCGCGCGTGGGCGATGACCCCACTTTTCAATCGGGCCTCGGCGATATCGCGCTCAACTACCGCTATCAACTGATCAAAAACGATGACGTGGCGCTATCTCCACGCTTATCGATCATCCTGCCCACCGGCCAGTACAAGAAGGGACTGGGCAATGGCGCCACGGGCTACCAGGTCAATATTCCGCTCAGCGTCGATCTCGCCGATAAATGGGTCAGCCATTGGAATCTCGGCGCCACCTATACGCCCAAGGCCCGCGAGGCCTCGGGCATCAGAGCAAACATTCGCGGCACCAATCACGGCGCCAGCCTGGTGTACCTGCACTCGGAAACCCTGAATTTCCTGGTGGAGTACGTCAGGAACGAGAACCAGGCCATTCAAGCCGACGGCTCGAAAGCCTGGGAAAAATCCGCCTTCCTCAATCCGGGCCTGCGCCACGCCACGAACTATGCATCCGGCTGGCAAATGGTTTCAGGAGTGAGTTTCCCCATAGGAGTGGGGCCGTCGAGGAAGGACAACGGCATTCTTTTCTATCTCTCGTTTGAGAAATAAGGCTCTCCCGTATTCCGCTGCGACCGCTGCAGCGGAATACATGTAACCGACTTCGTTCTGAACAGTCGGTGCTGGCAGGTATTTAGTCTGACTATTTCAGCCGAAAATTCAGTTTGGCCTCCGGCTTTCCGGCCAGCGTGACGGCAACCGCCACGCGCACGCCGACGCCCATCTTGAAACTCCCCTTGGCCACCAGCGTATTCGAGCCGGCCGGCTCGAATGTGGCGGCGATTTTCTCGCTACCGGCAACCACCGTCGCGGTTCCCCTCGCGCCGGCGGTCGCCACCGGTTTGCCATCGTGGGCGACGTATAGAGTCAGGCTGTCAGTCTTCGCCACCAGCTCAAAGTCCAGGTCGGCCGCTTCTGCGATTAGGCCGCCATGCTGTGGTTTGTGATCGTGACCATGCTTGTCTGCTGCATGGGCGATTGCGCCGATGCCGAGGGCGAGGGCGAGGCAGGTAACGGCGGTGGGGATTAAATTACGCAACATGGGCTTCTCCTAGTTAGTCAAAACGTACCGGGTATTCTTTGCCAGCCTTGTCTTGACACAGGCCTTGGGGATTCTTGCCCGACGGCCACGCCAGCCGGCAATTCAACTCGGCGCCGTCCTTGGCGACCGCCTTGGCCTCTGCTGAATACGTTTCGTGGTCCTTGTCGTGGCCGGCGAAGATGCGATCCCAATGCTTGGGATCGGTCCCCCGATAGCGGCGCGACAGTTCGGCCCAGTTCTGGTGTTTCTCGACCGCGAACCCCGTGGCTTCGTACTGCCGATCCGCCGATTCGAGCGTCAGCCGATTGGTCTGGCCGTGGCTGAATTCCCCCTTGAGCAATTGCGGCGCGGAGTCTTTGGCCAGCATGTGGGAATGCGCGCCACAGCCCGTCAATACCACGGCCACCCCCATGATGAACACTCCATTTCTTAGCTTCATTTTTAGTTCTCCTTTAGATCGGTCAAGTTCTGGTTTCAAAGACGTGCACTATCGATTCCTGAAGGTTGAAGAATTCCTACCGCCGCCACGATTTTTGCCGCGCGAATCGCCGGGTATTTTTGGCCGAGCAAACTCATGTCCTCAGCCTGCCTATCATTGGCCGTGATCCGCTCGGTATTCCCTGAACCCAGATGAAGATTCAGGCGGCCGATATATGTCGCTTCGCCGGGCTTGATACTGAAGCGATAAACAAATTCACGAGCTGGCCTGTACTCGGTTGCTCCATACGGGCTAGGCTCGCGCACCTGCCACGTATGGAATTCGTACTCGCCCGGCAATAGTCGGAGGACAGCCAATCGTCCCGTTGCTTTGCCGGCATCCCGAATGTCGAGTGCATCGGCATTGCTCAGCCCCTTGACTACTACCGAATGCGTGAATGGCCGCTCTTTACCCTCGTTCTGCACAGACCGCGCATGCTGTCGCGCCGACGCATAATGTTGCGAAACGACGGCATAGGCTTCTCCGCGCGGCAATACTTCCCTGATCCGATATTCGTAGTCAGTTACCTTATCCAGCGCCTTGCCGCTCAGAGTCAAGGAGACGATGGCCAATCCCTCAGGTCTGTTGGAATCCAGCGTATACGTCGAAGGCAAGTCAGGGGAAGCGGCGCAGCCAGCAAGGCCAGCGACGAGCAAAACAGGCAATAGCGATTTGTTCATTTTTCTGGCCCTTTCAGTTAACCCAATGAAATGATTACTTCAGGATGAGCTGGTAGGCGCGGTCACCAGACGAACAACTACCCTCAGCAGTCGCCCCGTGGGGGTCCCAGTGACAGTCGAGTACGCCGCCGTCGTTGGACTTGAGGGTAGATCGCACTTGACCAATGTGCTTCTGGTGCGGATATGAGGTCGTCGCCTTTTGTTCTGGTGTCGGTGCGGTGGTACGCCATTCGCCTGAATACGTCTTACCATCGAGGCTGACTTCGACGCGATGCGGTTCAACAGCACCTCGGATAACTGAACCGGTTATCTTCGTTCCAGGCTGTGTAGATTGAAGCTCGCCCGTCGAGGCACACGCGCTCAATCCGAACAGAATTCCGCAGGTCATTACAAACTTCGCTTGCATGGCAATTCCTTTCATTGTTAAAAATCAGTGGAACGACGACGAACGACATCCCCGGTTTCCAGCGCACGCCGCACCGCGCCAAACCGTAAATAAAGAGCAGGGACCACGAACATATTGAGCACCGTGGACGAAATCAGCCCGCACAGAATCACCACCGCCATGGGCGCCTGAATTTCGGAACCCGGTTGTCCGGCGGACAGCGCCAACGGCACCAGCGCAAGGCCGGCGGCCAGCGCCGTCATCAGGATCGGAATCAGGCGTTCCTCGGCGCCGCGCTTGACGGCATCCAGCACGCTCTTGGCCTGATCGTGTTCGATCAGGTGGTGAATATGCGAAATCATCATTACCCCGTTGCGCGTGGCGATACCGAACAGGGTGATAAAGCCGATGATCGAGGCAATCGTCACCACGCCGCCGGCCAGATACACGCCGACCACACCTCCGATGATGGACAGCGGCAGATTCAACATCACCAGGAAGGCATCGCGCGCCGAATGGAAGGCGACAAACAGCAGCAGGAAAATGCCCACCACCACCGCCGAACCGAGCAACAGCAGCACGCGCGAGGCTTCCGCCGCCGACTCGAACTGGCCGCCGAACTCGATGTGATAGCCCGCCGGTAGCTTCACCTCGCTGGCTACGCTCGCCTGCATCTCTTCGACCACGCTCTTCAGATCGCGCCCGGCGACGTTGGCCATGACGACGATCTTGCGCTGCACGTTCTCGCGGTTGATGAAGTACGGCCCGCGATCATTGCGGATCTCGGCCAGCGCCGAGAGCGGCAAACGCGCCCCGCTCGGCGTGGTGATCAGCGTCGCGCGGATCGTGTCGAGGTTGTCGCGCACCGCCGGGTCATAGCGTACCACCAGGTCAAAGCTGGCCTGTCCCTGCACCACCTTCGCCACCGCGACGCCGTTGAACGCCACTTCGATATTCTCGGACAGCTCTTTCGCCGAAAGCCCGTGCTGCGCCAGCGCCTCGCGCCGATACTTGACGGTCAGGAAAGGAATCTCGGTCTGCTGCTCGGGCTGAACGTCCACCGCGCCCTCGACCCTTTCCATCACCCCCTTGACCTGCTGCGCCAGCTGGCGCAACTCGGCCAGATCGTTGCCAAAAATCTTCACCGCGATATTGGCCCGGCTGCCCGACAGCATGTGGTCGATGCGGTGCGAAATCGGTTGGCCGACCACCACCTGTACGCCCGGCAGTTGGGCAAAGTCCTCGCGCAAGGCGCCCAGGAATTGCTCCTTGCTGCGCGCGCCCATCTTGAGGCTGACTTCGAGTTCCGACTGATGCACATCGAGCGCATGCGGATCGAGCGGCGAGCGGCCGGTCCGCCGCGCCGTGGCGATCACTTCGGGATGCGTCAACAAGACCTCTTCGACCAACTGCCCGAGCCGGGCCGATTCCGCCAGCGCGGTGCCGGGCAGGGTCTCGACGCCAACGGTCAGCGTGCCCTCGTTGAAGTCCGGCAGGAACGACTGTCCGGCCATGCCCAGCGCCGCCAGTGACACCACCAGCAGGGCCGCGCTGCCGGCGGCAATGGCTTGCCAGCGCTTCACTGTTCGGTCGAGCACCCGGCGATAGCCCGCGCGCAGCCAGTGCACGAAACGCGGTTCGTGCGGCGCGGTAATTTCCTTGGACGCCCCGAGAAACATCGAGGCCAGTACCGGCGTCACCGTGATCGACACCAGCAGCGAGGCGAACAAGGAAATGACATAGGCCAGTCCGAGCGGCACCATCAGCCGACCCTCGATACCCGAGAGAAAGAACAGCGGCACGAACACCAGCATGATGATCAGCGTGGCGAAGACGATGGAACCCTGAATTTCCTTGGTCGCCAGAAACACCACGTGCATGGTCGATTCGCGTTTCCCCGCGTCCTTCTGGTGGTTCTCGCGTCAGCGCCGGACGACGTTCTCGACCACGATGATGGCATCATCGACCAGCGCGCCCAGCGCAATGGCGATGCCGCCCAGGGTCATGGTGATGATGGTCGCACCGAGCAGCTTGAGCGACAGGACGGTCGCCACCAAGGAGAGCGGCAGCGCCACCAGGGTGATCGCCGTCGAGCGCACCGAGAGCAGGAAGGCGAAGACGATGGCGACGATCAGAATCGCCCCGTCGCGCAGCGCCGCCATCAGGTTGGCAATCGAGATTTCGATAAAGTCGGCCTGGCGGAACAGCCGCGTTTCGATCTTCATCCCCGCCGGCAATGACTTCTGAATATCGGCCATGGTGGCATCCAGCCGCCGCGTCAGTTCCAGCGTGTTGGCCGCCGGCTGGCGCTGGACGCCGAGCACCACGGCCGGCTTGCCGCGCGTCGAGCCGACGCCGCGCACTGGCGCCGTGCCCAGCGCCACGTCGGCAATATGGCGAATCAACACCGGCTGGCCGTGCTTGATCGCCACCACCGCTTCGGCAATGTCGTCCACCTTGGTAATGCGCCCGATGCCCTGGATCAGGTATTCCTGCCCGTTCTCGGCGTAGTAGCCCGCCGCTGCGTTGCTGTTGGCGCCTTCGACGGCCTTGATGGCCTCGTCGATGGTCAGCCCGTAGGCCGCCAGCCGCTCCGGCTTCAGCGTCACCTGAAACTGCTGCAAATCGCCGCCGATGGGTAGCACTTCAGCCACGCCAGGCACCGCCAGCAGGCGTTTGCGCAGCACATAGTCGGCCGTGTTCTTGAGTACCACCGTGCCGCCAGTCCCACGGGGATTTCCTTCGGTCACGCCGACTTTTGCCGGGTCGTCCCAGGTCAGGGCGATGAACATGATTTCGCCCATGATCGACGCCGCCGGGGCCATCACCGGCGCCTCGATGCCGGGCGGTAGCGAGGCTTTCGCCAGTTGCAGTTTCTCGGCGACCACCTGCCGCGCCAGATAGGCGTCGGTGCCCCAAGCGAATTCGACCGTGATGGTCGATAAGCCGACCTTGGTCGCCGAGCGCACGCGGCGCACGCCGGGCGCCCCATTCAGCGCCGTCTCGATGGGGAAGGTGACCAGGCTTTCCATGTCGAGCGGCGCCATGCCGTGCGCTTCGGTGACCACCGTCACCGTCGGCGCGGTGAGGTCGGGAAACACGTCCACCGGCGTGCGCGCGGTCTGGTAGCCGCCCCAGGCCAGCAGCAACAAACCACCGAGAACGACGAACAGGCGATTGCGCAGCGACCACTGAATGATTTGACCGATCATAGCCGTGGTCCTTAATGCGCGTGGCCGGCGGCAGCGGCCTTGCTGGTCGACAAGCGCACCAGATACGCGCCCTTGCTGACCACTCGTTGCCCCGCTTCCAGCCCGGAGAGCACCGCAATCCGGTCACCGTCGCGCGCCCCGGTTTGCACGATGCGCCGCTCGAAGCGTGCGCCGCCGATCTGCACATAGACCACTTGGGCGCCGTTTTCGTCCTGCACCGCGCTGGCCGGAATCAACACCGCCTCCTGCCCGCTGCCGGCAAAGACCTGAATGCGCGCCGTGAGTCCCAACCGCAGCGAACGCTCCGGATTGGCAAACTCGAAAATCACCGGCACCGTGCGCGTTTGCGCATCGACCATGCCGCCGACGGCGATCAGCGAGCCATTGCGACCGATGTCGATGGCAAACCCTTGGTCGTAACCATCCACCGTAAACGCGGCGCCGGTTGGCTTGCCCAGACGGCCGATGTCGCTTTCCGGCACCCGCGCATCGAGCCAGAGCTTGCCGGTATTGGCGATATGCAGCAGTGGTGCCCCCTCGTTGACGAAGGCCCCGGCGGCGGCCGTCACCTCGGCGACGATGCCATCCATCGGCGCCTTGAGCGCGATACCGCCGCCGCCGCCGAGTTGCTGCGCCCGTGCCGTGGCCGCCTGCATTTCGGCGTGCGCCGTGCGCTCATTGGCGCGGGCATCGAGCAGGCGTTTCTCGGCGATAGCCTCTTCCTTGAACAGCAGCTCCATCCGTTCGCGTTCGCGGCGGGCCTGTTCGAGCGTCACCAGCGCCTTGCCGGCCGCTGCGTCGAGACTGGCCTGGTCGCTATCGCCGCCGAGACGCGGACTGAGCACGGCGAGCACTTGCCCTTTTTTGACCGCCTGCCCGATGCGCGGGAAGCCATTCGCCGTGCGCAGCACGCCAGCGGTCGGCGCCACCAGTTGCGCCTCGCTGCCCGCCGGTGCCCGGATCGTGCCGGAGGCGGTAATCGCGGTGCGCGCCAGGCCCTTGACCGCTTCCGCCGTGGCGAAATCGATCTTCCACTGCTGTTCCTTGCTGAAGGCGATGCCTTCCTCGTCATGCGCATGGCCGCCATGCCCGGACTTGGCGGCGTTACTGTCGGCAAAGACGGTCACCGGCCCAAGTTCATGCGTCAAGGTGCCGAGATCCGATTCAAGGATCACGCTCAGTTCGCGCTCGCCGGCAACGGTGGGGGTCACCGTCGCCCGGAAGATACCGGGCACTGCCGGGGCCTCGACGACAAAACGCTCGTCGGCGACCTTCCCCCCGGCGAATACGATAGTTAGCTTGCCTTGCGCGACTGGCTTGAAGTCGGCGAGTCGTGTCAGATGCGCCGCCAGCGTTGCCGGCTTGCCGACGACCAGGGGCGGGAACTCCAGGAAAAGCTCCGTCTGGTCGGTGAAGTGGGTCAGGGTTTCCGGCTCGTCGTGAGCCTGCGCGGTGGCCGCCGGCTTGCTGCCGTGATCGTCCTTGGCGGCGGTTTTGTCGCCGCAAGCGGACAGGAGCAGGGACGCAGCGGCGAGGCTCGCCAGCAGCGCCGCCGGTGTGGTGAGGGATGAAGTTTTCATTCGGGATGGCTTCCGGTCAATTGGTCAAGTTCGATGCGCGCGTCACGGGCTTTGCCTTCGAGATCGAGGGCCGTGGTTTCCGCCTCCAACGCGCCCTTGTAGGCATCGAGCAATTCGAGAACAGTGGATTCACCGGCGCGGTAGGCGGTTTCGGCGATCCGCACCAGGTCGGCGGAGGGGGCGACGGCCTCGCGGCGGTAGCGCTCGGCGGCGGCGATCAGTTGCGCCAACTGGCGATGCAAGCCGATCAGCTCGCCCTCGGCCTTTTGTCGGGCCAGGGCCTGTTCGGCCCGCGCGGTCATGGCCTGCGCCGCGCTGCGCTTATCGGCCGCCTGCTGTCGGTCGAAAATGGGCAAGACCATCGACACCGAAAACAGCGTGCCGGACTCACGCAGCACGCCATCGTCGGTGCGCTTGCCGCCGACCCCCACCGTCAGTTCGGGAAAATTGCGCTGCGCCGCCGCGTGGTCGGCATTCGCGGCTTCCGCACGGGCCGCCAGCGCGGCCAGGTCCGGGCGTTGCGCGAGACGCGCCTGCAACGCCGGCAAGCCGGCGGGCAGCGTGGGCAGTAACGTCCCGCTGACACCTTCCTCCGTCGGTGCCGATCCGATCAGCGCCGCTAGCCGCGCCCGGCTACGCTCCAGCCCGGCGCGCGCTTCGGCCGTCCTGGCTTCCGCCGCCTGTTGCTCGCGCGCCAGTCGGCGCCGGTCATAGCCCGAGGCATCCCCGGCGCGCGCCAGTTTGTCGACCACACTGCCAATGATCGCGAAGCGTGCCCGCCAGGCGTCCATGACACTCACGGCCGACTGCTGCCGGAGCACCTCATGAAAGCTGCGGCGTACCTCGGCCGCACGTTCCGCGCGCCCGGCGCGGGTATCGGCTTCTGTGGCATCGAGCCGCAGACGTGCCGCGTCCTGCCGCAATCCCCGGCGTCCGGAGACATCGAGCGGTTGGGCCAAGCGCCAGGCGGATTCGCGGGAGGCCCCGGTTTTATCGCGGGAGAATTCCAGTGAAGGGTTTGCCCAAGCGTTCGCCGCGACGACATCGGCATCCGCCTCGGCGATCCGGGCGCGGGACAACTCGGCGAGTTCGGGACGGGACAGCGCACGGCGCAGCGCTTCGCTTTCGGTCAACGGCGCGGCCAGACTAGCCAAGGGCGATAGCAGTCCAATAGCCATAGCCAAGACTGTTGCGCAACAGAAACTGGGATGTAGGGTAAACATCGAAATCCTCAACGAAGGTTGAAAGCAAGGGATTTCGACGGGACGTCACCGCAACCCGAACTACGGGTGGGGTGGAAAAACTAATGCCTAGGGAAAGCGCCCCGCCGAATCAGGCGAGGTAATCTCGCGGCGGACGATCAAGCCCTGCCGGGACAAAAGAGGCAAACGGGGATGAGGGAGGCGCTATTAAAACGTGGTGGCCAAGGTTCGGCGATGAGACAAAATTAGACGCAGTTACAGCGGTTGTCGTTGTGCTATGCGCATGACAATGACCGCCCGCTGACTTTTTGCCTTGCGGTGTATCTTGATCGCCGTTCGCATGACCTTCTTCGGACGTCACCTCTGAAACGCTGTGACCGTGATGGCCTACATGGAGGTGCTGCGTAGACTCGCCCTGCGGAAGATGATCGATGGCATCGCATACGCCCGCCACAGCGGCAAAAGCCGCATTCAGCGAAAAAACAAAGGACAGGAGAATGACGATAAAGGTGCGCATCTGCTAACTATCATACCGCATCCGAATGGAAACGAGAACCTCCAGCAAGAAGAACCGAATACACCAACAAACTCCAAACTTCGCACGAAAGAATTCCGAAATGCGCCCTTTTTGGACCGATTTCAAAATCTCGACCGCCCCATTGCAGGCTGTAATTGTTGATAGTACTGAATAGTCAGGAATCGACAATGAACAAACCAATACAGGTCAAGCGCTTGATCAGACGCGAAGAACTGCTGCGTCTAATCCCACTTTCCGACTCGGCAATTTACCGGCTCGAAAAGTCCGGTGGCTTTCCCAATAGATTCAATCTAACGCCACGTTGCGTTGTATGGGACCTTGACGAAGTTGAGAGCTGGATCCAAGAAAGACGCACAGCCCTTATCCAATCCCAGCTTTCCCCGGATGTCCAAAAACGCAAATTCAGACCCGTCCGAAAACAGGCCTGACGCCAACACCAGCCCGCTCGGCAGCATCAGATTTCTACGCCGCCGCGCGGGTGTGACGATGAATGGGCGTGATTTCTTTCCCGGCAATCCACGCATCTACCATGTTTGCCCATTGCTGGAGCATGTCCTTGCGCTGATCCGCATACTCTGCCTTGTTGTAGACGGCCCTGACTCCCTTCTGCTCATGGGCCAGGCATTTCTCAATCCAGTCGGTATT
>SXGU01484862.1_pt1 | contig 12598 bp, 9 predicted proteins | sample 3174531 | NCBI WGS metagenome assembly SXGU01 (sample SAMN11356863, study PRJNA531348) | freshwater metagenome | isolation source: freshwater sample F1-140 | place: China: Fuxian Lake, Yuxi | collected 2017-12-25 | reverse complement strand
GCTCAGTCGGTAGAGCGGATGACTGTTAATCATTAGGTCGGCGGTTCGAGCCTGTCCGGGGGAGCCAAATAAATCAAGCCCTTGCAGCAATGTAAGGGCTTTTTTTTGCCTTGCGTCCGGTCGATCTCCGCTTCAGGTCATTGGGTCGGATTGCTCAGGCCGGCTCAAATGTTTACATCTGAATATTTCATCTTCTGTTTGATAACAGCGCTAGTTATATGGGTTCTCCATATTTGCTGTTGAAATACGTTTGTATTTTTGATGTTAAAATGCAAATTTCAGTTTACGGCCAACCTGAGACATTCAATTAGCTAAAATTCACTCTTTGCCAGCGGCCGGTTATGGTTGCAAAGCTGAATTTCTAGTCTCATTTATTGACAACAAATGCCAAGTTGCATTTTCTTTGTGTTGGGCGATGAATTACAAATTCGCTACCATAATGACAAAAGAAGATAATGGCCAGTTTTTTATCACGCGACTGAGAACTTGATTTGATTGATGATCGCTTAGAAGCCATTTTTGAATATGCCACGATTGGCATTGCCTCTGTAGCGCTCGATGGGCGCTGCCTCCAGGTAAATCAGTGTTTGTGCGAAATGTTTGGATATTCTAAAGCCGAGCTGCTCGCGCTTTCTTGGCAAGATGTGACGCCAGCCGACGAATTAGCTATCGATCTGCAGCAGCTTTCTCGACTAATCGCCGGAGAGGTAGATTCCTACCAGAGAGAAAAACAATTCCTGAGCAACAACAGACCTGGATTCTGGGGGCTTTTGCGTGTCAAGCTGATGCGAAATGCCACTGGAGAGCCTGATTACTATATATGCCTGGTGGAAGACATTACTGTGCACAGAAATGCCGAACTAGCGCTTAGAGAGAGCCAAGCACGCCTGCTAGAGGCTAAGCAGCTGGCGCGACTAGGGCACTGGCACTGGGATCTAAGGAATAATAGCCACACGTGGTCTGAAGAAATCTACGAGATTTACGGCCACGATCACAACTTGCCGCCCGCGATCTATCCTGAAGTAAAAGAATACTTTGCACCAGACAGTTGGGAAAAACTTTCTGCCGCCGTTGAAAACACGCTGACCACCAAAATGCCCTATGAATGCGATGCTGAGGTTATCCGATCCGACAATACCCGCCGTTGGATCATCGCACGCGGTAAAGTGTCGCATGACCAAACGGGAAACATCGTAGCATTGTCTGGCACGGTTCAGGACATTACTGCTCGCAAGGCAATAGAACTTGAGCTTTATAGAAGCAAAGAACAGCTCAGCGCGACTCTACATGCTTCCAATTTAGGGACTTGGCAATGGAACCTGATAACCAACGAAGTTGTTTGGTCTGAAAATCTTTGGAGTATGTTTGGCATTGAGGACCTGTCTATGCTTGCCAGTTTTGACTCTTGGCAAGAAACCATCGAGGAGGTCGACCGGGAAAAAGTATTGAACGCCATATTGAGAGCCACGTCGCGTTCCGAAGAACTTGAGGTAGTCTGGCAAGTCAAATTGCCAACCAATGCTCCGTCTCGCTGGTTGATGGCTCGCGGTACGCCCCTATTGAAAAGCAATGGCAAAGTCGATGTTTATCAAGGCATCATCATAGATATCACCGACCAAAAAACTCGAGAACAGCAAATTGAGATATTGAGTAATGTCAACGCTACACTGGCTTATACCAACCGTCTGATCCAACATGCTCAGACAGAAGATGAATTGTTCAATCAGATATGCCAGACTGTTGTCGAGAAAGGTGGCATGGCTATGGCATGGATCGGCCGGCAAATTGATTTGGCTAGCGAACTGATAAAACCAGTCGCTCGTTTTGGTGTTAGTACGGATTATCTGGACGGTATCGTCATCTCCATTAACCCTAATGTGCCAGAGGGTAAGGGACCTACAGCCTTAGTCCTACGGAACGGCAAGCCTGTTGTCATTCATGATTTCCCTTCAAACCCTACGACCCAACCCTGGAAATCGCGGGCACAGGCTACGGGAAAATGGCGGTCGAGTGGCGCCTATCCTATATTCCGAAACGGCGAAGCTTATGCGGTGCTAAATATATATCACCTTAATCCAAACGTATTCAGTGGCGCGATACATGAGCTGTTAACAGCCATGGCGGCTGACATCAGCTTTGCCCTGGATGTTCTAGATACCAAAGAAAGACATCGTCAAGCTTCCAATGCCTTGCACATCAGTGAAGAACGTTATCAATTCATCAGTTCACTGACCAGCGATCTTTTTTTTACGAGCTATAGCCAAGGCCACGGAAACCAAGTCATTGATTGGATAGAGGGGGATGCTAAAAAATTATTTGGTTGTGAATTATCAGAATTGAAGGAATTCTCCAACTGGCAACAATTCGTCATTCCAGAAGACAGACACTCCCTATCGCACTATCTTTCGCAGATTGAGCATAATCAATCAAGCCATTTAATCTTGCGAATACGGCATCGGGATGGGTCAATTCGTCATATTCGGTATTTATTGAAAAATGTTTTTAATTCCGAGAACCAATCAGAGCGGATATTCGGATCACTGCAGGATATTACCGTACAACAATTAGCTGAAATCAAGTTGCGGGAGAACCAAGCTTTATTGACTGCAATGTTTAATCAAGCTGCAGTTGGATTAGCCCATGTAAATACCTTGAGTAACCGATTCCTCTGGGTTAATCCGCGTTATGAACAGATTCTGGGCAGATCATTAGAGGAATTACAAGCTCATTCTTTTACAGATGTGACGCATCCGGACGATATTGACTTAAGCCTGGACTTCATAGATAAGTTAAAAAGAGGTTTAAGTCACTACACAATTGAAAAGCGTTACATTCGTTCCGACCAATCGGTGGTTTGGGTCGCTTTAACTGTATCTCCCCTTTGGCGGCCAGGTGAAAAGCCCAGCACCCATGTTGCGGTGGTTCAAGACATAACAGCGAGAAAACTAGACGAAGAACAATTGCGACTGGCTAGAAGAGTACTTAATACAACTCTCGAAGGCGTGATAATCACCGATAGCCAGCGCAAGGTTGTCGAAGTGAACGATGCCTTTACTAAAATTACCGGTATTCCCAAATCAGAAATTCTTGGACAAAATCCACGCATACTGAAATCAGGACTGCACGATGCTGAGTTTTACAAATCGCTGTGGCATAACCTTAATGCAACAGGTCATTGGAGCGGCGAAATTTGGAATCGCCGAAAAGACGGCAAACTTTATCCTGAATGGATCACGATTTCTGCGATTAATGACGACAAAGGCAAAATAACCCACTATGTGGGCATTTTTTCGGATATCACATTATTAAAACAACATGAAAAACAACTCGAACATATTGCCCATTACGATGCCTTAACAGGCATTCCGAACCGAGTGTTGCTGGTTGACCGGATGCAACAAGCTTTAGCGCAAACGCGTCGTGAAAAAAAATTATTGGCTATTTGCTATCTCGACTTAGATGGCTTCAAACCCATTAACGATACCTTGGGTCACAGTGCGGGTGATAGCGTCCTGATCGAAATTGCCAAGCGTATCCAACATACGCTTCGAGGTGGGGATACGGTTGCCCGATTAGGCGGTGATGAGTTCGTGATATTGCTGTTGGGTATTGAAAATATTGCTGAGTGTTATCACAGCCTTGATCGCCTGATGTGGGTTATCGCTGATAGCATCGTGGTTGAGGGTCAATCATTTTCGGTAACTGCCAGTATCGGTGTGACCCTTTACCCTCAGAATGATCAAGATCCTGATACCTTGTTACGCCATGCAGACCAGGCTATGTATCAAGCAAAACAGTTAGGTAAAAATCAATATTTGATGTTTGATCCTCACGAGGATAACCGGCTTAAAAGTCAATATGAACAAAGAAAGTTGATTAAAAGCGGATTTATTGCAAACGAATTCGAGTTATATTACCAGCCTAAAGTATCCTTATCAGAACGTAACATAGCCGGCACAGAAGCCTTAATACGTTGGAATCATCCTAAGCAAGGCTTGCTATCACCCATTGAATTTCTACCGTATATTGTAAATACTGAATTAGATATAAAATTGGGCGAATGGGTTATTGGCCAAGCGCTTTCACAAATTGATCGTTGGAACCAGCATGGATTGATCTTAGAAGTCAGCATCAATATTTCCGCTTACCATTTACAATCTGCCGCCTTTGTCTCTAACTTAGAACAACAGCTTATAAATTACTCTTCCAACGTAGCGCATCAACTTCAAATCGAAATTCTGGAAACAGCAGCCCTCAGTGATATTTCGATAGTATCAGCCATTATCGATCGATGTGCAGAACTAGGCGTTAGCTTTGCTTTAGATGATTTTGGCACTGGCTATTCGTCCTTATCCTATTTACGGCGATTACCTGCGACAACGTTAAAAATTGATCAGAGCTTTGTTCGCGACATGCTCTCCGATAAAGAAGACCGTGCCCTTATCAAAGGGATTATTGCGTTAGCAAAAACCTTTGATCGAACGACTGTGGCAGAAGGCGTGGAGTCTGAAGCGCATTTTAATATGCTTCGCGATATGGGCTGCCAAATTGGTCAAGGCTATGGGATCGCCAGACCGATGCCAGCTCAAGAAATTGAGTCATGGGCGCAACGATTTATCGGTAATATTGACAATGCCGCTCAATCTAAAAGTCTTGATAGAAGACATCAAGAAATCCATTGGTCCACCAAATTTGAAATTGGGCATGACCGCATTGATTTTGAACATCGAATATTTTTAGATTTAATTATTGCAGTTAACGACAAAGTTAACACCAGTTGCGACTGCCGCCAAATTAACCGCTTGCTAAATGAAATAGTCGAATATGCTAGGTTTCATTTCGTTAGTGAGGAAAATATCATGGAAGAAATTGAATATCCTGAACTTGAGCTGCATAAGCTTTTACACTCGGAATTATTATCAAAGATAACCAAGTTAATAAATGTTAACGCTACTAAAGATTTAGATTACAAGGAGCTGGTTGATTTTTTATATGAATGGTTCGTATCCCATACTGCATTTGAAGATAAAAAAATTGCACTCTTTATCGATAATCGACAAAATGAGTAGTCGCATGATTTAGCCAGTTTTGATTCTCTACCAGCGCCTTTGCCAACTACTTTGCACTGATGGTTGACATTCATGATTGTAAAACGGCTTTCAATATTTACCCCTATTGAGCACTGAGTTTTCCAGTCATAAAATTTACATGTGTAAAAATATCAACATGATAGTGGGTAGCTGCTGGAAAATTTAAACGCTCTTTTTGTTATAAAAGTGGCAAAATTTAGACGCCGTTTTCCACCCCAAGCTTTTGTAGCCTGTTTTCCGCCTCTCGCTCATTTTGTTTAGCATCGGCACATTGCCGTCAACATAATCGTAAATCCTGACTTCGGTTTTTGCATGATGTAGGCGGTGTAATTGTATTTTTCTGGGGAACACGGGCGTCCCGCCCGTGTTTATGCGGTCAAGATGACCGCGCTCCCAGGGCAAGGCCGTGGGGTCTGAATAATTCCCGGATTGAAAAACCTGGTGGCGGCTGTAATCCGTTTCGAGCATCCGGCGAACGGGCGCAGCGCTGGTCGAACTGATTGAACTATTAAACGAATGGTTGGATGGCAAGCCGGAACTTAAGCGTATCTTTGCAATCTGGATTCGGGCGGTGCTGTTACGGCAAAGCAAACATACCTTGGTATTACCCAAGGTGAATGATCTGAAGGAGTTGAAGATGTCATTAGCTGAACGATTTGATGGGTGGGCGAAAGAACATGAACAGAAAGGCATAGAAAAGGGTATGGAGAAGGGTATCGAGAAGGGGGAAGCCTTGTTATTGCAACGGTTGTTAGTGCGACGTTTTGGAGCATTACCCAACGAAGTAGTCAACCGGATTGCTACGGCTACGTCCGAGCAAATTGAAACCTGGGGTGATCGGGTATTAGATGCTGCGACTCTTGACGAGATTTTCCGCCCGTAAGATCAAGTAACGCCTACTGGCGTTACTTGATGTAGGCTGTTTCTAGAGAAAACTTATGTTAATGGGGGTTAACACAAGTAACTGGAATGACCGCTACAGACCCAAACCAGTCTTTTATAGCCGTAGTTTGGCTGGCTGATTATTATTTGATAGCTGACTGTCGTAGGAATAAAGTAGAATGGCTTGGCGTGTAGCTTCGCAACTTTGTCGCTAATGCGGCCTACGTGAGCTCTAAATTACACTCTTTAAACCCTAAGAATCTAACGGTCATCTTAGCTATGTCAGGAAACAAATCGATCAAAGTCCAGGTTAAGAAGGACCATATATCCAAACAGACAAAAAGCCATCCCGTTCAAGCATTAGCGGAAATTATTTGGAACGCCTTGGATGCGGATTCCACCAAAGTTGAGGTATTATTTAAAGAAAATCCGATAGAAGGCTTAGGAATAGAGGAAATCATCGTTAGAGACAATGGCCACGGAATGCCGTACCAAGAAGCCGAACAGTTATTTTCTTCATTAGGGGGATCATGGAAAGCCCACCGCAGAGTTTCGCAAGAGCAGCAACGTTTCCTGCACGGGCAAGAAGGGAAAGGCCGATTCAAAGCATTTGCTCTGGGCAGGGTAGTTGAATGGCACGTAAACTACAAAGAAAACGACAATTTTTATGCATTCAACATTCAAAGCAGAGCAGATGACATAGACCAATTTCTGTTAAGCGAATTACTTCAGCCTGATGTAAAAAAAACCGGCGTTGAAGTAATAATTTCAGAATTGCATAAACAATTTAATCTGCTTAATGCCGATCACGCCATCGAAAAACTAGCGCCTGTTTTTGCCTTATATTTATCGAATTACCCAGGTATTATTGTCAGTGTTGCCGGGCAAAAGCTACAGATTGAAGCTTTAATCTCAAGAAGAGACTCGTATCAACTTCAGTCCATTCAATTTGAAGGCAAAGAGTACGCATACGAAATGGAGATTATCGAATGGAATCAGCTCAACGAAAAAGAAATCCATTTTTGTAATGCTCAAGGGTTTCCGCTTTACCGACATGAAAAGTCGATAAACGGAGTTTCGGCTTATTCTTTTACCGCCTATATAAAATCCGAACATATTTCCGAACTGCATAATGCCGGAAATTTGGCAATGTTCGAATGGGAGCCTTCCTTACAAAGCGTTCTGAAGAATGCCGAATCGGTCATTAAACAGCATTTCCTGCAAAGGAGGATAGACGATTCCTGCCACATCTTGCAAAAATGGAAAGAAGAAAAAGTTTACCCTTATGAAAACGAGCCAGGCACAATGGTAGAAGATGCCGAGCGCAAAGTGTTCGACATCGTCGCGCTTAACATCAACGAAAGCCTGCCTGCATTTGACAAGGCAGACAACAAAACTAAAATTTTTCAATTCCGCATGTTGCGGCAATCCATCGAGAAGTCGCCGGAAGACCTGCAAACCATTATCAAAGAAGTCCTAAATTTACCCAGCGAAAAGCAGCAAGAGCTAGTCGAGCTATTGCAGGAAACTTCGCTGTCCTCAATTATCACAGCATCCAGGCTGGTGGCTGATAGGCTCAAATTTCTGGCCGGATTGGAAGAAATTATCTTCAGTTCGGATACCCGCAATACATTGAAAGAAAGAAGCCAACTCCACCGCATATTGGCAAAAAACACCTGGATATTCGGCGACGCTTTTTCCTTGGCAGTAGATGACAAATCTTTGACTCAGGTGTTAAAAAAACATGCCGATGCTCATGGTATTGAAGCGTTAATCGACGAGCCGGTAAAACGTATTGATGGAACTGTTGGCATCGTGGATTTGATGCTGACACGATCTATTCCGAGAAACCATTCCGATGAAAGAGAGCATTTAGTTGTTGAACTTAAACAGCCGAAAGTAGCAATTGGTTCTAAGGAAATTAGCCAAATAAAAAGTTACGCGTTCGCTGTTGCTGAGGATGAACGTTTCAGAACATTAAAATCGAAATGGAATTTCTGGGTTATATCGAACGACTACGATAGTTATGCAAAACGGGAAAGATCACAGAAAGGATATTCTGATGGAGTTATTTATCAGTCTGATCACACCGACGAAACGGACATCACCATTTGGATAAAAACCTGGAGCGAAGTAATTAGTGAATGCAAGCATCGGATGGAATTTTTAAAAAGTCACCTCGATTACAACATTGATGCAAACGATGGGTTGAAATATTTAAAAGATAAATATGCCGAATACACAAAGGGTGTACTTGATCACATTGTTTGAAAATTATTCACAAAAAACCTAAGCTAATCGGAGGAAGAAATGGCTATTCCTGCAAACCATAGATGGAGATATGCATATCATTTTACCCACATCAATAATCTAGAGTCGATTATTGAAAATGGCATATTAAGTACAAATATAAAAAGCAATAAAGGCATATCACACGAAAACATAGCGGAGGAAGGAATACAGGTAAGAAGAAGCAATATGTCGGTTCCTTGTTCGAATGGAAAAGTTGTTCACGACTATGTTCCTTTTTATTTTTCTAAAAGAACTTCAATGCAGCTTGGAGTAATCAATAAAAAGAATGTAGACCAACAGTTTTTGATCTACTTTGCTATTCCAATCACCGTTCTAGAATCTAAAGAAGGTGTGGTATTTTCTAATGCATCGGCAAATACCGACAACCCGCCAAAATTTTATAACGCTCTACATTTGCAACAGTTAGATAGCTTAAATTGGGCCGCTATTGATAGTAAAAGTTGGGGGGGTAATGATGACTTACGGCATCAAAAAATGGCAGAGCTGTTATTTCCAGAACGAGTTTATATAACTGATATTTCTCACATAATAGCCTGAAATGACTCGGTAAAGAATTATGTTGAAGAAGTCTTTAGAAGAAAAGGTATTGAGCCTCCATTAATAAAATTTGACCCCGAACATTACTATACAAAGTTTTATGAGTCTAATGGGGATAATGAATCCATTATTACTGGCCCATTCTTTCTAAAGCGTAACGTGGATGAAACAATTGCTGCCATCTGTAATAATTTTCAGGTTAATCCAAGATTTGCAAATATAGAGACTGCACTAAATGCCATAAGCAATTATTTTTCTTCAATAAAAGAGCTAAACGATATTGATGGTTTGCAAGCAAATTATGGTCCTCATTCGGATGACGTAGGAATGCATAGCCGAAGAGTTGCAAGTTTACTTACTAACTTTTCAGAGTTTAATATATTGAGCACTAACGATAAAAATATTGTAAAGATATCGGCCTATCTTCACGACATAGGTAAAGGCCCAAAGTCACGCTGGCCTAATGAAGTTATGTCGAGTGCAGATAATGACCATGCAGCAAAATCGTTACCAATGCTGAAAAGAATTCTGACCGAGGATATTGGAGGTCTTGATGAAGAGAGTGTTCGCAAGATCGTAATGCTGGTTACTTATGATGATTTGGTTGGGGATATAGTCGCCAGAGGACGACATGAAGTGCAATTGTTTAATGTTATTAAATCAGAAAGTGACTTGAATATGTTGGTCGCTTTGGGTAAAGCCGATATGTTTTCTATAAATCAAACCTGGGTTTATTCGTATCACGATGCAATAGAAGCTCTAAAACAAAGGGCCATTAGTTCGCTAAATACTGGTGTTGCGTGTTAGAGTTTGTGAAAGGCGACTTTTTTAAATTTGACGCCGATATAAGAATTAATACCGTAAATTGCGTGGGCGTTATGGGGGCCGGTGTTGCTCTAGCTTTCAAAAAGAAATACCCAGACATGTTTAAAGATTACGTTAAACAATGTAAGGCTAAACAAATTAAACCTGGAAAGCCATCCGTTTGGTATTCGGGTGATCTGTTTTCGAAAGGTGTCGAAATTGTCAATTTCCCTACCAAGGATCACTGGCGCAATCCCTCAGAATATGAATATGTGGAAGGAGGGTTACAATGGTTGTCGGATTATTTAAAACAAAGGAATGAATTGACAATTACGTTGCCTGCACTGGGCTGTGGTCACGGTGGACTAGACTGGAATAAAGTAAAAACTCTTATTGAAAAGTATCTTGCAGACTCTCCAAATCGCATTCTAGTATTCGAACCTGACGCTTCAAAAAACGCTGGCAAGCAAAGTTTTCAAGCTAATGAAAATTCCAAAATATTACAAGCATATAAAATAGAAACTATTGGAATTGAATCTGGTGTTTACCCTGGTTTCCTAAGAGCATTTACAGAAAAAGAGCTTTACATATTTGGGGATAAACTAATTAACAATCGCTACGACGTCTCTGTTATATCTGGCTCTAAACCGAATGCTGTTGAGAAGAGAATAGTTATGGCATTAATAAATTATTGTAAGAGTAATTCTCTTAGCATCTTGTTTGGTGGTTCGGCTTTTGACAAGAAAACAGCGATTATATCAGCTGATTACGACATTAAGACTGGCGTTTTTCTGCCGACAGGAATTTTGGAATCGGCCAAAAAACTTACAACAAAAAATGAAAAAAACTTAACTTTATTATCTATAGGTGACCCATTTGTGTCATTTGATAGAAAAGCGTATATGCCTTCTGTTATAGGTAGAATATTTTTATCCAATATTGTTGTTTTCACAACAGATAGGCTTGAATGGGTTACGAAGCATCGAAGAACGCTTAAGGAAGCCAATACATGCTATTACCATATTAATTATGCCACTTTAACTCAAAAAGACATTGCCGCAATTGAAAGCATTCAATCAACACCTCTACCAATAAAGAAAGAAGAATCTATTTCTGAATCCAAATTTGTTGAATTCGATGTGCTTTGCAATCACTCAGTACGACCGAAGTCGACTCTTGCGATATAAAATCCCCTAGGAGGCTGTCCGAGAACTAACATGCTTATCAGTTGACTTCAATATATGGTGTTTTTAAATATTTAAAAACGCCATATATAGTAGGCAAACAGCAGGCGAATTAGTTAAACGTTAGTTCTCGGACAGCCTCCTAGCTGTCTTTTCTATAATTATTTAACAAATCCTCTAAAGCTCTTACTTTTTTGAATGTTGCATAATTAAGATACAAGGGCGAACACAAGCTCATTCTGCCGCAGCGCCAAGTTAGCCAACCATGTTGGCAATAGTAAAGGAGCGAACAAGCATCTTCGGCTAAACTGAAAGGCAAAAATATATTCCATTGCCGCCAGTCAGGCGGCAAAACTTTGGGTCTGCTGTTGGCCGAATGCTGTCTTTCCCAATCACTTACGTTAACATGAATTAACATAAGTGACTCATTCTGGAATTTAGAAAGACACAGAATTTTGGATAGCCAATTCAACTTCGGTATTTACAGCAACATAGAGCTTGCCTCTTGCCCTTAATCGAAATAATTCCCGCCCCATTCGTTACGGTTTACTATATAACGTACAAAATTCTGCACGATTTGTGCGATAAAGGAGGTTGTTATCGGAATTTCTACCAGCGATGTAGTGCAGTTTTCTCAGGCGCGCGCTAATCTTTCTGAGCTGGCCGAGCAAGTAAAAGCCGGTGCCGAGAAGATCATTACCAAGAATGGCGAAAGCTATATTGCCCTGATCGATGCCAAACGTCTTGACTACTATCACCAGTTGGAACGTGAACGCATCCATCTACTGCTGATCGACGAAGCCGGTAAAGGGATAGATGATATTACGGCTGGTCGCATGCAAGATGCCCGTGAAGCTATCCAGCGTTTGAAAGCCCGTCGTAGCGCTTAATCTTAAAAAAAACGAGGATTTAGAGTGACAAAGAAAATCATCGTAAAACTCACGGCCAACTTTGAACGCAGCCTTGAAAACATTGAAGTATTTCTTGTGCAAGCCGAAGCGCCGCAGGCCTACGATGCGCTATTGGATGAGTTGTTCTTTACCGTTATTCCTAATCTTGAGCGGTTTCCGGATATGGGGCAGTCATTCATGGCACGCCCGGCTAAGTCTATCGAGGTGATCAATGCTGTTACGGCATTGCAAGCAAAGTTAGGGGATGGCGAGTTGCGAGAATACCAGCTGTCCGATTATCCGGTACTTTACGCCCGCTATGATGAGACCCTCTATCTAGTGTCGATCAAACACCACCGCCAGCTCTCCTTTGACTTTACCGGCCACTGGCCTGCCGTCCATGCTGTCTTATAAATCACCGCAGCGGCATTAACAGTGCCGAAAAGCCCCAGACTTCAGATGTGCTACTATACCCGTCCTTAAAACAGTATCGTCAACCCGCGCTAACTCTTCTCCAAGATAATAAGGACATTCCCGCCCCATGGTCGACAAAAAAAGTCTCTCCGAACGCGACATCTGCACCCAATACATCACTCCGGCCATTATTGGCGCCGGCTGGGATCTGATTCGGGAGGAAGTGAGCGTCACCAAAGGAAACTCCACAGCTAAGTATTTCCAAGAAGAACCGTGCGTGGGAGGAAGAGGCAGTAAAATAGCTTTCAAATCGGATAGTGATAAAACCCAATTTGCGAAGGAGGTAGTACCCAAAATTTGAAATATACCGGATAATTCCCCCTTTTTTTGATTGGATAAGCACGACACATGGCCCGCCCGTTATCTCCGCTAACGCTAACGACTGAACAACAAGAACTCCTGGAAACAATCACACGCTGCCGAG
>SXGU01146535.1_pt1 | contig 12599 bp, 13 predicted proteins | sample 3174531 | NCBI WGS metagenome assembly SXGU01 (sample SAMN11356863, study PRJNA531348) | freshwater metagenome | isolation source: freshwater sample F1-140 | place: China: Fuxian Lake, Yuxi | collected 2017-12-25 | reverse complement strand
GTGGCTGGGTGAACAAATGACTGAAAGGGGTGTCGGTAATGGTATTTCAATCATTATTTTTGGGGGAATTGTTGCCGGGCTCCCGTCCGCCATAGGCGGAACGCTGGAATTGGCCAGGACTGGCGAGATGAGTACCTTCAGTATATTGGTGCTTTTTGCCATTGCCGTAGCAGTGACTGCTTTGGTGGTTTTTGTCGAGCGAGGACAGCGACGCATCGCCATACACTATGCCAAACGCCAGGAAGGACGTCGCATGTATGCGGCGCATCAGACTTTCCTGCCACTCAAGCTGAACATGTCAGGGGTGATACCACCAATTTTCGCATCCAGTATCATTTTATTCCCCGCGACGCTTGCGAGTTGGTTTGGTAACTCTGAGAATATGGGCTGGTTGCAGGATGTTGCGACCACGTTGTCGCCCGGACAACCGCTGTATGTCATGTTTTATGCTGCTGCAATAGTGTTCTTTTGTTTTTTCTATGCAGCCATGGTTTTTAACTCCGTTGAAACGGCCGATAACCTCAAGAAGTCAGGTGCGTTTATTCCTGGAGTGCGCCCGGGTGCCAATACAGCAAAATACATAGATTCCGTGATGACGCGACTCACCCTGATTGGTGCTGCGTACATAACTGCCGTATGTCTGTTGCCGGAGTTTCTTATTTTGTACTGGAATGTTCCATTTTATTTTGGTGGTACATCCTTGTTGATCATAGTGGTAGTCGTAATGGATCTTGTGTCTCAGATCCAGACTTACGTAATTACCCACAAATACGATGGACTGCTTAAAAAGTCCAACATGAATCTCAGGTAGCCGTGAACGGCCTGGGTCTTGAAACTGATTCAACGTTGATGAGGACGTTATGAAGGTTAGGGCATCTGTTAAGAAAATATGTAGAAACTGCAAGGTTTTGAAGAGGAAGGGTGTTGTCCGTATCATGTGTAAAGATGCGAGACATAAGCAACGTCAGGGGTGATGTTGTAACTATGACTAGTATGTGTGGTTTTGCATTTCAAAAATCGTTATTCGAGGATAAGTTTTAATGGCGCGTATAGCAGGGGTTAATATTCCCGACCATAAACACCTAGTGATTTCTTTGACCTCAATCTATGGAATAGGCAAGTCCCGCGCAGCCAGGATATGTCAGGTTCTAGGCTTGGATCCATCAGGAAAAGTAAAAAATCTAAGTGATGCCGACGTTGAAAAAATTCGTGAGGAAGTGGGCAAGTTTGTAGTTGAAGGTGATCTTAGACGGGAAACTGCGATGAGCATAAAGCGTTTAATGGATTTGGGTTGTTACCGTGGCCTGAGACATAGACGTGGCTTACCAGTGAGGGGGCAGCGAACCCGAACCAACGCAAGAACCAGAAAAGGTCCACGCAGACCCATTCGTAAATAGTCTCAAGTACTAAGGGGAATTAACTTCAATGGCATCTTCCAATCGTCCCGTCAAACGCATCAAGAGAGATGTGTCGGATGGTATAGCTCACATAAGCGCATCGTTCAATAACACCATCATTACGATAACAGACAGAAAAGGAAATACTTTGGCCTGGGCGACTGCCGGAGCGTCTGGTTTTCGTGGTTCCCGAAAGAGTACTCCTTTCGCTGCACAGGTGGCTGCTGAAAAAGTGGGCAATATAGTCAAGGATTATGGTGTAAGAAATCTGGATGTTAGAATTACGGGTCCGGGGCCGGGCAGGGAATCAGCAGTAAGATCCCTGAATAACATGGGGTTTAAAATCGTCAATATATATGACACGACACCGATTCCTCATAATGGTTGTCGTCCGCCGAAACGTCGCAGAGTTTAATTGATGGAGCTTGATAGAACATGGCTAGATATTTAGGTCCAAAATGCAAACTGGCCCGGAGGGAAGGTACTGACCTTTTCCTGAAATCACGGGGTAAATCGCTTGAATCCAAATGCAAGCTGGATCAGCAACCGGGGCAGCATGGGCAAAAACGAGCAAGAATGTCAGATTATGCAACCCAGTTGCGTGAGAAGCAGAAGTTAAGGAGGATTTACGGCATTCTGGAAAGACAGTTCAGGAATTACTACTTCAAGGCAGCAAGTAGAAAAGGTTCTACAGGGGAAAATCTTTTGTCCCTGCTCGAGTCTCGTCTGGATAACGTTGTCTATCGTATGGGGTTTGCAGCTACCCGGGCTGAGGCTAGACAGTTGGTTAGCCACAAGGGAATCGTTGTAAATGGCACAGTGGTGAACATACCCTCTTATCAGGTCATTCCTGGAGATACTGTTTCCGTTCGCGAAAAGGCAAAGGAACAACTGCGGGTGAAAGACGCTCTTACCATAGCCGAGCAATACGGCTTCCCGAACTGGGTTGAGGTGAGTTCTGCTGAAATGCGCGGTGTCTTCAAATCACTGCCAGACCGGTCTGAATTGGGTTCTGATATAAATGAACAGTTGGTAGTAGAACTTTATTCCAAGTAAACCAATACATCACAATGTTGACATATCAGGCGAATCTTATAAAACCCAAACTGGTCGATGTAAGTCCCGTTCAGCCGAATACTGCTCGTATCGTCATAGAGCCCTTGGAAAGAGGGTTTGGTCATACATTGGGTAATGCTTTACGCCGGGTATTGCTTTCGTCCATACCGGGATGTGCGGTGACTGAGGTTACGATTGATGGCGTTCAGCATGAGTACTCCACCATTGAGGGTGTCAGGGAAGATGTAATAGACATACTCCTGAATCTTAAAAATCTGTCCGTCAAAATGTCGCATGGTGATGAGGCTATTTTAAGGGTAGAGAAAAACGGTTTGGGTGTTGTTACTGCGGCAGACATAGAAACAACTCATGATACCGAAATCATGAACCCGGATTTGGTGATCGCCAACCTGACTCAGGCTGGGCAGTTGAACATGATTCTCAAGGTAGAGAAGGGCAGGGGGTATCAGCCCGTTAGTACCCGTTTGCAGTCCATGGGGGATCTTACGGTAGGTGCTTTGCAACTGGATGCTTCCTTTAGCCCTATTCGCCGTGTTTCCTACACAGTGGAAAGTGCCCGTGTTGAGCAAAGGACTGACCTGGATCGTTTGATTCTGGAAATAGAAACCAATGGGACGATTGAGCCGGAAGAGTCAATTCGACAAGCGGCATCCATACTTAACGAACACTTGATTGTATTCATTGCTCTGGAGGGAGAGGAGGTTTCGGGTGTTGTTGAGGAAAAGCCCCAGTTTGATCCGCTGCTGTTACGTCCGGTTGATGATCTGGAATTGACGGTTCGATCAGCGAATTGCCTCAAGGCAGAGAATATTTTCTACATTGGTGATCTGATTCAGCGTACCGAATCCGATTTGTTAAAGACGCCCAATTTGGGCAAAAAATCACTGACAGAGATAAAGGATGTTCTGGCGACCAAAGGGTTATCCCTGGGAATGCGACTGGAAAACTGGCCACCAGAGAGCCTGAAGCGGGAACTAAGTGAAACCTGATTATATTAAGACTGCATTCGGATTAAAGTTACTTAATATTCAATCCGTAAGTCCGGGGATTAATGATGAGACATAGTAATAGTGGCAGAAAACTAAATATGAAATCCGGTCGACGGACATCCTTGTTCCGTGGACTGGCTACAGCGTTGATAGATAAGGAAATTATCAAGACTACGCTACCGCGAGCCAAAGAAATGAGATCATTTGTTGAGCCGTTGATCACTCTTTCTAAAAGTAATACGTTGGCCGCCAGGCGGTTGGCTTTCTCTCGCATCAGGGACAGAAAGGCTGTGGTGAAGTTGTTCGATGAATTGGGACCCCGGTTCAGGGATCGCCCGGGAGGCTATCTTCGGATACTCAAGTGTGGTTTCAGGGCTGGTGACACCGCTCCAATGGCTTATGTAGAGTTGGTGGACAGGAAGTCCGACTGATTTTTTGGATTCAAAAAAGGGGGAATCGTATGATTCCCCCTTTTTTTATGATGTCGTATCTTGTTAAGCCTGCCTGTTTTGCAAGCATCAGGCTTCAAGTCACTGTCATATGTCCTGTCATATGTCTGGTTACCCTTTGCGATGGGTTGATTCTGACCAGTAACCCCAGTCATAGCCACGCCACTTTTCCGGGATCAGATTGAGATATAACAGGGTACATCGGAATAATGAATGGAGGGTCTTTCGCCATAAGCCTCTCTGGAGACGGCGATGATCCGTAGCAATCACCATCAGATCGGGGGCATACGCGGTTTTGAAACCCGATCGTTTAATGCGCCAGACCAATTCCGAGTCTTCATTACACACCAGGTTGGGATCAAATCCACCGACTTGGGGCAATACATTTGTCTTTACCAATAAATTTGAGCCGGTGGCAGCGGGTATTCCAATCAAATGCGATAGTTGTTGTGCTTGGGCAAAATATTGATAGTACTTTTTGTAAGCATTTTTTGAATGCTTTGGCCCGTATACACAATCGTAATTGTCATAGTGGTTTAGTTGCTCAAAATATCCCTCCGGAAAAATGATATCAGCATCACTAAAGAGCAGCCACTGAGTACTCGCCAGGTCAGCACCTGCCTGACGTGCTTCGGGTATGTTTGATGTTTTTCTAAGGATACGTGTACGTTCCGGGCGCAAGTTTTTTATAAGCTCTGGTGTCGTGTCTTCACTGCAGTCAACCACGATGAGATGGCATTCTTCAGGTAAAGAGGAAAGAAAGGAGGCAATATTTTTCTGCTCGTTTCGGGTTGGCAAGACAATAGTTAAATCACTGGCTTTCATGTCGGTTATATTTGCGCGGGGGCATCTTTAATGAGTGCAGGGGGGGCTTAATATAGTTATCCCTTGTAGTATAAGCGACAAAGTACCGGTTTTTGATTGCAACAAGATGTCAGGACGTGGCTAATAATAGCTTCTTACCGGGTGAGGATATTCGGCGGAAGCAGGCCTCCGGCCTGCTTCCGTGTAAGAAGGGCAAACTGTTCCTCAGTCGATATACACCAAATCTCACCGTTCCAGTGAGACAAGAATCTGTTCAGAACCATATCCTTAGTTTTGCTCCCAGGGTAGGTGATGGAATCGCCACCCATTCAGGTTACCCCGTTGTTGTTTTCCATCCAGTGCCCCCTCAAAACCCTCATCTATGTTGACCAAGTGGGTATAGCCTTGTTCCCATAGTCGTTGAGCGGCATCCCTGGAGCGTTGGCCGCTACGGCATAGCATAAACAGAGGCGTATTGGCATCAGGTATGGTTGTCCTGATCTGCTCAAGGAAATCAGGGTTGGGCCTCCAGTCTGGTGCAAATTTCCAGGGGATATTGATTGCACCGGGTGGATGCCCCACCATCGAAAATTCCACAGGATCACGAACATCCACCAGGATGGCATTTTGTGTTTGTTGAAGCAGTTGCCAGGCTTGTGGTGGGGACATATTCTGGATGTTTGGCATAATGGTATCTCACAGTAACTGAACGACTATTACCTTACACCCATCTGGATGGCCAATGCAACCAAATCCGCTAACGATTGTGCGCCCAGTTTCTCCATGATTCTGGCACGATGAATTTCAGCCGTACGATGACTGATACCGAGTGCTTTGCCAACTTGCTTGGCAGAGTAGCCTTTGGCCAGAAACACAATGATTTCCTTCTCCCGGGGAGTCAAGTGTCCATAGAGGGTATCTACCTGATTTTTTCTGATCTCATCCTGATGCAATTGGGCACTTATTTTTAGAGCCTCATTGACGCCATCGATCAATACCCCGGATTCGACCGGTTTTTCAAGGAAGTTAATGGCACCGGCTTTAAAGGCCGCCGAGGTTTTTGATACATTGCCTACTCCAGTAAGGAAGATGATAGGCATCCTGATATTTCGTTCAGACAAGATATGTTGCACATCCAGTCCGGATAGTTGTGGGAGGTTGATATCCAGTATGAGGCAACCACGTTTCTCTGTGCTCCAGTGATTGAGAAAATCACTGCCGGAAGCATAGGTTTCAACAGCATGTCCCTCTGAATGCAGCAGTAAGGTCAGGGTATCACGTATTGCAGCGTCATCATCCACAACATAAACCGTCAACGGCTTGTGACTCATGTCAAATCTCCCTTTGTTAGCTAGTAAAAAATCATTTGATGGGATCCCCTTCATATTTACGGCTCCACTTTGTAGATATTTTATCGGTCGTCGGTATTACATCGAGGTGACGGGGAGCGGTGGTCAGGATTGGGTTTCGCCTGACACCGGCAGCTGTCGCGTCGATTCCGGATTGCCTCACTGATTCAGAAATCCTGTCCATTTTCCGGACAGGATTTCCGGGTGTCTATAGGTAATGGTACTGTGCAGGGTATTGCTTGATACAGGTGTCGGGGCATTTGAGCAATATCCGTTTTCTCTTGGATACAGGCCATCACTGGCCTGGCACCCCGGCGTTTAAATCCGGGCTGCAGTCTAATTCATTGCTTGACAGGCCTGAATATAACCACTAAGGTAGTTCGATATTGCACCATGTTTTGAAGTATTCGGGATTTATATGCACTCTTCAATCGATTTATTGTTGTCCAGAATAAAGGCCGGTTTGCCGGTGGATTTCAATGACACACAGCAGGTGATCAAACAATATTATCAATACCATCCTGTCTGTTTCACTAACGGGCCGGAAAGTGATCAGTTGATTAACGAGGCAGGAACCAATGAGGGCTCCTGCCGGATATTTTACTTTGCCCGATTACACGGCTTGAACGAATCTGAGACGCTGCACTTGTTTGGGGCTTTTTATCGTGAAGACGTGATGGTGCATCCTGAAGGACAAAACCATCCCAATATCAGGCAGTTTATGAAATACGGCTGGGGTGGGATACATTATCAGGAAGGGAGCCATCCCTGTCTGGTCTTGCGTACAAATCCCCTGGTTGCGGAGGCATAACGGCAATGGCTTTGATAACAGGTCTTCATCATGTTTCGCTGATTGCGCGGGACCTTGTGCAGTCTCGTGTATTTTATGAACAGGTGTTGGGATTGACACCCAGTGATGCGCGGCCTTCCCTGCCTTTCGACGGGATTTGGTACGACATCGGTCACCAGCAAATCCATTTATTGAATGTCGCCAGTCCGGATCCCCGGACGGGCAGGGCTGAGCACGGCGGGATGGATCGTCATGTTGCCTTGCATGTGACGGATCTTGCAGCAATCCGGTGCGCACTGGATGAAAAAGGCATTCACTATACGCTAAGCCGTTCAGGCAGACCGGCTCTATTTTGCCGTGACCCCGATGGTAATACATTCGAACTGATTCAACCACCCGCACAACCGGGTTCAAGCCCTTGACGGCCCCTCGGATTCACCAGCGGGATCTGGCCGATGGCAGTCTGGAAGTCAGTATCGCCGGAATCTGGAATCGGGCGGCCAGATTGCCTGATTATCAGTCGGTCATCAATCGATTGAAATCAGAGCCTCCCATTCGGGTGGTATTGCTGACTGCCTCTGACCTGCAGGGCTGGGATAGCCGTCTTCCCAACTATTTGCTGCAACTGATACGGCAGTGCCGATCCCTGTCATACGAACCGGATTGTAGTCGTTTACCCGATGGGCTGAAACGCTTGTTGTATCTCGCAGAAGCCGTACCGGAACGGAGTGGTGCCAGGCGTGCCGGGCAAGGGGTGCGCCCACTGGAGCAAATGGGACGACAGGTCCTTGACGGTTTGCATGATTTGGCTACCTTGACGGGTTTCGTCGGGCAAATCAGCCTGGCCCTGATTGCGTTCGGATTGGGAAAGGCCCGATTTCGCCGGGTCGATTTCATGATCGCACTGGAGGCGGCAGGTCCGGGCGCTTTTCCCATCGTGACGCTAATATCCCTGCTGGTAGGCCTGATTTTGGCTTTTGTCGGTGCCGTTCAATTGTCCATGTTTGGTGCGCAGATATACATCGCTGATTTGGTTGGCCTGGGTATGGCCAGAGAGATGGGTGCCTTGATGACGGCCATCATCATGGCCGGGCGAACCGGAGCGGCTTACGCGGCCCAACTGGGTACCATGAATGTCAACAGTGAAATCGATTCACTGAGAACATGGGGATTGTCCCCGGTCGAGTTTCTGGTTTTACCGCGATTATTGGCCCTGATTCTGATGATGCCCTTGCTGGGTATTTATGCGGTTTTCATGGGGGTATTGGGCGGATGGTTAGTGGCTGTTTCCGTGTTCGATATTTCCCTGGTGCAATTCTTCAGCGGGGTGGTGCGGGCTGTCGATCTGTATGATTACGGCATCGGTATAGTCAAATGCCTGAGCTTTGCCGTACTGGTTGCCCTGGCCGGTTGCATGCGGGGTATGTTGTGTGGTCAAAGTGCGCAGGCGGTCGGTGAGGCGACCACCCGGGCCGTCGTCGACAGTATCGTTTACATTGTACTTGCCGATTCCGTCATCACACTGATTTGTAACCACCTGGGAATATAGGTATCACCTTGCAGCCAGATTACAACGACCGGGTAACCTGCCCCCCCCTGGCGGTACGACAACTCACTCTGGCGTACGGTCAATTCGTCATACAGCGTGATCTCGATTTCACTGTCGAGCGCGGGGACATATTCATCATCATGGGTGGCAGTGGATGTGGCAAGAGCACCCTGCTCAAGCACTTGATCGGGCTTAAAGCCCCGGCCCGGGGTCAAGTGTTATACGACGGGCGGGATTTCTGGGCGGTCGATCCGGATGCGCGACGGGAGATTCTCCGCAACATTGGCGTACTTTTTCAGAGTGGCGGGCTTTGGAGTTCCATGACACTGGCTGAAAACGTGGCTTTGCCACTGACCGAGTTTACCTCGCTGTGTCAAAAGGAAATTGCCGAGATCGTGTCCTACAAACTGGCCTTGGTAGGGCTTGCCGGCTTTGAAGCATACTATCCTTCCGAAATCAGTGGTGGCATGCAAAAGCGGGCTGGTCTGGCCCGTGCCATGGCACTGGATCCCGGGATACTGTTCTTTGATGAACCTTCGGCGGGTCTCGATCCCGTCAGTGCCCGACTGCTGGACGATCTCATCCTGCAACTTCGTGATAGCCTGGGGGCCACACTGGTCATCGTAACCCATGAATTGGCCAGTATTTTTGCCGTGGGAACCAATTCGGTTTTTCTCGATGCCGAGAGCAAGACCATGCTGGCCACGGGAGCTCCTGACGAACTGCTGCACCGTTCGGATGACCCCAGAATCATTCGTTTTCTTACCCGTGGGGCTTGTGAGACCCGGTAGGAGCAAGTCCCCATGAATCCAAAAAACCATTTTCCTGTTCCCGCACGACATTTTGTGGTGGGGATATCGCTTTATTTTCTGTTGCACTTGCTGATCAGGGTTGGTTTTTCCGATTCGCTGGAACTGGATGAAGCGGAACAATGGCTGTTTGCGCAATGGCTGGATGGGGGCTATTCCAGTCAGCCTCCCTTGTATACCTGGTTACTCAAAGCCTTTTTCAGCGTTCTGGGTGAGTCGATCCTGACCATCACCCTCATGAAGAACCTGTGTCTCCTTGCCCTGTATGGCACTACATTCCTGCTGGCCTTACAGGTGCTTCGTGATGAGAAACGTGCGGTTCTGGCCGCACTCTCGCTTTTGTTGATGCCGCCGGTCGCCTGGGAAGCCTCTCGTGACCTCACTCATACGATCTTGGTGGCTTGCTGGGTGCCGACCAGTTTGTTGGTCGTTTTACCACTGCTGGAGCGTCCTGCGACAAAAGGTTATGTGGTTTTTGGGGTAGTTGCAGGACTGGGTTTTTTGTCAAAGTACAACTTTGGTTTGCATGGTTTCGCCCTGTTGTTGTCCTTGGTGAGTCTGCCTGAAGGACGGCGTTTGTTGCTGGACAAGCGCGTTTTACTGTCGCTGTTGCTGGCGGGTTTACTGTACGCACCGCAAGGATTCTGGATGTTGGAACATCAGGCCGAGTTGTCCAGAGGTTTGGGGAAACTGGGATTGACTGACCGACACAATCCGGCCCTGTTGGGTAAACTGGGTCTTGCCGTTGCCGCTTATATCGCGCCACTCATCCTGATAGCCTCGCTGATCTGGGGTATCAGGCAACCTGCCCGGCAGAACCTGCCGCCAAAAACCCTGGCAGTCAGGGTACTGGAACACTATTTCCTGGCCTTATCCCTGATCCTGCTGATTGGGGTATGGTTTGTCGAAGGCGGGCATCTCAAAACACGCTGGCTGTTTCCTTTCATGGTGGTGTTCCCGATCTGGTTTTTCACCCGCATTCCCGTCGCGTACCTGACGCCGATTCGTACCCGGTGCTATCTGGCCTCCATTGGTGGGACCGCAGCCCTCATCCTGCTACTGATGTGGCTCAGAATTCCCGGAGCCTCGCTGACCCAAAAGCCCACAGACCTCAACCTGCCTTTTGCAGCGGTAGCCCATGATTTGCGTCAAGCGGGTTTTCAGCAAGGTCTTATTGTGGCTTCCAACGCACACATGGGGGGAAATTTGCGCTATCAATTTCGTGAGCAGGCACAGGTCGTCACCCCTCATCTCGGCTTTCACCTGCCGCAGAACCTGGCCGGACAGCCGGTTTTGCTGTTTTGGGAAGCCGAAAAAGACGAGCAAATGCCGGTATTTCTGCGTGAATTCGCCCGTAACCGGTTACAAATCAATGTGGAGGGTATTGAACCCCGTTACCTCTCTCATCCCTATCGCCATAGTGATCGCCTGATATCGAAAATGGCTTATGTCATGGTAAAGGCGGGGTCATGAGGACATAAAAAAGGCAGCCTGCCTGGGCAGACTGCCTTGGTGCTGATGGCGTATTGCTGCCAGAACCCTTACTTGTTCTTGGCGCGTTCGGCGGCTTCCTTGATGACCGTATCCGATACGTTTCTGGGGCAGGGGGTGTAATGTGAGAATTCCATGGAGAACTGGCCGCGACCCGATGTCATGGTGCGGAGGTCACCGATGTAACCAAACATTTCACTCAGCGGCACTTCGGATTTGATACGCACACCCGATGCACCGGCATCCTGTGACTTGATCATGCCGCGACGACGATTGAGATCGCCGATTACGTCACCCACATTGGCATCCGGTGAGAACGTGTCGACTTTCATGATCGGCTCCATCAGTTGCGGTGCAGCCTTGGGAATGCTCTGTCTGAAGGCGGCCTTGGCGGCGATTTCAAAGGCAATCGAAGAGGAGTCGACGGCATGGAAGCCCCCGTCGGTCAGGATCACCTTGAAATCCAGACAGGGATAACCGGCCAGAACACCCTTGTCCAGCATGCTCTTGAAACCTTTTTCAACCGCAGGCCAGTATTCGCGGGGTACGTTACCCCCCGTGACGGCGGATTCGAAAACAAAACCACTGCCGGGTTCGCCGGGTTCGATCACGTAGTCGATTTTGGCGTACTGGCCGGAACCACCGGTCTGCTTCTTGTGAACATAGGTGTCTTCCACGCGCTGGGTGATGGTTTCGCGGTAGGCAACCTGGGGTTTACCGACAATCACCTCGACTCCATGGGTGCGCTTGAGGATGTCGACCTTGATTTCCAGGTGTAATTCACCCATGCCCTTGAGGATGGTTTCGCCGCTTTCCTCGTCGGTGTTGACATGGAAGGAGGGATCTTCCTGTACCATCTTGCCCAGGGCGACCCCCATTTTCTCATTGGCGGCCTTGTCTTTGGGGGCAATGGCGATAGAGATGACCGGATCGGGGAACACCATTGGTTCCAGGGTGGCCGGTTTGTCCGGATCACACAGGGTGTGTCCGGTCTGCACGTTCTTCATGCCCAGCACGGCCACGATATCACCGGCCTGGGCGGAATCCAGTTCCTGACGGGTATTGGCGTGCATTTCGACGATGCGACCGATACGTTCGGTTTTGCCGGTGTAGGTGTTTAGCACCGTGGTGCCCTTTTCGAGGCGACCCGAGTAGAGACGCAGGAAGGTAAGTGCCCCGAAACGGTCATCCATGATCTTGAAGGCCAGTGCCCGCAGGGGACGATCCGGATCGACGATGGCATGTGTGCCGGTTTCATGACCTTCCAGGTCCACTTCGGGTTGGGGTTTGACTTCGGTCGGGTTGGGCAGGTAATCGATGACTCCGTCCAGCACCAGTTGCACACCCTTGTTCTTGAAGGATGAACCGCAGAAGGTGGGGAAGAATTTCATCGCTATCGTACCCTTGCGAATGCACTGCTTGAGGGTTTCGATATCGGGTTGCTCCCCTTCCAGGTATTTTTCCAGGACGTCATCGTCTTCCTCGACGGCCCGTTCGACCATCTTTTCACGCCATTCTTCCACGGCATCGGTCATGTCGGCGGGGACATCCCTGACCTCGTAGTTCATCGGATCACCGGAAGCGTCCCAGATCCAGGCCTTGCGGGTCAATAGATCGATCACGCCGACGAATTCGTCTTCGCGGCCAATCGGCAGGGTCATGACCAGTGGGTAGGCTCCCAGTACTTCCTCGATCTGTTTGACCACACGGTAGAAATCAGCGCCGGTACGATCCAGTTTGTTGACATAGATGATGCGTGATACTTCGGAATCATTGGCATAGCGCCAGTTGGTTTCCGATTGAGGTTCCACCCCGCCAGAGCCACAAAATACACCGATACCGCCATCCAGCACCTTGAGTGAGCGGTAGACTTCAATGGTGAAGTCGACGTGACC